>Ga0164243_10013019_pt1 | contig 11733 bp, 27 predicted proteins | sample OricompcompostOP_FD_108781 | JGI IMG/M metagenome (GOLD analysis project Ga0164243, IMG submission 108781) | Organic Plus compost microbial communities from Emeryville, California, USA - Original compost - Organic plus compost (OP) | ecosystem: Engineered > Solid waste > Mixed feedstock >...
CTTGGCGAATGAAAAATGGCTGAACACGAGAACAGCATAGGCAAGTCCGACGATTGGTACACGCCGCCCGAGATCTTCGCGGCGCTGGGCCTGGCGTTCGATCTAGACCCCTGCTCCCCTGGACCGGGGCATTGGGTGCCTGCGAAGCGCGTCTACACCAAGGAGGACGACGGATTGTCAAAGCCGTGGGAGGGCATGGTCTTTATGAATCCGCCCTTCGGCGGCCGGCACGGTCATGTGCCTTGGCTGGTCAAGTTTCTCGACCACGCCTGCGGCATCGCGATTGTACGCGCCTATACGTCTTCCGATTGGTGGCATGAACACATGCACCGCGCCCAGATGATTGTGCTGCCGAAGGGCAAGACGAAATTCATTCCGAGCCCCGAGCTAAGACAGCGCCTTGAGCAGGAATCCCGCGACAAGGGCGGAGACGGCATTTTCCGAAACGCCCCAGGTCACGGCATTGCGCTGATCGGCATGGGGTTCATCGCGTGCGCTGCATTGAAGGCGTCCGGCCTCGGAATGATCTGGGATCGGCGCGGACTAGCAGCATGACAGTCACCCCACCATTCGTGTCGAGAGGACGCATATCGCATGGGCTTCTGCACTTACTGCTACCAGCACGCGGGCTCCAGCTACGGCCTGAGCGACGAATGCTATTCCTGGGAGTCCGCGCGCGGCTGCGCTGGCATCACGGGACCGAACGATCCGAAACGGCTGGAGCGGAAGAAAGTATACGACCTCGCCAAAGCGAAGGAATTGCGCCGCGAGGCCAAAGAGGTCCGCAAGGCCGCAAAGACAAAGGCCGCAGAGCTTGAGCGCGAAGCGGCGTACTACGAACGACGACATAGGTAGTGAGAGCGATGGCGAAGCAGATCACGGCAATCCGCAAGGGCTTGGACATGCAGACCATCCCCAGGTCGCCCATTATCGACTGCCCGCGCTGCGACGAGGGAGATGAACGGTCGATCGGTCTCAACGTGTGCGGCCTCTGCGGCTGCCGGTTCACAGTCGGCCGGCGTTCTCACCTTTCTGAGAAAAGGAATGGCGCATGACAGGATGGCAGCCAATCAAGACGCTTGAGCGCATCGGGACAGACATCATTCTCTGGAATCCCTGCGACGGCGTGCACACCCTCAACATCACCATCGCACCGTCCGACCTTGAGAAGCTGAAGCGCGGCGGGGTCTTCACTCACTGGCAGGCAGTCACGCCGCCAGATCAGCAGAGTGACGGAGGCTCGAATGGATAATCTGCCGAGGCTCGCCCTGTCCGTCCGCCAGCCCTGGGCGTGGGCGATCATTCATGGTGGCAAGGACATCGAGAACCGCTCTTGGCAGGCCGTCAACCACGGCTTGCGCCAGCGGGGCCGCATCTGCGTTCACGCCGCCAAGGGCATGTCGCGCGAAGAGTTCGCGGACGCCAGCGAGTTCATGATGGACATCGGCGTGTGCTGCCCGGAGCCGTCCGATCTGTTGCGCGGCGGCATCATCGGCACCGTCGAAGTCGTCGATGTGGTCAGCGAAAGCGATAGTCGCTGGTTCTTTGGTCCACGCGGCCTCGTGCTTCGCAATCCGCAGCCCTGCGAGTTCATCCCATCGGTCGGCGCACTCGGTTATTTCGAGTGGAAGCCGGCTGACGCCTCCATCGTACCGGCGCCGGCACGCTGGATGCTGCCCAAAGACGACATGCCGCCGCAACCGAAGTTGCAATTGGAAAAGCCTGAGCAGCAGCCGGAGCCAATGCCGCTGTTCGAGCGGTGACCAGATCATTCATCACACAGGATAGGAGCGCGCACTATGGCAATTCGGATAATCGAGCGGAAAGAGACGACAAGGACGTACCCGCGTCTGATGAAGTGCCCTCAGGACGGCACGGTCTTAATGGCGCTTCATGATCACGAGCGTCGAGCCAAGATGATCATTTTAAGCGGCCCGGACGCCGGCAAGCTCATTGAAACCCCCAACTGGGAAGTCCTCGTTGATTACGAGGGCTCCGTGACGATCCACAACACGGACTGACAGCCAAACGCTGACATATCAAACCTGCGCGGAGCGCGAACGATGCCGGAGTTGATTGAACAGACAGTGCGGATCGGCAGTGACGCCTACGGCCGCTCAGTGACCATGACCAGGCGGACAAACTATGACGGCAAGCGCATCTGGAAGATCGTATCAGACCCGGTGAGCCAGCGGGACGATGGCGAGCGGATGGACGGTCTGACCGATGACAACATCCGCCAGATGGTCCAGGCGCTCGACGTAATCCGGCGAGTTTGAGGAGCTATCATCCGATGACTGAGAACGGATCACACACTCCTGGGCCTTGGCTCATTGGGCGTGACGCCAACGGCAATGCCGCCACCGTTTCCACGGGCGTTCCTTCCCGGCCTATCGCGAGTTTCTATTTCGGGTATTCGCGCCTTGAAGAAAACGCCCGCCTGATCGCTGCCGCGCCCGATCTATATGAGGCGGCAAAGCGGGTGCTCGATCACCTGAATGCGCGTATTGATGCCGCTCCAGCAACGGCTAAGCCTGTCTTTGACGGAATTGCCGAACTGCACACGGCTATCGCCAAGGCAGAGGGCCGCACTGACGGTGAGGACGGCAAGCGATGACAAAAATCACCGATGGCGCATTAGTCGAACATAGGCTGACGGGATTGAGGGGGAGAGTTGTAAAGACGCTTGGTGATAGCTTTTATCTCTCATTCACAACGTCAGGCGGAAAGCACGCAGAGGATTGGTTTAGAAAAGGACAATGGCGCGTTCTGCCAGACGGTGAGCAAGATCGGGTGCCGAATGAATCTTAGCTTCGCAAATATCCGCTGCGCCATCGACGTGCTGCGCGGCCGTCTACCGGGAGCGCTGGCCATGCTAAAGGCCGAGGACATTGCCATATCGGTGCATCACAACGAGGCCCGCCGAGAGCATTGGTGCAATGTCCAGTTCTTCTTCCCGAATGGCGGAGACGCCAGCCAAGCGTATCGTGCGGTTGAGCGTCTGTACGAAATGGATCGGCGCAATCCGCGCTCGAACGGATCGGAGGGGTAGATGGCACACATGACACAGCGCCGGTGCAAGTGCTGCGGCGACACCTTCATGGCCCGAACCGCTGACGTGAACCGGGGATGGGCGAAATTCTGCTCGAAGTCCTGCAAGGCCATCCACCAGGAGCGCAGGACCGGGCAGTACCGCGCATATCAGGAGCGCCGCGATAGCCGTTACGATGACCCGCGCGGTGGCGGAATCGCCGGGCCTTACGGTGGCTCGGAAGCCGACATTCGCCCCGATCCGCACAAGTGACGCTCGTGTACCTGATGAGGGAAATTGACGAATGAAACGGATCGACAGCACCGAGGACGACAAGCGTGGCGTCATCACCTATGAGCTTAGCGATGGTCAGTGGGTAACGCTCGACGCGAGGGCCGTCCGCGAGATTGGCGCCGTCACACTTCTACGCCGGATGAAGTTGGGCCACCTGCTCCCGACCGAGCGCGTTCCCGTCATGCAGTACGGCCGCCGCGTCGGGACGCTGCCGCCGGACTTTGACCCGTTGCTCGCCCGCAGCAACTCATTCCTATTCGACTACCGACCGGGCGATCTGCGGCGCGAGGGCAACGCATGGATTGCCCGCCGAACGCTTGGCGCGAGCGATCTGGACTGCCTCGTCGGTTTTGTGCGGGAGAGCGCTCATGAGCAGTCTGAGAAATCGTAAACGCCATGAGCCAGCACCCAGACCTAAAAGACAAGCTTGCCGCAACCGCCGCACTGACCGCGTTGGCAGAGCATGGCATTCCTCCAGATGTGCAGGAGTTGCTTGTCGTCGGAAACCCGGATCGCGGGATAGCGCCGGGCGCATTGAGCAAAGCTGTCAAAGCTGTGCTGACCGCATATAGGCAACCGACCACATAAGCGATGAGGGAATCCAATGAACAAACGCAGCCCGCTTGAGATCACTAAGGAAGCGCTCGGCATCAAGACCGAATATTGGGCCAAGCCGATCCCTCCGCGTGAGTTCGACTGGTGCGCCTACTACGACGGCGACGAGGAAGGCGGCCCGATTAGCTATGGCCGCTCCGAGCAAGCCGCCGTCGATGACCTGACCGACAACTGGCCGCGCTAGGACCAAGACAAATGTTTTACTGCGACGAATGCGCGACCAAGAACAAGTGGCCCGGCTATTACGGGATGCCGCAGAGCCGTGGCGAATGTGAGGTCTGCGGGAAGGTCCGCGCTTGCTATGACGCGCCAGTGAGAAGCCTCCCCAAGCAGGGCGCTAAAGCCACAGAAGTTCGCTAATCTATCATTTGGGCAACCTGATCCCTCCCCTAACGTTAAATAGGGGAAGGAGACCAGACATGCCCATCACCAAAGAACAGCAGCAGGAAATGCTCGAGGCCGCCAAGCCCCTTATGAAGTGGATGAACGAGAACTGTCATCCTCACTGCAAGATGATCGTGGGGCAGATGCACATGGAGCTTCTGGAAGGGGTTGCCACGAACAAGACCGAAGAGTTCATGACCGACTGATGTGGCGGCCATGGCACCCCCTCTTCCGCCTGTGGGCGATCATCAGGAGCCATTACCGGGCTCGTCGGAGGCGATAGCGCAGGGCTGCACCTGCGACCCTCGGAAGAATCGTGCCGGCCGGGGTGTCAGGGGGAAATTTTCTGGCGAGCCGGTTCACGTCGCGGACAAGAACTGCCCCCTCCACGGGATCTCCGCTGAGGACGTGCTAAGATTTCTGGACTCAAAGAGAAAGGATGATTAGATAACGCCACGCGGAGGGCAGACCGCTTCACAATGAGGTCGCCCCATGTCCGACAATCCCTACAAGAATATGCACCCCTCCTCCCTTGCCGGAGGCATCCGCAAGATGCAGATGAAGGAAATCAGGGGCATGCAACTGGAATGGGATTGGAAGCGCCTGGCGGCCCGGAGAGAGCCCATTAAAGAGCAGGTCGCGGGGTGGTGTAGATGCGGACACTTCTTCCTTGTGGAAGGGGACCCAGCGGTTGAAATCGAGAAGCAGCACACCTGCCCGAAGTGCGGTCAAATTGTCTGAATGAGCTGGAAGCGTGAGTTCCATAAACCGCTGAAGGTCAAGGACGGGCGGACTCTGCGCACCCTTATAGACGCGGCTGAGTTCATGCTCACCCTGCCCCACTACCGGAACCATAGGGTGGAATGGCAAAGGGCGGCTGAGGTGGTCATGGCGGCGGCCAAGACAGGCCGGGGTATCTTTGATGCGTATTCGGCCGTCAGGTTCGCCCTAATCCACGATATGATGATGGACTTCGGGGCGGACTAGAGATTGCTTGGCGGCTGGTCGTCGTGCAGGTGCTCGATGGCTTCCGCGAGTGACGTTAGAAGAACTGTCGCCGCCCTCTTGGACATCTTTCTTTGTTCGGTTGTCCCTTCAATAAGGGATAGCGTGAAGAGTCCATCCTTCTTGCTGTAGGATACTCTGGCCCATTCTATCAATGTTGGTCTCTTGTTTGGAGAACTACGTTGCGGGCTCATTCCAAACCAAGCTGAGATTATTCCTCAACGACTTCCCTATTCCGACTCGCGCGTATAGTCGAAATCCTCATCGTCATCCGGTTGGTCGCCGGGAAGATAATCGACAGTGAACCCGATGGCTTCTGTCTTCTCGCGAGGTCTGAGACCGATCGTAAGGGGCTCTTCCGGGATCGAGCGCGGCGTTGATATGACGCCTCGCTGAGACTTGCGTAGTGGCCGCCCCGATGGATGTCTGAAGCCCTTGGGGCGCATCGGCTCAAATTTCGTCACGAATGATTCTCCCAGAGTACCAATGCCCGCAATCCTGACACTGCATCCTCTGTGTCTTCTGCGTCTTGGCAACATTGAACCCGCGACACTGGACACGCTTTGACGAGCAGGCGGGGCACCCCGTTGTACCGGTATACGCTCGCAAGTCGGGGTGCGATTTGTGCCACGGCCTGAGCTTGAGATAGACCTGTTCAAGTAGCGCCACGTCGCGCTTGTTGTAGCGCTTCATCAGCGACCAGGACTTCGGATCGCCTTTGATGGCCCCGCGCCATGTATCCCATCCCGTTGTCGGGAGCTTGCCGCCAAGGCCAAGAAACTTGCCAAGCGCCGCGAGACGGTTTGAGTCCTGCGCGAAGTTTGCCTTCGCTATCTTCAGCGTGTCGATTGTCTTGTAGGGGGACGGAGGTGGAAGATTCAGGCCAAGGAACCGCGAGTTCGTTTTCTTGCGGTCAAACCTGTCTACGTTATGCCCGATCAGTATGTCTGCGCTGTCGAAGATTTTCCAGAGTTCCTTGACCAGCGCGGAGTCGTCGGGCTTGTCGGGTTTGTAGCCGGGATAATCACACAGCGCCCGGCATTGGACACTCTTGTCGCCGTATCTCTTCCATGCAAACGAGAGCATGAACCACGGCTGTTCTGTGTCTACGATATTGCCTTCCTTGTAGAGGTCGAAATACCATCCGAGGGAAGGAGCGGTCTCTATGTCAAAGAAGACCAGCGTGGGCTCCGGCAAGCGACTGCCTCGTGAGCTGTTGCGGGAATATCAGGCCGGGCGCCCTTCCGCTTCGCAGCGGTACTCGACATGAACGGGGTGATCCCAATGGGCCTGAATGCGGCCCCTCACCCAATCCTCCATGCGGGAGGCGTGCTGATCGCCAAATTCCTTGCAGACCTTCTCCGACATGGGCGGAGCCGGGTCCTTAATCTCAGTCATCACCGGGCCTTGCGCGGTGATGGTCGCGACGATCCAGACCAGAACGTGGCTCATTGCTGACCTGCCATTGTTAGGATGATCGCCAGAAGTGCAAAGCAGGCTATGACGGTGGCGATGTGCCGCCATGCTTCGGGGGTCATTTGTGGTTGTAGAGAAGGACGCCGAGCCATCCGAGAAGGCCGGTCGTAATGAACGTCACCGCAGCCTTCAGGGCATTGCGCTGAACCGTCTCTGTGCTGGAGCGCCAACGGCGGGCAAACCGCAGATCCTCCTGCATGGATATGACCGACTTCGGGTCGGAGATGTCATAGCCAAGCGCGAGGAAGAGTTTTGCCAGCGCCTTTGAGGCCGCGTCCTCCGCGATTTCCTCGACCTCTTCGCGAGTCATGGCCGGTAGCCCTTGAAGCGCTCCCACAGAGTTGCCTTCGGGGCCGACTTTGGAATCGGGGCTTTCACCACCACGGGCTTTGCATCGAGAGACGCAGGACGCGCCTTCGGCCGGGGCTGACCGCATCCGCCAACAAGCCGCTCGGTCGTGTCATCGATCCAGTTTTGATCGTATGACGTGCGGCCCTTCACGGCATACTGGGGCGTGGAGACGAGGCGGCACTCGCCAGCCACACTCCCCTTATTGGTGGTGACACACCCCGCGAGTAACGTCCCAAGCGTCAACGCCGAAAGCGTCAACGCAAACTTTGCGATTGCGGGAGAATTCTTCTGCATTGCCAAGTCTCTCTTGGTTGACCTTCTCAGTTGCTTCTCGCTCGGCAATGACGCCCTCGCGATAGTTCTTGTATTCCCACGCTTTGATCGCGCCCCAGAGCAACAGAAGCGCTCCGGCAACGGATACAATCTGAATGAGGAGCGATGCGCCCCGAAACCATGCAATCATGTGAGCCCCTTCAGGCAGATGTCGCGCTCTGCCTTCCTTCGGTTGGTCAGGCCGCGAAACACGATCCCGCCAGCGCGATTCCATTTCAGGAGTTCGTCACACGCGCCGCGTATGTCGCCGGCATTCGCCTTCCGGGCGAGCGTGGACTTGCAGAACGCCCCAACGCCAACGTTGTACGTGAGCGACAAGAATGCGAGATGTGGGCCATCCGGCAGAGGTCGTGTCAGACAGCGCAACATGCCGTTTTCGTGCTCGATCAGGGATTCGATCAGCTTGGCGTCGCATTCCGCCTTGGTGGACTTCATGCCCATGCGGACATTCTTCGTCTCGCCGTAACAGATCGTTGGAATGCCGATAGGGTCGCGGTATGCCGTGAGCTGCAGACCTTCCCACGCGCCGACAAGCGCAACCGCCGCAGCCGCGAAGGCTGCGCTCTTGCGAACTTTGCTCATTCAGTCCTCTATGTCTTTTTGTGCGATGAACCGCGCGATGAAGGCGGCACAGGTGGCGAGAAACGCGAGCAGCGCGAACAAGCCGGCAGGCAGACCCAGGAAGTTGCCCGCCAGCGTGATTGCGGTCTCCGCACCGGAAAGGATGGCGGCCAAGATCATCAGCCGCACGCTCCATGCGCGGGTGAGAACGGAGCGCCATTTGCGGCCGATCCTCATTTCCGCCTCGCTAGTTTGAGAATCATCGGCAGCGCGATACGCGGCGCCTGTACGTGACCGGGGGAAATCGGGATGTTCTTCGCGCCGGCGACCTCGTAGCCGCCGCAGCAAACGATCAGAGGAAACTTGTTCGCGTGGCCGACGTAAGCAGTGCAGTCCCGGCCCTTCGGGCAGCCGGGATTCGCAAGCGTTGGATCAATCGAGATGATCTTTCTGGCGTTGTCCTTCAGGACGCGATCGGCACCGAGAGAGTGACCAACCGCGACGGAATACTTGCCCTTGTCGGATGCCCACCACGGCTTGCGGGTGACCCTGTAGCCCTGCTTCCTCAGCCCCTCTTCCACAGGACGGGTGAAGAGGCCGTAGTCATCCAGAAGGCCGGAGCGGACAAGGGCAGTCCGGGCTTGGCTAACTCCCGACAGGACCAATAAAAAAGCGCCGGCCAGAGCCAGCGCTACAAACAGCTTTTTCACTGTGTTTCCTCAATGAAAAAAGCCGCCCGGAGGCGGCTTGTGGTGATCCATTGAACGAGAAGCTATGGCGCGATTGTTATCTGTCGCCTTGCCTCACCGTCATCGATCCAATATGTGCCATCAGGCACGCCATCAATCAGGCGCCGGTAGATTGGGGCCGCCTGAAACGTTTGTTGTCCCTGTGGCTGCTGCTGGCCAGTGATTTTAGCGTAAAAGACATCCTTCTCAACCGAATGACCAAGATTGCTGGGATGCACGCCGTCAGCGGGGTGAAGATGCCCCGTAATAGGATCTGTGCTATTGTTTAGCGCGCTATGAACATCAACCATCGTAACGTCGAGACCGTCGCCCTTAAGCTCGCTCTCTAGTGCGGTGTAGCCGGCGTTATAATCGACAACATTTTCATCCGACCCTCCCCATTGCGCATAGGCGGCCGATGTCTTGCGGATGATGTTGGCAAAGAATACCTTCGGCTTGACGATTTGATTGTTGTCGGCGAACCACTGGACGTAAAAATTTCCGCCGAGATTTTTGGCGGTGATTGTGTCCCCCGGGGTCAAACCAGTGATGCGATGGAGGCGGTCAACGTATGGCCAGCCATTATATGTGGTAACGCCGGTTGCGTTGCTTGTGAACGTGCCGATTGAAATGCCGTTCTTGAGGATTTCATAAGTCGCGCCGACATTATTGTCGGAGCACAAAATGCTAAGATAGGCTACCGTACCAGTCGATACGAATGTTTTTGTTGCGCCGGCCTGTGATGTCGTGCGGCCAATGCCGAGTATTACGGTATTCGACCAGCTACCCGTTTCGCCACCAACGTCTCGTGCCTTTGTCTTTGTGCTGGTCGCAAGCCACACAATAACATTACGCAGTCCATCCAGCGTATAACCCTTTTTCGTTGGGTTTGACCCATACCATCGCTGGTCGTTTGTTCCCACCTGGATAACCGAAAGATCGCCCTCAGCCATCGTCTGGTCATACAGATTACGTCGAACAATATCTGCCGCCATGTCGCCGCCGTGCGCATGGTCAGCAAACGTTACCCCGAGGGCCGCACCAAGGAGTGGCACCCACCCGTTGCTGGCCGGGCTCGCCCCTGACCCGTCTGGTATCGAGTCCCCATAGGCTCTATAGGTTGCCATCGCAGGGCTCGCCGCAATTATTGAAAGTATTATGAGAATCCACTTCATACCTCCATTCTAATCGATTTAGCTATTCGGAAAAGCGGAAGTTGGTGGAGTGAAGTTAGACGTGTAGCGTGCCACCCCTTTAGTGATCCGAATGTCATCAAGCCATCCGTTGAAATCACCACCCACGCCAGTGAGCTGACCGCCAATGCGCAGATTTGCCGCGTTATCCAAATTGTCGCTAGATGTTCCAGTTGTCGTCTGGGCCACGCCGTCGATGTAGAGTGTCCATGTCGTACCGTTGCGAACGGCCGCAAAGTGATACCAAGTTCCGGTCGATTGGTTGCTGTTCGATGTGCAGCGATAAATGCCATTTTGGAATACGTGCAGATTTGGCCCACTATTGAAGAATAGCGCCCATCCGCTTGTAGTCGTGGGGTCGCCCTTTCCAATTATTCCCTGAATGCCTGTCGCATTAGGCCTAACCCAGCCCTCAATTGTGAAATTGCCAGTACCAAGGTCTAGGCTGCTGTGGTCCGAAATTTGAAGAAAGTCGCCCGTTCCATCAAATATACCCGATGCGCCCCCAAACTTGAATTGCGCTGTGTCTATCTGTGCGTTTCCGTTCGGGGTAACGGTGTGTGCGATGGATGAATTGTCGGTGAATGTCGTCGACCCATCAGCGCCGTCCATATGCAAAAGCAATGAAACATTTGCGAAGTTCGGGTCGGTCGCTTCGCCGTCAATATAAACAAAGATCGGCATCAGGAGAGAGTCCGCGTGAAGTAGATCACGAAGGAAATGTCGACCGCCGACGAATTGGACGCGCCGTTGATCTGCAGAACATTGCCGCCGGAAACCGTATTGTCTGATGAGGGATTGGCATTGCTGGGCGTCGATGACGCATTGATGGTGCTGGAGCCCATCGTTGTGGTGCCGTTCTTCAGCGTCAGGGTGATGGTTCCCGAAGAGGTCTTCGCCCACCACTGAGTGACAGTGATGTTGGAGGGAAGCCGCTCGATAATGCGGAAATCCTGATTGGCTCCGGTCTTGATGATCCCGGAGATAAAATCAGCCTGCGACGTGCTTGCTGCACCAAGATTGGTGCGCGCGTCACTCGCGGTGCTCGCGCCGGTTCCGCCGTCCGCGACGGGAACGTCAGTGCCGCCGGCCCGGTAAATTGCATTGCCTTCGATTGTGGCGTCACCCGGCCCGCTGCGGGCAATCGTCGTGTCCGAGTTTTGCCCGAGATCGATGCTGGTTGGCCTAACGCTGGTCGCGGTGATTGCGGCAACACCAGTGATGTTGTTCGAATCGTCAATGATGACGCCGCTGTTCTGAAGCGTGGCCCCATCGGTACCATCAAAGCGGGGGACCGCGTTGTCGGTCGAAGTTGCCGGTCCAGACATCTCGCCGTCAACGCCGGGGACGCCCTGGGGGATGTCGAAGTCAAGAACGATGGCCGCCGCCGTGCCCGCATTGGTGACAGTTGCGGGGTCTCCCGGACCAACGGTTGTTACTGTGCCAATCGAAATTGTCGGTGTGGTCGGGAGCCCAAAGTCCAATTCAATCGCTGTGGACGTACCCCCGTTCGTGACGGTCGGGTCTGCACCCGGCGCGAGCGTTGTTACATCTCCGACCGAGACGGTTGGCGTGCCGGGCAAGCCGAAATCAAGGATGGCCGCATTGGTCGTGCCAGAGTTATCTACGGTCGGAGTTGCACCCGGCGCAAGTTCTGTGACTGTTCCTACAGACACAGTTGCGGCAGGACCCTGGGGACCCCGCGTGAGAGAGCGCATGGACATGACGCCGGCCCCAGAAGGGGCAGGAAAGCGTGTCGGCA
>Ga0164243_10013020_pt1 | contig 11733 bp, 8 predicted proteins | sample OricompcompostOP_FD_108781 | JGI IMG/M metagenome (GOLD analysis project Ga0164243, IMG submission 108781) | Organic Plus compost microbial communities from Emeryville, California, USA - Original compost - Organic plus compost (OP) | ecosystem: Engineered > Solid waste > Mixed feedstock >...
CGGGCTTGTCCGAACCATAGCGCTGCATGGCTTCGGTCCAGCTCATGATGGGGAACGGCGCAGGCAGATCGACGTCTTGCACGACCTTGAAGACATGGCGGATCATGTTTTCAAAGATCTCGCGAATTTCGACTTCGCTCAGGAACGAGGTTTCGCAATCGATCTGGGTGAATTCCGGCTGACGGTCTGCACGCAGGTCCTCGTCACGGAAGCATTTGGTGATCTGATAGTAGCGATCAAAGCCCGACACCATCAGCATCTGCTTGAACAGCTGCGGCGACTGCGGCAAGGCAAAGAAGTGGCCGGCGTTCACGCGCGAAGGCACCAGATAGTCGCGCGCGCCTTCGGGCGTACTCTTGGTCAGCATCGGGGTTTCGATGTCGATGAAACCCAGCTGATCCAGGAACTTGCGCACCTCGATGGACACGCGGTAACGCAGCATCAGATTGCGCTGCATCTGCGGACGGCGCAGATCGAGCACGCGGTGCGTCAGGCGCGTGGTTTCAGAGAGGTTATCGTCTTCGAGCTGGAACGGCGGCGTGATCGACGCGTTCAAGATCTCGACCTCTTTACACAGCACTTCGACTTCGCCCGAGGCCAGATCGGGGTTCGCCGTGCCTTCGGGGCGCAGACGCACCAGACCGGTGACGCGGATGCAGAATTCGTTGCGCAGGCGTTCGGCGGTGGCAAAGGCGGCATTGTCCGGATCGAACACGATCTGGGCCAGCCCCGCGCGGTCGCGCAGGTCGATGAAGATGACCCCGCCGTGGTCACGGCGGCGGTTCACCCAGCCGTACAGGGTGACAGTCTGGCCGAGATGGTCACGGCAAACCTCGCCGGTGTAGCAGGTACGCATTGCGGAATGACTCCTAGGTGCTGTGTGTCAGCGTAAAAAATTACAAATCAACGGCCGGAGCCGCCGGAATGGGGGCGGCTGCCGCGACCGGCTGGGCCGGCGGCGCCACCACGCCCATGGATACGATGTATTTCAGGGCCGCGTCCACGCTCATTTGCAGGTCAATGACATGGTCGCGAGGCATCATCAGAAAGAACCCCGACGTGGGATTCGGCGTCGTCGGAACATAGACACTGACGTGCTCGCCCGGCAGATGATTCGCCACCTCGCCCCCAGGCACGCCCGTCAGGAACGCAATCGTCCAGGACCCGGCGCGCGGATACTGCACCAACACGGCCTGGCGAAACGCCTGGCCGTTGGGCGCCAGCACCGTGTCGCTGACCTGTTTGACTGAATTGTAGATGGAACGCACGAGCGGGATGCGGCCCAACAGAGCTTCCCACTGTTCGAGCAGCGTGCGCCCCAGCAGATTGGCGGCGAATATCCCGGTCAGCAGCACCACCACAATGACCAGCGCAAACCGAAAACCGGGAATGTCAATACCGAACAGGGACTCCGACGACAAGAAGCTGGGCACGAAACCCTCGAGAGTCGCCACCAACAAACCCAGCACCCAGACGGTAATCGCCAGAGGCACCCAGATCAGCAACCCAGTGATGAAATACTTCTTGATGACGCGCATGCCCATCTGCCCCAGAGCGATCAGGAAGCTGCCGCAGACGCAGGGGGGGATGCGGCAGCGGCGGGCGCGGGGCTCGCGTCGCTCTTGGCAGGCGCAGCCGCCGTGGCCGTGCTGCTGGCGCCGGATGTACCGCTATCGGACTTGGCGGTGCCGCCGCTGGTGCCATTGTTACGGAAGTCGGTTACGTACCAGCCCGAACCTTTGAGCTGAAAACCGGCCGCAGTCACCTGCTTGGCGTACGTAGACTGACCGCATTCGGGGCAAACCGACAGCGGCGCATCAGACATTTTCTGCAGGACGTCCTGGGCATGGCCGCAGGCGCTGCATTTGTAGGCATAGATAGGCATTGTTGGGATGTTCCAGGCACGCCGGCGCATCAAAAGCCGCCGTGTCGCCACCCGGGCAAGCAGGCGGCGGCCTGGCGGCGCCGGATCCAATACGGGAAAGTATTGAATTTTAGCGGTTTTTGCCGACGAAGCAGTGCCCTGCGGCCAACAGGCACTCCCGGGGCGTACTTGCCAGCCACAAGAGCCATCTCATAGAATGAAAATAATTCTCATCCACTGAATTGAGTTTCCATTCTCGTACCGCCCGCTTGCCGTGCCTGATGAGCGCATGTGGTGCCGGGAGTCGTGACGGCAACTAACAGAACCCTGCTGGAACCAACGTCTTGCGCGCCAACGAATCCTCGCTCCAACAGCGGGTTGCGACCCTGTACACCGACCATCACGGCTGGCTGCAGGCGTGGCTGCGCCGCAAGCTGGGCGACGCGCACCATGCCGCCGACATGGCCCACGATACCTTTGTGCGCATCATCGCGTCGCGCGATGTGCTGCTGGGCATCCAGGAACCCCGTGCCTATCTCGTCACGACGGCCCGGCGCCTGTTGGTGGACCGCTCCCGGCGGCAGCTCATCGAGCAGGCTTATGTGGCCGAACTGACGTCGCTGGCCCAGACGCTGCCCGGTTATCCGTCGCCGGACGAGATCCTGATGGCCGTCCAGGCACTGGAACAAATCAGCACGGCGCTCGACACGCTGCCGGCCAAGGTGCGCGAGGCCTTTCTGCGGCATTATCTGCAAGAACAGTCTCAGGCCGACATCGCCATCGCCCAGGGCGTTTCCAAACGCATGGTGCAAAAATATCTGGTGCAGGCGTTGCTGCACTGCCGGAGACATTGCCCTGCCATGGCCGCACAAGGCGCCTGACGGCATGGTCAAGCTCGAGACTGCCAGCCCTGCTCTGGGCCCATTGGCCGAACAAGCCGCTCATTGGATCGTACGGCTCACCGACGATGACCAGGCTGAGCGCGAACGTGCCCGACTCGAATTCGAGGCCTGGAAACGAGCGGATCCACGCCACGCGGCCGAAGCCGCCGCGATGGAATCGTTGATCGGCCGGCTGCAGGACCTACGCGCGCCTGCGGCGGGCGATAGCCGGCCGGCACGTGCAGCGCTCGACGCCGTACAGGCCTGCAACGACCGCCGGCGGCGCGCCAAGCGTCTGAGCGTCGCGGCGCTGCTCTTGCTCGCCCTATGTGCCCCCCTCGCACTGGTGCTGCACATCGCGCCGCCCACTTACTTGTTGGCCGATCTGAACACGTCTGCGGGCCAATGGAAAACCCATACTCTGTCCGACGGCACACGCATTACGCTCGACAGCGCCAGCGCCGTGAATTTCCACTATGACTCTCGCCGCCGCGCCATTGAACTCGTACAGGGCAACGTCCTGGTCAGCGTCGCCAAGGACGCGTCCCGGCCGTTCGTGGTCAGTACCGCGCACGGCTGCGTGCGTGCGCTGGGTACGCGTTTTGTGGTCGAACGTGACGATGACGTTACCGTACTCAGCATGATCGAATCCCGCACATCGGTCCAGACCGCCGCCCAATGCGAGAGCCAAGCCGGCGCCTCGGCCCAGATCCAGGCCGGACAACGCGTACGTATTACAGAGCACGCCGTGAGCGCCCCCGAAACCATCATCCCCGCGCAAGTCGAAGACGCCTGGCAACGTCATCAGCTCGTCGCGGCCGACCGGCCCCTCGCGGAGATACTGGACGAACTGGCGCGCCATCGGCGCGGCTTCATCTATTACGACCGTCCCCAGATCGAGGGCATTCGTGTCAGCGCAGTGCTGCCACTGGACGCGCCCGACCAAGCCATAAAACTGTTGCAAGCCAGCTTCCCGATCCTGCGCGTACGGACATTGACCGACTACCTGGTGCTGATCGATGCCCCTGCGCCGAGCCCGTGACACTCCATTGGAGGCGGCCCGACAACAAAAATCTCTCCCTTTTGAGGTTCCACTTTCTGCGTTTCGTTCGTCATGTCTTGGACACCGAAAAATCTGCAACGCAAACAAGGAACTCGAACCATGTCCCGACCCGCCCGGCGCCGCAGCGCAGCGCGCCGTCACGCCTCATTGGCTCCCGCACATTTCGGCCTGGTCGTACGCTTGGTCTTTTCCGGCCCTGTGGCGTTTGGGCTGGGCTTTGCCTTGCCCGCCTCTGCCCAGACCGCGGCAAGAACCGTGACGTACAACATCCCCGCAGGGCCGTTGGCTGACGCGTTGAACCAGTACGCGCAGCAAGCGGGCGTGTCGCTTGCGATGGACGCGCGCCAATTGCGAGGCCTGACATCGCCCGGCCTGCGTGGCAGCCATGGCATCGAAGCAGGCTTCAATCTGCTGCTGCGGGGCAGCGGCTACCTCGCCTACAAAACCGAATCCGGCTACGTGCTGCGCCCGGCGCCCGTCTCGTCGCAAAACGAGGTGGCCACACTGCCCGCCGTCACTGCCGTGGCCAGTGCGCCATCAACGCAAGGCTATGTCGCGGCACGTAGCGTCGCCGCCACCAAAACCGACACCTCGCTACTGGAAACACCGCAATCGGCCTCCGTCATCACCCGCGAAGAGTTGGATGACCGCAACGTGCAGACGTTGCTGGAGGCCGTCTCCTACACGCCCGGTGTACGTACCGAGCAAAGTGGCTTCGACCCGCGATTTGATGTCTTCACCTTGCGCGGCTTCGATGTCACCTACAACGGCATTTACCGAGACGGACTGCGCCTACCCGGCGCCAACATGTCGGTATTCAAAGTCGAACCCTATAGCGTGGAAAACGTCACCGTGCTGCGCGGTCCCAGCTCGGCGCTCTATGGACTAGGCTCCCCCGGCGGTTTGGTCGACATCACCTCAAAACGCCCGATCGACGAGCCATTCGGCGAAGTCCAGCTCATGACGGGCAACTACCAGCGCAAACAGGGCCAATTCGACATTGGCGGCCGCGCCGACGAAGACGGCCAGTGGCTGTATCGACTGACCGGCGTCGTACGCGATGCCGGTTCGCCAAATACCGATGGTGGCGGCAACAACGACATCACCTCCATCGCCCCGGCGTTCACATGGCAACCGAATAGCGACACCAAAGTCACGCTGTTGGGCGAATACCTGAAATCCAGGACGCCTGCTGCCCTGCCGTATTACGCCTGGGGCGGCGCCCGCTCGGACCTGCCTGGCGCCACCGGCGACTACAACCGTCAGGATCAAGAGCAATTCCGCGTCGGCTATCTGGCCGAACACCGCTTCAACGACACCTTTACCGTGCGGCAAAATCTGCGCTATGGCCAGGTCAATACCCACGTCCGCTACAACAGTCTCGGAGAAATCGACACCGAGGCCAATACCATCAGCCGCTCCACGGGCTATGTGCACGACAAACTTAAATCGTTTGTGGTTGACAACCAATTGCAGGCCGACTTCAAAACAGGGGATGTCGAGCACAAGCTGCTCGTGGGACTGGATTATTCTTATCTCGGCCTGGACGGCGGCATCGGCTACGGCGCAGCCTCTGACCTCGATGCCTCGACGCTCGAGCCACTAGGTCCCACGGAAGACCCGCCGACCGACGCCTCGCGTTATCGCCAACGTCAACGTCAGACCGGCCTCTATCTGCAAGAACAGGCAAAATTCGACGGCTGGATCGTGACCCTCACCGGGCGTCATGACTGGAGCACCAGCATCGCGGACGATCTGATCGCCGATAGCCGGGAAAAAACCGTCGATCGCAAATTCACGGGCCGTGCCGGATTGACGCATGTTTTTGATAACGGCATCGCTCCCTATGTCAGCTACTCGACGTCGTTCGCGCCCACTAGCGGCGTCGACGCCAACGGCCAGACCTTTGACCCCACCACCGCGCGGCAGGTCGAAGCAGGCGTGAAGTACGCGCCGAGCAACATGAACAGCTATGTCGCCGCTTCGGTCTTCGAACTCAAACAGTCCAACGCGCTGGTCACGGATCCCAATAACCCTCTATTTCAGGTGCAGACAGGGAAGGTACGCAGCCGCGGCATCGAACTGGAGGGCATGCTCGACCTGGCCCAGGGACTGAAGGTCCACGGCGCCTATACGTACCTGATGGCCGTCAATATGTCCGGCTCACCGGACACCGATGGGCGCACGCTTTCCGGCACACCACGGCACACGTTCTCGCTCTGGACCGATTACACATTTCAGTCAGACACAGCACTGGCGGGACTGGATGTCGGTTTCGGCCTGCGCTATGTCGGCACCAGTTGGGGCAACGCGACCAATACATTCCAGAACTCAGCGCATTTGCTGGCCGACGCCAAAATCGGCTATGACCTGGGACGCCTATCGCCATCGTTCAAGGGTTGGAGCGCGCAGGTCAATGCCTTGAATCTCTTTGACAGGGACTACACGACCTGCGACGCAGGCTATTGCTATGAAGGCGCTCCGCGCATGGTCACGGCCAGCCTGAAATATCGTTGGTAACGGGACTGGTAATCGCGGACCGGGACACTATCGCCCCAGCGGCAACAAGAACATCCCGGCCGCCACCAGTGTAGGCACCAGCGCAGACAAGAACAGCTTGCCCGCGGAGATTGCTTCGTCGGGAAAGAAGGGGCGCAAAATCGCATAACCTGCCGGGTTGGGCGCATTGGCAATCACCGTCAATCCGCCTCCGGTCACCGCGCCAGCCACCAGCATGTAGTGCCATGTCGGACTCGATCCTTCCACCAGCGAGCCCAGATAGGTCAACGCGGCGTTATCCGTGATCGCCGTCAACGCGGTTGCTCCCCAGAACAACACCGTGGGCTCCAAACCGCCCAGCAAATCCTGTAGCCACCATTTTTGCAGGCCGCCCAACACCACCAACCCCGCCAGGAAAAAGCCGACCATCAGCCCCTCGCGGATCAGCAAACGATCCTGATGGCGCCGATAGGCATGGGAAAAACCGATGAACAGCATCATCAAACCCAAAAAGACGGCCGGATGGTGCGCTGTCATCACAATCCCCACCAGACATGCCAGGTGAATCAGAATGATCAACAGAGGCACAGGAGCGCGTTTGGGGGGTTCGTCTTCCGCAGCATTGACCCCATTGCCCGTTCCGATACTGTGATTGATCAAGGCGCTACGGCAGATCCAGGTCAGAATCCCGGCATTGACGAACACGGCGATCGCAGCACGCCAGCCGAAATGCGTTGCCATAAAGGCCGTATCCCATCCAAACGTGGAAGCCACCATCAAGACCGGTGGCGCAGCATAAGCCGTCAACACCCCACCAATAGACACGTTGACAAACAACACGCCCAACGTCAGATATTTAAAACGCGCATGTCCCGATCGGCAGAAATAAGCATCACGCAACAGAATTGCCGCCAGTGTCATCGCCGCCGGCTCAGTGATGAACGAACCTCCCAGCGGCACCACCGACATCACAACGAAAAACGTCGCGACCTCGCGTTGCACCGGCAAACAACGCGCCAGGCCCCTCACAACCAAACCCACCAGTTCGAGGATCGGCCGACTCGCTGCCACCACCATGATCACAAATACAAAAAGCGGTTCAGTGAAGTTACGCGTATCTACATAACGGATGGCCGCCTCGCTGCCGCTGAGCAGCGCCATGCACACGATCAGCACAAAAGCCCAGACGCCGAATACGGCCTCCACCTCGGACAGCAAATGCCATACGCCCGCATGCGGTCCATTGCGATGCGCCAGGCGCGCAAAAATCGGTACCGAAAAGGTGTGGATAACCGCCACCGCAAACAAGATAGTGGCGACAAGCTCAATAGTATCTGGCATAGGAGAAACCCTGAAACATGGCAGTGCAACCCCACATCGATCGCGGCGTGCGGGAAAACTCAGGGACTATAACTCAGCGATTTGTGCGGCATGCGCCCACGGACTAAGCATTTGCCCTAGCCACGCGCATCGCGTCCAGACGATAGGCCTATGCCCCTCTGAACAGAGGGGTTGTCTCACACCGGATCAGTCGTGCAGGCAGATCACGCGCCAGCTTTCGCACTGGCATGAAGAAAATGCGCGCCTCTCTCGGCGATCATGACCGTGGGCGAATTGGTATTGCCCGACGTGATTGTCGGCATCACCGACGCATCGATGACACGCAAGCCTTGCAAACCATGTACACGCAACTCAGGGTCCACCACCGCCAAGGGATCCACACCCATTTTGCATGTCCCTACCGGATGAAAAATCGTGGTGCCGATGTCGCCGGCTGCGCGCGCCAGATCCTCATCGGTCTGCAAGGCGTTTCCTGGTTTGTATTCCTCTGGGGCGTAACATGCCAGCGCCTGCTGCGACACAATACGGCGGGTGAGTCGAATACTATCGGCCGCCACTCGCCGGTCGGCCTCGGTCGATAAATAATTGCACAGGATCTCAGGCGCATCATCTGCTTGCGGGCTCGTGACCCGCACATGGCCACGGCTGGTGGGCCGCAGATTGCAGACCGAAGCCGTAAATGCCGGAAAAGCATGCAAAGGCTCGCCGAATTTTTCGAGCGACAAGGGCTGCACGTGGTACTGCACATTCGCGCGCTCTTGTTCAGGACCGGATCGCGCGAATGCGCCCAACTGCGATGGCGCCATGCTGAGCGGCCCGCGCCGTCCAAAGGCATACTGCGCCCCCATCAGCGCCTTGCCCCATAACGAGCCCACCATGGCATTCAAGGTCTTGGCGCCAGTGACGCGGTAGATCATGCGCAATTGCAAATGGTCTTGCAGGTTTTCGCCTACCCCCGGCAGGTCGTGCAGCACCGGTATGCCACGTGCCTGCAACCATGCCGCCGGCCCGACACCGGACACCTGCAGCAATTGCGGCGATCCGATCGCACCTGCGGCCAGGATGACCTCGGCCCGCGCGCGAGCGATTTGTTCGCTGCCGTCGCCCAGACGAAACGCCACACCCTCGGCGCGTCGATTCTGGAACACGATGCGCGACACGCGCGCGCCCGTCATGACATGCAAATTGGATCGGCTCGCCGCCGGTTTGAGAAAAGCCCTCGCTGCACTCCAGCGCATACCGCGGCGCTGATTGACCTCGAAATAGTCGCATCCCTCGTTATCGCCCCGGTTGAAATCGGACACGGACGCGATCCCGGCCTGAGCCGCCGCGGCACGAAACGCATCGAGCAGATCCCACGACAAGCGCTGACGCTCGACACGCCATTCACCCCCCGCACCGTGAAAGTCCGACGCCCCGGCATGATGGTCTTCGCTGCGCATGAAAAACGGCAGCACCTCATCCCATCCCCATCCTGTATTGCCCAACGCCGCCCAACCGTCATAGTCTGCGCGCTGGCCGCGCATATAAATCATGCCGTTGATTGACGAACTGCCGCCCAACACGCGGCCACGCGGATAGCCCAGGCTGCGCCCGTTCAGGCCCGGATCGGGATGCGTGCGATAGCACCAATCGGTGCGCGGATTTCCGATGCAATACAGATAACCGACCGGAATATGAATCCAATGCCAGTTATCGCGGCCACCGGCCTCCAGCAACAACACGCGCTTGCCTGGATCCGACGACAAACGATTGGCCAGCAAACATCCTGCCGACCCTGCGCCCACCACGATGTAATCAAACACCAGATCGGTACTGCCCGTCTCGGCCACCATGGGTTTTGTCTCCGTTATCTTGTTCGGGTTTCCTTCAGTATGCCAGCACAGCGGATCTTATGCTGCCTGCGATGCCGGAAAATCGGCGGCCTCGGCCTCGCTTTTCGCGCGCATCAACAGACTGTGCAACATCTCGGTCGACAAGCCGTGCAGCACCAACCGATAGCCAGCACGCAAGGTCGACAACGGCACCAAGGGATGTTTGTTGTTCACCAGAATCAAATGCTGCGGCGCGCCCAGGATCTGCGCAGCATAGATCCCGACCGTTTCGTCCAATTGCAAGGAATTCGCCGCTCGCCAGAAATCATTGTCGGTCAACATCAATTGATATAGCGGCGTGAACAACTCGATCGCGCTTTGCAGATCCAGAAAATTCCGTTTGCGTTGCGGCATGTCTTCCAGCCGCAAACCGGGATCGCGGATCATCGAAAAATCCACTTTCTCGGGCGCATGCATTTCCACACCCGCCTCGCGCAGTGCGCCATTCAAACGGATCACAAAGTTGAACAGGTTCAGATCGTGTTTGACGAACAGTTCGTCCTTCAGATCCGCAATACACATGGGCTCCAGCGGCGTGGTCGACACCTGCACCGGCGCATTGCGTGCGATGAACGACAAGACCTGCGCCCCCAGATGAAAATGCCGCAGGATCAGCCAATTGGCCTCGGGCGACACAAAGTGTTCCAGCCCCCACGCCAAGATCCGATGCAGCAGTTTCGAATGTGACCACTTGCGCGGCAGAAACGTCTTGACGACTTGGATCAAGATGATGAATGCACGCGCCAAGGGCCGCAAAAACGGCAGCAAATACTGGCGCGATCCACAACTGGAATCCGCCAGCCATGCCTCTTTCACGGCATCGGGCAAAGGCGTGCTGCGATCCAGATAGAGCGCCAACCACGGACTCGGATCCGCCGGATCGTGTTCGCGCGTCAAAAACTCAGGGGTGCGGGAACTCATGATTATTCGGTCTCCATCACGTGATGGAATTGCATCAGGTAGAGCGCTGCCGTACGCCGCGCCGTATCCACGATATGACGCTCTGCCCGGCCGCGATCGTCGGCGTCCAGCGCCAACTCGACCGCCATCAGCCAACGCGCCAGATGGTTCTCGTCATTGTGCCCGTGATATTCCAGGAAGCGGAATCGATTCGGCGGCAAATCCAGGCTCGCCTTCAAGAGCGGCAACAATGCCGGCACAATGCGTTGCCCCGTACCTTCGATGATGTAGATCGCGCCCAGCAGTCCGATCGGATCTTTCGTAGCAGCCAAGGCGTGCAGATAGGCATTCAACGCTTCGCCGCCCGGATTACGGCGCAACGCATCGATGTCAGCGATTGTGCCGCCCGCGTTTCGATAGTCCTGAAACAGAATCTGGAAATCGTTCTGTTCCTCGCCAGCATGGACACCGATCAGATCCGCCAAGGTCTGGTAGGTCTCGGTAAGCGATGCCGCGCCCTCGCGCATCCATTTGCTGCCCTCACGCACTTGAGGGATCCACTGTTCCATCCAGTTCAAATAATCTGCCGTCATGAAACGGCGCTCGCGCAAACGCCGCACCACAGGGGTGCGCCAGACGCGGGAACGGTAATCGTGCCAGATCGAGGCCAACTCGGTCAGCAACGGCCCCAACCCCTGTGGTGCTTGCTCCGGGTCGTGCGGCGGTGCAATCGTGTCGGCATCATCGCTGTGTACGGAAACGCTGACCGGGGCGCCCGGCCGCGCCGTCGCTGCTGCCTGACCCGCCGTAGACGAGGGAGCCGACAACGGCGCATCGACTGCTTCGGCCTCGAACAACATATAGGCCGTCATGAATCGCCCAGACTCGGGGATGTAGCAAAAGACTTGCTGTCCGGGCGTGAGGGTATGCGTTTCGAGGAACTCCGCCAACATGATCAGGATCGACGCCGCGCCGGTATTTCCGCGCCAGGCCAGGTTGCTGAACCACCGCTCACGAGGAATCTCCAGCCCCGCCTTCTCCATGAGGTCGGCCACGACCGGAATGAATTTCTCCGACGAGTAGTGACACAAGAAATGGTCCACCCGTTCAGGATTTACCCAGCCATCACGCACCAGGTTCACATATTCATGAATGCCGATATCAAACAGATGCGGCAACAGGCGGATATCCTGACGCAACGACAAGGCGCCCGCCGCCTCGGCCTCGGTCCACGACGCGTAGTCCAAATGCCCCTGACCGCCCTCGACGGGCAAGCCCAACTGCATGCACACCGGATAGTCGCCGGAAAAC
>Ga0164243_10013022_pt1 | contig 11733 bp, 7 predicted proteins | sample OricompcompostOP_FD_108781 | JGI IMG/M metagenome (GOLD analysis project Ga0164243, IMG submission 108781) | Organic Plus compost microbial communities from Emeryville, California, USA - Original compost - Organic plus compost (OP) | ecosystem: Engineered > Solid waste > Mixed feedstock >...
CATGGCTGAGCTTATCGTCAACGACCTGCGCCTCAGGCTCGGCGACAACGAGATCCTCAAAGGCGTGTCGCTTAAAGTGCCGGCCGGCCAGGTGGTGGCGCTGCTCGGACCGTCCGGCTCCGGCAAAACAACGCTGCTGCGGGCCATCGCGGGCCTCGAAGTGCCGCATGCCGGCTCGATCGGCATCGGCGAACGCGCCTTCTTCGATGCCGCGCGCAAGATCGATCTGCCCGCAGAACAGCGTGGACTCGGCCTCGTCTTCCAATCCTATGCACTGTGGCCGCACCGCACGGTGTTCGACAACGTCGCCTACGGTCTCAAGCTGCGAGGCACGCCCGCCGCCGAGATCAAAAGCCGCGTCGACACCACCTTGTCGCAGATTGGCCTTGGCCATCTCGGCGCGCGGTATCCGCACCAACTCTCCGGCGGCCAGCAGCAGCGCGTCGCCATCGCGCGCGCGCTGGTCTATCAGCCGCCATTGATCCTGCTCGATGAACCTCTGTCGAACCTCGACGCCAAACTGCGCGAGGAGGCTCGCGCTTGGCTGCGCACCCTGATCGTAACGCTCGGCCTTTCGGCCATCCATGTAACGCATGATCAGGTTGAGGCCATGGCGATCGCCGACCGCATCGTGCTGCTGGAGGCCGGCGTGATCGCACAAGAGGGACCGCCGACGGCGCTCTACAACGAGCCGGCGACATTGTTCGCGGCCGAGTTCATGGGTAGCAACAACAAGCTCGCAGGCACGTTGCTCGAAGTATCCGGCGATCGGGCGATCATGGACGTGTTCGGCGAACGCATCACCGGCATGGCGCGCACGAAAGCAGCGAGCGGCGCCAAGGCCACCGGCATCATTCGCCTGGAGCGCGTGCGTTGCGCGAGCGGGCCCGGCCCGAACCGGCTGAAGATGGATCTGAAAGCGCCGATGTATCTCGGCGATCGCTGGGAGCTTGTGTTCTCGCGCGGGGATCTGACCGTGCGCGCCTACGCCAGCGCGCCGCTCGAACCGGGCGAGCATTATGTGGAGTTTCCGCCCGAGGCGTTGTGGGTGTTTTGATTTGACCCGTTATCCTGAGGTGTGCGCGCGAAGCACGCGCGCCTCGAAGGATGAACGGCCCGGGTGCCCGTACCCGCAGTAGCGCCTCGGCCGTCGCGCTTCGAGGCTCGCGACCTGCGGTCGCTCGCACCTCAGGGTGACGGAGAGAGGTTGGAGTACCGTCTTATGCCCGACTTCCACGGCGTCTTTCCCTATCTCGTGTCGCCGATCGACGGCGAGGGGCGGATTCTCACCAATGTGCTCGGCAAGCTATCCGACGATCTGATCAAAGCGGGCGTGCATGGTCTGACGCCGCTCGGCTCGACCGGCGAGTTCGCTTATCTCAATGCTACGCAGCGCGAAGCGGTGGTGAAGGCCACCATCGAGGCTGCGAACAAGCGTGTGCCCGTGGTGGCAGGCGTTGCCTCCGCCTCGACCGCCGACGCGGTGGCGCAAGCGAAGCGCTATCAGGCATTGGGCGCAGACGGCATTCTCGCCATCTGCGAGGCCTACTTCCCGCTCAAGGACGCGCAGGTCGAGGCTTATTTCCGCGCCATCGCCGATGCGGTCGATATTCCGGTGGTGCTCTATACCAACCCGAACTTCCAGCGCAGCGATTTGACACTCGATGTAATCGCCCGGCTCTCCGAGCACCCGCGCATTCGGTACATCAAGGATGCCTCGACCAATACCGGCCGCCTGCTGTCGATCATGAACCGCGCGCCGAGCATGAAGGTGTTTTCAGCCTCGGCGCACATTCCGGCCGCGGTGATGCTGATCGGCGGTGTCGGCTGGATGGCGGGGCCGGCCTGCATCGTACCGCGCCAGAGTGTGACGCTTTACGACCTCTGTCGTGCCCAGAAATGGTCGGAGGCCATGGCGCTGCAGCGCGCATTGTGGCGCATCAACGAGGCCTTTGCCCGATTCAATCTTGCTGCCTGCATCAAAGCGGGCTTAGCAATCCAGGGCTACCCCGTCGGCGACCCGGTGCCGCCGCAGACGCCGCTCACCGTCGAGGAGCGGAAGGTGGTGGAGGGAATCCTCGCGTCGCTTCCTTAACCTCTTCCCGCATTGCGGGGAGCGGGAAAAGAAAGCAGCCCAAAACGAGACAGCCGCCCAACCGATTCTTAACGGTTCCTTGCTAATTGAGCCGCATGGCCCCGCCGTCCTACGCATCCCGGCTGCCGCCCGCGCCGGATGAACCTGCGCGCGACGACACCGACAGCCCCGCGCCCGTTTCGACCACGGCGCGACTGATCGCGCGCGTGAGGGCCATCCTCGCCGACAAGAGCGAAAGCCGGCTGGCGCAGCTCGTCGCCGGCAAGGTGTTCCTCGTGCGGGTGGCAAGTGCGGTGCTCGCGCTCGTCTCGCAGGTCCTGCTTGCGCGCTTCATGGGCGCGTACGAGTTCGGCATCTACATCTATGTCTGGACCTGGGTGCTGATGATCGGCGCGCTCTCGGACATGGGCCTGTCGTCCGCCGCGCGGCGCTTCATCCCCGAATACACCGAATTGAAGGCGTTCGATCACCTGCGCGGCTTCATCACCGGCTCGCGCTGGCTGGCGTTCGGCATCGCCAGCGCAATCGGCGCGGTCGGCGCGGTCGGCGTGTGGCTGCTGCAGGACCTCATCAACCACTACACCGTCATCCCGCTCTACCTCGCGTGCCTCACCATCCCGATCTACGGTCTGGTGCAGACGCAAGCCGGCATTGCGCAGTCCTACGACTGGCCGAACCTGGCGCTGATGCCGTTCTACATCTGGCGCCAACTCGCCATCACCGTCGCGATGGGCGCGGCCTGGTTGTTCGGCGCGCCGACGGACGCCGTGACGGCGATGATCGTCGCCGTCGCCACCACGTGGCTCGTCACCCTCGGGCAACTGGTGATGCTCGAGCGCCGCCTCAAGCGCAAAGTCGAGCCGGGACCAAAGACCTACGAACCGAAGACCTGGCTGGCCACCTCGCTGCCGATCTTCATCGTCGAAGGCTTCTACCTGCTGCTGACCTACGTCGACATTCTGATGCTCGAGCAGATGCGCTCGCCCCAGGATGTCGCCGTGTACTATGCCGGCGCGCGGCTGCTCGCCATTGTCGCTTTCGTCTATTTCGCTATCGCCGGCGCCACCACGCACAAGTTCACTCAATACTACGTCGCCGGCGACAAAGAGCGCCTCGCCACCTTCTTCAAGGAGACGACGCGCTGGACCTTCTGGCCCTCGCTCGCCATCTGCGCGGTGATCCTCGCCTTCGGCTATCCGCTGCTCGGCCTGTTCGGCCCGAATTTCGGCGAAGGCTATGTGGTGATGTTCATTCTCGCCGTCGGCATGCTGGCGCGTGCCGCCGTCGGCCCGGCCGAGCGGCTGCTCAACATGCTCGGCGACCGCAAGCAATGCGCCTCGATCTACGCCCTCGCCTTCGCGATCAATCTGGCGCTGTGCCTCGTGCTGATCCCACGCCTCGGTATCGAAGGCGCCGCGATTTCGACTTCGACCGCGCTAGTCGTCGAGTCGATCATGCTTTACGTCACGGCCAAACGGCGCCTCGGCTTCCACGTCTTTATTGTGGGCTCCTCCAAGCGGTCCCCCTGACCATCCGGAGCGAGGAGACTAAGCGCTAAGCCTTATCCCGCAACATCCTTCTGATCACCTTGCCCGTGGTCGTCATTGGCATCTGGTCGATGAAGGCCACCTCCCGCGGATATTCGTGCGCCGACAGTCGCGTGCGCACGAAGCTCTGGATTTCGGCCGCGAGCGCGGCGGACGGCGCGTGACCAGGTTTAAGCACGACGAAAGCCTTCACGATCTCGGTGCGCACTAGATCGGGCTTGCCGACTGCGGCGGCGAGCGCCACCGCGGGATGACGGATGAGACAATCCTCGATTTCGCCGGGACCGATGCGGAAGCCGGACGAGGTGATCACATCGTCGTCGCGGCCGACGAAGCTGATATAGCCTTCCTCGTCCATCACACCCTGATCGCCCGTGGTCATCCAGTCGCCGATGAACTTGTCGCGCGTCGCCTCCGGCCGTCCCCAGTATTGCAGGAACATCACCGGGTCCGGCCGCTTCACCGCGATCTGGCCGATCTCGCCGCGCTTGACCTCGTGGCCGTCGCGATCGATGACCGCCACGCTGTGACCTGGCACCGCCTTGCCCATCGTGCCGACCTTGAGGGCGCCGAGTTGCGCACAGCTGCCGATCACGAGATTGCATTCGGTCTGACCATAGAACTCGTTGATGGTGACGCCGAAAGCCTCGCGTCCCCATTCCAGCGCCTCGATGCCGAGCGACTCGCCGCCCGAGCCTACGGCGCGCAGCTTGAGATCGAAGCGGCCGCGCGGGTTCGCCGCCGCGCGCATCATGCGCAGCGCCGTCGGCGGGATGAAGGCCGTACGCACCTCCAACCCCGCCATCAGCGCGAAGGCCTGTTCGGGATCGAACTTTTCCCCGGCGCGCGCGACGACCGGCACGCCGTGATGCAGACACGGCAGCAACACATCGAGCAGACCGCCGGCCCAGGCCCAGTCCGCCGGCGTCCAGAAGCGATCGCCGGTTTGCGGAAACGGATAATAAGGCAGCTCGGCGCCGGGCAGATGGCCGAGCAAGACCCGGTGTGCGTGCAGCGCGCCTTTCGGCTGACCCGTCGTGCCGGAGGTGTAGATCATCAGCGCCGGGTCGTCGGCCGACGTGTCGACAGCGGTGAAATCGGACGAAGCCTTCGCCGCCAAAGCGTGGACGTCGAACGCGCCATCGCCGGCGCCGTCGACCGACAGCACGCAGGTCACGCCCGGCACTTCATGGCGCACGTCGGCGAGCTTCGCGAGCCCTTGCGCATTGGTGATGAGCGCCTTGGCGCCGGCGTTCTGCAGGCGATAGCTCAACGCGTCGGGACCGAACAGGATGGCGATCGGCAGTGCGATCGCACCCAGCTTGTAGATCGCGACATGGGCGGCAGCGACTTCGGGCGCCTGCGGCAGCATGATAGCTACGCGGTCGCCGCGTGCGATGCCGTGCGCGCGCAACACATTGGCCAAACGGTTCGCCGTATCGCGCAGCCGGCCAAAGCTGACCTCTTCGACGCTGCCGTCGGCCTTCACATGAAGAATGGCGAGACGCCCGGGATCGGCCGCCGCCCAGCGATCGCAGACATCGACGCCGATGTTGTAGCGCCCGGGGATTTTCCAGCGGAACTCACGCGTGAGCGTGTCGAAGTCTTCGGCAGATCCCAGCATGGGGAAGAGGCTAGAGAGGGGCACGCTCGGCTGCAAGACACAGCTGTCATCCCGGCCCAGCGAGCGAAAGCGAGCCGGGGTCCAGTACGCCGTGACCTATCGATAGGCTGCGGTGTATCAGGCCCTGCTTTCGCGGGACGCTGGCCCGCCGTCAGTTCTTCTTATCGTCCGGCTCGGCCAGGATCAGCGCCCAATAGACCTTGTATTTCGATCCCGGCGTGTAGACCGCGGCGATGCCCATGCGGGTCGCGCCCTTGAGCAGCATGTTGGCGCGGTGCGGCGGTGAATCGCGCCAGCCGGAGAACGCTTCCGCCAAGGTATGATAACCGGCGCTGATGTTCTCCGCCGCGGTCTTGGCGTCGTATCCCGATGCCTTGAGCCGCACATTGAACGGCTTGCCGGCGGCATGGTCGAGCTTGTCACGCTTGGCCATGACCTCGGCCTGGGCCTGCGCCAGGCGGGTGAGTTCGGGATCGAGCGTCACGGCCGGAAGACTATTGTTGGCGCGGTAGCCAGAGATCATCGAGGCAGCGGCCGCGTCGTCGAGCTGCGCGCCTGGCTGCGCCAGGTTCCGATAGAAGCTCGGCTCGGCCTTCGGCGCGTAATTGTCGTTGCCGGCGCAGGCGGCAAGACCGCCCAGCACCGCAAAGGCCAGGAACAAACGAGCAAGCTTCATCGGCTGAAAACTCCCCAGGGTCGAGGGCGGTACAAAGGCGCACGACCATGGCCGAACGGTGGTGAAGAAACCGCTATTTGCGCCGACGACCCATCTTTGGAGCGCTCACCGTTGAAGCATTCCGATCTCTGCGGAGACCGGCTGACAAACAAGAACGATGCGTTGTCGACCGAGGAGGCGCCGATGCAGGACGCCCCCCGCGGCATAACTCCCCGGCGCCACGCGCGCCCCGCCCGGCGAGTATTCAGCAGACGGAGCGCGCCAGGGTAAGAGAGCAAGCCCCTACTTGGTCGCCTGCAGCGCCTTCCACACGCGATCCGACGTCGCCGGCATGTCGAGGTTCGCCCCCTCCGGCAGAGCGTTCAGGATGGCATTCATCAGCGCCGGCGGCGCCGCGGTAGTGCCGGCTTCGCCCGTGCCCTTGGTGCCGAGCGGATTGGTCTTGCAGGCGATGGCAAAGTGTTCGACCGCGACTGCCGGCATGGTGTCGGCGCGCGGCATGCCGTAATCCATGAACGACGCCGAGACGAGCTGGCCGCTGTCGTCATAGACCGTGTTCTCGGTGAGCGCCTGGCCGAGCCCTTGCGCGACGCCACCATGCACCTGGCCTTCGACGATGGTTTCGTCGAGCACGTTGCCGCAGTCGCCGACCGCGACATAGTTGACGATCGCGAGCGCGCCGGTCTCGGTATCGATCTCGACCTCGGCAACGTGGCAGCCGTTGGGGAACGACGGCGGCACCTTGATGCTGCCGGTCGTGTCGAGGCTCTCGGGGATAACGCCCTGGCGCGCAAGCTCGGCCGCGCGTTCCGCCACCTCGAACAGGCTCACCTCGCGGTTCTTCACCGCGAACTTGCCGTCCTTGTAAGCAACTTCGTTCTCCTCGGCCTGCAGCAGCATCGCCGCGACGCGCTTGCCCTTCTCCAGCACGAGATCAGTCGTGCGCGCGATGGCGCCGCCGCACATCATCGCCGAGCGCGATGCGACCGCGCCGAAGCCCGGCACATCGCGCGCCGAGTCTCCGGACAGCAGCCGGATATTGTCGAAAGGCACGCCGAGCCGCCGCGCGACGACGTTGCCGAACACGGTGCGATGCCCCTGCCCGCTCGCGCCAGATCCGATCGACACATCGACAAGACCGCCGTCGCCGAAGCTGATGCGTGCGCTCTCCTCGGGCCACGCGCCGGCGATTTCGAGATAGCAGCCGAGACCGATGCCCCGCAGCTTGCCCTGCTTCTTCGCGGCCTTCTTGCGCGCGGCAAAACCGGCATAGTCGGCCCGCGCGAGCGCACGCTCCAAGACCGCCGGAAAGTCACCGCTGTCGTAAGTGCTGCCGAAGGCAGTCGTATACGGCATCTGCGTGGGCTGGATCAGGTTGCGCCGGCGCAGCTCCGCCGGGTCGATACCCGTCTGCACCGCGGCGGCCTCAATGACGCGTTCCAAAAGATAGCTGGCTTCGGGACGGCCAGCGCCGCGATACGGCCCCGTCGGCAGCGTGTTGGTGAAGACGCAGCGCGCGTTCAATTGCGCATGCGGAATATCATAAACCGTCGGCAGGCAACCGGAGATATGCAAGGTCACGACGAAATGGGCGACGCCGGTGAAATAGGCGCCCATATTGCCGGCGACGTCGACGCGTAACCCCAGGAACTTGCCGCGCTTCGACAACGCCAGTTCGACAGTATAGACCGAATCGCGGCCCTGGTTGTCGGTAAGGAACGCCTCCGAGCGGGTGGATACCCAGTGCACCGGCTTCTTGAGCCTGCGCGAGGCGTAGAGCATCGGCACGTATTCAGGATAGAGCCAGCCCTTCATGCCGAAAGCGCCGCCGACATCCTCCGCGACGACGTGCAGTTCGTCCGGCTTGATGCTCATCGCCTCGCAAATCTGGGCACGCAAGCCGGCAAAACCTTGGTTGCCGCAGCGCAGCTCGTAGCGATTGTTGTCGAGGTCGTAGCTCGCCGTCGCGGCGCGCGGCTCGAGCGATGCCACCACCAGGCGCTGATTGACCAGTTCGACCTTCACCACATGCGCCGCTTCCGCGAAGGCCTTCTCCAGCGCCGCGTTCTTCTTGCCATCGGGATCCTGCGGTGCGGTCCAGTCGAATCCGACATTGCCGGGCGCTTCCGGCCAGAGCTGAGGCGCGCCGGGCTTCACCGCCTCGCGCACATCGGTCACGGGCCGCAGCATCTCGTACTCGACCTCGACCTTCTCAGCGGCGTCCTGCGCCTGTGCCGCGGTCTTGGCGATGACCATCGCCACCGGTTCGCCGACATGCATCACGCGGTCTTGGGCGAGCGAGGGGCGATCCGGCGAGTACGGCGTCTTGCCACCGCGCCCGGGAATGGGATGCGCATGTGAGATGGAGTGGAAATGCTCCGCCTCGAGATCGGCGCCGGTGATGACCGCTACAACGCCGGGCGCCGCTTTCGCTGCCGCGACGTCGATGCGCGCGATCTTGGCGTGCGCATGCGGCGAGCGCACGAAGAACGCCGCGAGCGCACCTTCCGGCTTGAGATCGTCGCCGAAGCGGCCGGCGCCGCGCAGCAGGGCATTATCTTCGACGCGGCCTTGCCAGTCGGCATGAGGGGTCGAGAGGGCGGCTGAGGATGCGGACATGCAATTCTCCAGAGCGAAATGTCAGAGCTGACGATCGGCGATACCGGCCTTGGCATAAAGCGCATTGATATGCGCCTTGACCTCGGGATCCGTCGTATCGTGTTCGGGCACATGTGCCCAGCCGGCCTTGGCGCGAGCGTAGATGGCCATCTCTTCATCCTGTTGCGAGGTGCCGCCCGAAATGCCGTAGGCGCCAACCATCTCATCGCCCCTGAAGATGGGCGCGGCCCCACCCGACGCGGCGATGCGGCCATTGGTCATGGCGGCGAGGCTGACCAGGAGCTGAGGATTGCGCTCCTTGAACCATTGCTGGATGACGAGACCGTCGGGAAAGCGTGGGCTCATGGAGCGGAAGGCGGCAACCGTATAGGCCTTGGCGATCGCCGTTTCCGGCGTGATGAAACCAGCGTCGTCCATGCGCTCGACCGCGACGATGTGTCCCTCCGGCCCGACCACCGCGATCGACACCGGCACGCGCATTGCATCCGCTTTTTCGACCACGGCATCGATGAACGCGCGGCATTCCCGCGCCCGCAGTTTGGTCATTACCGTGCGTCCTCCCCGGAGCATTAAGCTTTGCTTAATTTCTTACGACTCGCAGTTAACCGCAAAACAACCGGTCCGGGAATAGTGTGCGCCAGCCCGGGACAGGATAATGGATCAGGATTCGCCGCCACCCGCCGCGACGCATGATTTGCGACTGGTCCTGGCGCCGGGCGGCGTCTGCTTTGCGGTCTGTCTCGCCATTCTCTCCGTGGCAACACCCAATTTCGCCCCCTCGCTGACCGACAAACTGCTGTATGCGCTCGCGCTCGCCGTAGTGGCCATGGTGCTCGCCGGGCTTATCCTGACGCGGCGTCTGCGGCGGCACAATCTGCGCATTGGCGTCGCCCTGAATAATATGTCGCAGGGCTTGTGCATGTTCGACCGGCACGAGCGGCTTGTCATCTGCAACCAGCGCTATCGCGACATGTATCAACTGCCGGCGAGCGTAGCGAAGCCGGGTATCACCCGCACAGAGCTTCTGCGGTATCGCGCTGCACAGGGCACGTTCACGCTCGATATCGACGCGTATCAACGCCGCGTCAGCACCGCAAACGCGGAAGGCAAGACCACCACGACCGAGGTGGTGAGCAACGGACGCCGCGTCGTCATCGTCAACCGGCCGATGCCGGATGGCGGCTGGGTCGCCACCCACGAAGATGTCACCGAACGGCGCGACGCCGCACGCGAACGCGCGGTGTTACAGGAGCAAGCCGAGCGGCGCGCGACGGTCGAACAGGCGATCGCGGGGTTCCGCCAGCAGGTCGAGGCGCATCTGCATAGCGTCAGCGACAGCGCTGTAGTGATGCGCGGGACCGCGGCGACATTGCTCACCAATTCGGCTCAGACCGCCAAGGGCGCCGAGAGCGCGGTCGGTGCCTCAAATGAAGCCTCGGTCAACGTCGACACGGCCGCGACCGCGGCCGACGAGCTCGCCAAGTCGATCGGCGAAATCGGGCGGCAGCTTGCCAAAGCTACCGACGTGGTCCGCGCCGCGGTTGGCGAAGCGCAGGGTACGAATGCACAGATCACCGCATTGTCCGACGCCGCCAAAAAGATCGGCGACGTCATCAAGCTGATCCGCGCCATCGCCGCGCAGACCAATCTCCTGGCGCTCAACGCCACCATCGAAGCGGCGCGCGCGGGCGAAGCCGGCAAGGGCTTCGCCGTTGTCGCCCAGGAGGTCAAATCGCTCGCGGTGCAGACCGCGCAAGCGACGGAAGACATCTCGGCTCTGGTCACGTCCGTGCAGAATGCGACCGGTGGTGCCGTAGCGGCGATCGGCCGCATCGCGCAGCGCATGCACGAGATCGATTCCTACGCCACCGCCGTCTCCTCCTCGGTTGAGGAACAGAGCGTGGCGACGGCCGAGATCTCACAAAGCGTCACCAACGCCGCCGAGGGCGCCAGGGTCGTGGTCAATGTCCTCGACGACGTCGCCGGCGCGGCGAGCGAAACGCGCGCGTCCGCCGAAAGCGTGCTTTCCGCTTCGCAGGCCGTCGAAGCGGCGGCTGCCGATCTGCGACGGGAAATCGAGAATTTTCTCGTCCGCGTAGCGGCCTAACTTCCTGCCCGCATGCGCCTAAACACGGTTTCGCAAAGCATTTTCGCCCGTTCAAAGAAACCTCGCGGCTTCGGTGCGCTGAAAACATCCTGATGCAACCGAAGATTTGCTGCATCCCGGTGCGGCCTCGGATAGTTTGCATCAGCAACGAAAGTCGAATGCGGAGAAATCGATGAGGCTGGGCTATTTCACGATGCCGGTGCATCCGATGCAGCGTCCCTGGGTGGAGACGCTGCATGAGGATCGCGAGGCCATCATCCTTGCGGACAAACTCGGCTTCTACGATGCGTTCATCGGCGAGCATCTGACCGACGCCTGCGAGAATGTCACCAACAGTCTCCTGTTCCACGCGACGCTGATCAACGACACCAAGCAGATCAAGCTCGCCTCGGGCACCTGCAATCTGTCGCAGATTCACCCGGTGGTCATCGCCGCCAACTGCGCGATGTTCGACCATCTGGCGCAAGGGCGTTTCATCATGGGCGTGTCGGCGGGCGCGCTGACCTCCGACGCCGAGGCGCTGGGCATCCTCGACGAAGACCGTAACAAGATGTTCGCCGAGGCCATCGACGTGATCCTGGCGATCTGGGAGCGCGAAGCGCCCTACAAGATCGACCTGCCGAACAATCGCTTCAAAGTGTCGACCGAGCGCACGCAAGCCTTCGATCTCGGCGTCGGCATCATGCCGAAGCCGTTCCAGAAGCCGCGGCCGGAGATCGTCGGCACCGTCGTGGCGCCGTTCTCGCCGGGCGTGGTGCTCATGGGCAAGCGCGACTTCCACCCCCTATCGGCGAACTTCCTGCTTGCCAAGCACATGAAGTCGCACTGGCAGAACTACGCCAAGGGCAAGGCCGAGGTCGGCGAGAAGGCGAAGGTCGAGGATTGGCGCGTGGCGCGCACGATTTTCGTCGCCGACGACGACAAGACGGCGTTGGCTTACGGCCGCGAAGATGCCAACAGCCCCTACCGGTTCTACTTCTCGCAGATGCGCGGCAAGATGAAGCGTGGCGGTCGACTCTACGTGTTCAAGAGCCACAAGGAGCAGCCGGACGAAGAGATCACGCA
>Ga0164243_10013023_pt1 | contig 11732 bp, 13 predicted proteins | sample OricompcompostOP_FD_108781 | JGI IMG/M metagenome (GOLD analysis project Ga0164243, IMG submission 108781) | Organic Plus compost microbial communities from Emeryville, California, USA - Original compost - Organic plus compost (OP) | ecosystem: Engineered > Solid waste > Mixed feedstock >...
AATTGGCGCGAAACGACTGGGCAGCCGTGCGCGATCAGGTGGCGGTGGCCTTCCCTTCGGCCACCGACGCCACGGCCCACCGCGACGACTTCGCCGGTCTGGGCGCCGATCTGCTGGTGTACGACGACGAGCAGTGGCGGTCGGAAGCCAGCGAGGGCATCACCCGCTTCCTGCGGCCGTTGACGAGCGCCGGATACGTGGTGATGGTGGCCGCAGGGCTGAGCGTGATGAACGTGTTCGTTCTCGGCCTCGTGCAGCGCAAGCGGGAGCGCGCCGCGCTGCGCGCGATCGGGATGACCCCCGGGCAGGAGCAGGCCGTGATCGTCGCCAACGCTGGGCTGCTCGGTGTGCTGGCGGCATGCCTCGCCGTGCTCGGCGGCATCGGCCTCACCTATCTGTGGTCGCTGGGCTCACCCGTGTACTACGGCATCAAGATCGATTGGGGTGTCGTCCAGCCGTCGCTGCGCATGGGGTTGACCGTCCTGTTCGTGCTCATCCTGGCCGCGGCCGCGTATCCGGTGATCCATGCGCGCAAGCTGGAGACCGTCGACGTGCTGCGAACCGTGTGAGCCGCTACCCGTGTAACACCCGGTGCAGGCTGGGAATATCGTCGTCGACGCACCGGAACCGGTGCATGTGTTCGGCCACCCCGGGCGTGCGAAGCGCGTGAAATTCCCTCTGCGGCAATGCTATCTGAAACACCAACCCGCGGCCGTCGACGCCGTCGACCAGGGCGCCGAGCCCGGCCACGGGCAACTTCATCAGCAGCGTGCAGTAGGAGACGAAGGTGTCTTCGAAGTGGATGCGGTAAACACCGAAGCCGCTCAGATTCGTGATGAGCGGGTTCCACCGGGCGGGGTTGAAACCGGTGGACACGCAGCGCGCATCGCCAAGGAGGCCTGCGCGGTCGAGGAACTGTTGGTTGGCGCGCATGTCGCAGTGCTCGGCGAAACCGTTGACCGAATGGCGTATGCGTTCGGCGGTCGCGCGGACGTCCTGTCCACGCTGCAGGTCCACGTTCACGGTCGTGACGACATTGCCGACCAGCATCGGGTCGAGACCGCACCGGTTGCGCGCGTTCACCACGATCGCCAACCGCCGACGATCCACCGCGGGGTCGGCCCGCATCAGGGCCTCGCAGACGTGCGCGCACACGGCGGCGTTGGTGGACAACCGCATTCGGCTGCCGTAGGTGTCGCGCATGCGTTTGATCTCTTCTTCGCCGAAGTAGACGCTCAGGGTCCGCTGGCGGCGCGCGTCCTTGGCCAGATACACCACACTGCGCGTCAGCTCGGCGGGACTCAGGCAACGCACCCCCGGTTCACATCTGCCGTTGGCGGGGAGGTGCTCGTCGAGATGGGCCGCGCGGTCGTCGACGATCAGTGGCTCGGCAATCGGCTTGCCCTCAGCGGCGGCGACCCACGCATTCAAGAACAGCATCGCCGTCTGCATGTCGCCGATCGCGTGGTGCCATGAGAACCCGATCGCGGTGGTGTCGTCGGCGAGATGGGTGACCCGCACCCTGCACAGCGGGCCCCATCCCCATCGGGACGCCACGGCGTTCACCGCGTCGACGAGCCACTGCCCGTTGTCGTCGGCCACGGTTCGCGCTGCCTGCTGCAGTGTGTGGTCGGAACGCGCACAGGTGAAGGGCACGCCTTGGCCCTCGCAGCGGATGCGCATCGCCCCTGCGTTGACGGCCATCCGGCCCGCGAAGAGCGGGAAGTTGTCCAACGCGCGCGCCAGAGCACGGGCCAGCGCGGTCACGTCGAGCCGTCGCTCGAAGAAGAAGATGAAGTGCACTGCCAGGTTGGCGACCATGGCGTCGGCGACGTTGCAGCGGATTTCGCGGCGCTGGGCGTGCAGTGGTTTGATCAGTTGGGTCGACATGGCGGGTTACCTCGGCGGCTCACAACGATGCGACCCCCGAGCCTCGGGACGTGGGCGACGCCCCTGAAGCGCGGCTTCTCGTCGGGGGCGGCGTCGGTGTGTATCCGGAAGTGCTGCAACACCGTCCGCAGCACAACCTCAATTTCGGTGATCGCATACCCGGCTCCGATGCAGCGGCGCGCTCCCCCACCGAACGGAAACCACTGCGGGGCGGTCGGCCTGGTGTCGCGAAACCGATTCGGATCGAACACCTGGGGATCGGCATAGATCGCGGGGTCCTCGTGGATATCGGCGATGCGCACAATGACATTGCGGCCGAGAGGAATTCGCCAGTCGCCGAGGTCGAAGCCGGGTGCGTGCACTCGCCGGCCGGCCACATCGATGACAGTACGCACTCGTAGCAACTCCGCAATGGTGGCCTGCCGAAAGGCGCTGCCGCCGGCGTCGGCCTCCCTCACGAGTTCGGCCAGCACGTCGGGGTGGCGCCTCAGCCGCTCGAACGCCCACGCCAGAGCCGATGCGGTGGTTTCGTGGCCCGCGCCGATCAGCGTGAGCACCTCGTCGCAGATACCTTGCCGCGTCAATTGGCCGCTGCGCACCAACAGCGTCAGCACGTCGGTGCGTTCATCGAGATCGCCAGCGGCCGCGGCCCTGTCGACAAGCCGGCCCACGATCCGGTCGAATTCGCGGCGGTACTCGTCCAGCCTGTTCCACGGCGTCAGTCGGCGGATCGGAGCCGGCGGCGTCGGCGCGAACGCCAGCCGCTGGCCAAGCGTCATGTAGGGCGGAATGAGCGCGCGCAGTTGCTCGAACCCGGCGCGCTCGGGACCGAAGATGGTCCGCAGAATCACGTTCAGGGTGATCCTGGTCATCGGCTCCAGGGTTCGCAACTCCGTATTCTCCGGCCAGTTCGCGATCTCGCGGAGCGTCTCCTCCTTGACGATCGCCTCGACGTCTTTGAGAGGTCGTCCGTGAAAGGCAGGTGCCAGCAGCCGTCGCCGTTGGTGATGGAAAGCGCCGTCGAGCGCGAACACCGAGCCGGGCCCGAACCAGTTGCCGAGATTGGGCTGCACGTTGACCAAGACCTCTGTGCCGGCGGTGCTCACCGACCGCACCAGAGCCGGCTCGGAAACGACGACGGTGCGACCGAAGAACGGGACGTTGATCTCGAAGAGGCGTCCGTAGCGCTTGATCCACTTGCGCATCGCCGCGCGGCGCCAGACCGCGAACCCCACACCGGCGACGAGCTTGGGCGAGCGCACCTGCGGCGGGCTCAACCGTTGCGGCATCGACATGTCGCACACGGGGGCCGTGGCCGGTGGGGGCATGAGCGAATCCTGGCCCGCATGCGGTCCCACGGCTGCGGTAGCGCACTACTGCACTTTGCGGCTATCAGCGCAGTGGCAAACCGAGCATGATCACTACAGCGACCGTCTGGGACCGCGAGCACGGCACGCGCGGGTGCCGGTAGCAGGGCTCAGGGGCTCGCGCTGATCGTCGAGCGCGGTACCGGCTGCGGCCCCTCCGCCTGCTGTTCCTCGGCCAGCCCGATGCACTCCCCGGCGTTGTGTCCGGTGCACGGAATGCCGTCTATCTCCGGGATGTCGGGATTGGCCGCGTTGGTGGTGAACCCGCTGCGGTCCGGTGAGATGGGGACGAGGAAGGGAACGCAGGACATCGTGTAGACGTCCTGTTCCTCGCCGGTCGTGCATGCGGCGAGCGGTGTCGACTCGCTCGCCGTCGATGTCGCCATCACCGCGACCGGACCGGCGACCGTGGCCAAACCGAGGACGGCGCCGAGAACGAGTCGTTGAGATGCGAATTGGAAGTTTGCCATGACATCAAGTCTAGGGACGTTCACAGCCGCCTCTCAGCCGAACAGCCACCTCCGACAGGCCGGAAGCCGCCGGAGGTGGCCCGCGTAATTACACGGCCGCGGTTTCGCGGAACCAGTCCTCGAACCGCGTGTCGTAGCGCGTCGCGCCCTCGCCGGGTGTCAGCGTGTACTCGCCGACCGGCGCGCCCCAGTAGCCGGCCTCCGGGTCGGCCACCACGGTCCGGGGATCGTTGCGCGCGGCCAACGCGGTGCTGATGAGTTCGTCGAGCCGAACCCGCTGCGGCCCACCGATTTCGGTGATGCCGTTGACCGGCGCGCTGACGGCAGCGCTCGCCACGGCTTGCGCGACGTCCGCCGACGCCATCGGCTGGAAGTAGGCAGGCGCCAGCCGCACGGTGTCGCCGTCGGTGGCCTCGTCGGCGATGCCGTTGACGAACTCGAAGAACTGCGTGGCGTGCACGATCGTGTACGGAATTGCGGACTCGGCGATCAGCCGCTCCTGCGCCAGCTTCGCCTTGAAGTAGCCGCGCGAATCGGCCAGCTCCTCGGTGCCGACTACCGACAGCGCGACGTGATGGCCCACCCCGGCGGCCCGCTCGGCGTCAAGCAGATTCGGGGTGGCGGTCGTGAAGAACGCCTGGGCGGCATCGCCGTCGAGCGACGGCGAGTTCGATACATCGACGACCACGTCGGCGTCGGTCAACACCTCGGCCAACCCCTCGCCCGTCAACGTGTTCACCCCGGTGTTGGGTGAGGCGGCGATGGCCTCGTGGCCCTGCTCGCGCAGCCGGCGCACGACCTTGGCGCCCACCAGACCCGTTCCCCCGATGACGACGATCCTCATGTCCAACCCTTTCTCGTTGCGCTGCACGGCCAGCCGTAGCCATCCAGTCGCCATCTAGGACAGCGGCGGCGGCCGATTCGTGACAGTCCGCGGCTGTCACAGACCGGGCGTCTGCCCTGTCCTAGGTGCAGAAGTACCGAACGACACCGAACGACCTCGAAAAAGCAAAGGTAAGGAAAGGCGCCATGTCTGAGGCAGCATCGCGAACACAACGCACCACTTGGCAGAACGCGCTCACCGTCATCCAGGAGGCCATGCCGCCGTCGATTCCGCAAGGCGCGCATGCGATGACGGTCATCATCGAGTATCCGCCGGGCGACCCTGGCGCACCGCCGCACCGGCATTTCGGCCCTGCCTTCGGATACGTGCTGGAAGGCGAGATGCTGTTCGAACTCGAAGGCGAGGCGCCCCGAGTCATCGGCGCGGGCGAGGCGTTCTGGGAACCTGGCGGCGACGTCATCCACTACCAGGACGGCAATGCCCGCGACGACACCAAGCTGCGCTTCCTGGTGACGATGCTGTGCACCCCCGACCAACCCATGCTCGTGCTCGTCGACGACGACGAACTCGCCGCGCGCCGCGACCGCCGCATGACGGCACAAGCCCGGTGAGAGAGGCACTTTCATGTCCAAGATCCTGCTTCAGACGACGATCGCCGCGAACTGCGACGACTGGGACATCGGCCGCTTCTCACTGCTGGCCGACGAGCTACGGGCGGCCGGACACGACGTGACGGCCCGCGACCGGGCGGCCGGGCCCGGCGACGATCCGGTGCTGGGCCGCCTCGATGAACTCGACTACGACCAACTCTGGCTGATGGCCGTCGACGTGGGCGATGGCCTGCGCCCCGGCGACGCCGAGGCCATCATGCGGTTCCGCGCCCGCGGCGGCGGTGTGCTCACCGCCCGCGACCACCAGGACCTGGGCAGCTGCCTGCTGCGCCTCGGCTCGCTCGGCGCTATCAATCAGTTTCACGACCCCAGCGTCGATCCCCGCGCACTGTGCGACGACCAGGACACCCCGTCGATCTCGTGGCCCAACTACCACTCCGGCGCAAACGGCGACTATCAGCCCGTGCTGGCCGACGGTCCCGTGCACCCGCTCCTGCGCAGCAGCCGCAGCGCCAGCGGGCGCATCGAATGGTTCCCGGCCCATCCGCATGAGGGATCGGTGCGGGCGGATCTGCCGTGCGCCGAGGTGCTCGCCGTCGGCCGAAGCGCCGCGACGGGTCGGCGGTTCAACCTCGCGGTCGTGCTCGACGGCGAACTCGCCCAGGACGGCGAACCGATGGGGCGCGCAATCGCCGCGTCGACCTTCCACCATTTTGCTGACTACAACTGGGACCTCGACCGCGGCGCCCCGACCTTCGTCACCGAGACGCCCGGCAGCCAAATCAAAGCCGACCCGTCCCGACTCGAGATCTTCAAGGAATACGTTCACAACATCGCGAATTGGCTGCATCCGCAGAACCGCGCCAGCTACCACCGGCCCGCACGGAGCGCGCGTCTCGGCACCGCAGACACCCACCTTTTGCTGTCGGACGGAGTGACGAATTAGCGGTTGCGCGTGCGGGAATCGCTGGGCGAGGATGAGTCTCGCTGGTTGGGGTGGCAGGTCGCGCGCAGCTCGGCTGCGCGAAGGCCTCCGCGCGCAAGCCGGCGACCCGGGTTTGACGAACCGCGGTGCCGGGTAAGCATCGCGCGCGGTGTGCAGCGTGGCCCCGCCTAGCGTCACGGAACCGAAAGAGGCGGTGGGGTTGAGTTTGATGGTCGTCAAGAGTTTGGTCGCTGCCACTGGAGTCGCCGTATCAATGCTTGCGAATCCGTTCGGGGGGCTGCCCGCCGCGTCCGCCGAACCCTGCCCCGAGGTCGAGGTGGTATTCGCGCGCGGCACGTTCGAGCCGCCCGGCGTCGGTGGCACCGGCCAAGCCTTCGTCGACGCGCTGCAGTCGAGGCTCGGCGGCAAGTCCATGGAGGTGTATCCGGTGAATTATCCGGCCTCCCTTGACTTCCAGACGGCCGCCAACGGTGTCATCGACGCGAGCAACAAGGTGCAGTCGATCGCCGCGACGTGCCCGGACACCAAGATCGTCCTCGGCGGCTTCTCCCAGGGCGCGGCTGTCGCCGGATATCTGACCGCCGATTCGGTGCCTGCCGGCTATCAGATGCCCGCAGGGCTGACCGGCCCGATGCCGCCCGAGGTCGCCGACCACGTCGCCGCGGTAGCGCTGTTCGGAAAGCCGTCGACGGGCTTTTTGCAGATGATCGCCAACACCGCGCCGCCGATCACGGTCGGCCACCTTTACGCGGACAAGACGCAGGACCTCTGCATCCCCGAGGACCCGATCTGTTCGCCCGCAGGCAGCGACAGCAACGCGCACAACCTGTATCCGGCCAACGGGCTGACCGATCAGGCCGCGCAGTTCGTCGCCGACAGGCTCGAGTCGACGACGGCTACCGAGACCGCTCGGTAGCCGCGCGAACTACAGGAAGTGGCGGTTCGACCTGCCGACCATGTATCCGGCCGGGAAGGACTTCTCGATCACCTGGCACTGGTTGTCGTGCAGACACTCCAGTTCCAGGACGACGCCACCGCCGTCGATGGGTCTTTTCTCCAGGACTTTGTAGTGCTGGCATCCGCCGTCGGCGTCATAGATCGGATCGCCGCACCGGACGGTCTCGATCGGCACTCGCTCTGCGTCATCGGGAGGTGAAGACATATCGACGAGGTTAGAGCCCGCAGGTCGGATTGTTGAACGAAAATCCTCGAAAAGCCGATCTGGTTGCGGCTAGCTGGAAACCACGCCGCGCAGCCCGTCGGCGCCGAACATCGGCTCCAGCATCGACGAGTAGTCGGGTCCGCGACGCAGCATCATGCCACCGTCGACGTTGATCACCTGCCCGGTGACATAGCTCGACGCGTCGCTGAGCAAAAATACCGCCACGTTGGCGATGTCGTCGGCTTCACCAGGCCGCGGCAGGGGTGTGCACGCCGCGTAATCGTCGCTCAACTGCGGTATCTCGAAGACGGGCGCGACCAGGTCGGTGCGGATGAGCCCGGGCCGGATGCAGTTCACCCGCACCCAGGACGGACCGAGTTCGTCGGCGGCCAACTGCATCAGGTGATCGATGCCTGCCTTGGCGACCCCGTAGGCGCCGAACCATCGATGCGTGTTGCTGGCCGCGATCGACGAGATCCCGATGAAGGACCCGCCGCCGCCGCGAACCATCTCGCGCGCGGAGTGTTTCAGCATGTACATCGTGCCGTTGATGTTCAGGTCGATGGTGCGCCGCCACAGCTCCGAATCGATCTGGGTGACCGGCCCGATCGTCTCGCTGCCGCCCGCGCAGTTGACCACACCATGCAGCGTGCCGGTCCACGCGGTGGCGGCCTCGACGACCGCGGCGACCTCGTCCTCGTTGGTGATGTCGGCCGGCTGATAGCGCACCGAGCCGGCCCCCTTGGCGGCTGCGCTGATCTCGTCGACGGCGCCTGCCAGCCTGTCGGCGTTGCGGCCAACGATCATCACGTTCGCGCCGGCGTCCACCGCCGCCGCGGCGACACCCTTGCCGATACCGCTGCCCCCACCAGTGACCAGGACAGTCTTGTTCGCCAACGAAAGCTGCACCGCTATCCCTTCTCCGAACCCCGGCAAAACTGGAACAGGTTCTCGCTATCGAATCACGCGCGTCAAGGGGTGTCGCGGCGCGCCGGGGCCGGCGGGCCGAGCGTGCGCCAGTCGGGCACATCGGGCGGCAGCCCGACCGGGTAGCGGTTCTCGTTGGCCGCCGCCCAGTGGGCATGCCCGAGTTCGTGGATGTGGAATGCGTGGCGCAGCGCCTCGGTGAAGCCCATGGCGTCGGAGGCGGCGTTGACCGAGTCCTTCACCAGCAGCGCCGCCATCGTCGGCCGTTCGGCGATGCGGCGGGCGAACTGCAGGGTCTTGTCCTCGAGTTCGGCGCGCGGAAACACCTTCGACACCATGCCGAGCCGGTAGGCCTCTTCGGCATCGATCGAATCACCGGTCAGCAGAAGCTCTTTGGCTTTGCGGGCGCCGAATTCCCATGGGTGCGCGTAGTACTCGACACCGGGCATGCCCATCCGGACCGCAACCACGTCGCTGAACTTGGCGTCGTCCGCCGCGACGATCAGGTCGCACGCCCAGATGAGCATCAGGCCGGCGGAGATGGCGTTGCCCTGCACCTGGGCGATGGTGATCTTGCGCAAATCCCGCCACCTGCGCGTGTTCTCGAAGAAGAAGTGCCACTCCTGCAGGTACGTGCGCTCGGCGATGCCGGACATCGTCGCGCCGTGTGAGCGGAACGTCGGATGCTGCGCCGGGCCCGGTTTGCGCTCGAGCAGCGCCTCCTCCGACCCCAGATCGTGGCCGGCCGAGAAGTTCTTGCCGCGCGCCGCGAGAATCACCACGCGCACGTTGTCGTCGGCCTCGGCCCTGCCGAAGGCCTCGTCCAACTGCACCAGCAGCGTTCGGGACTGTGCGTTCTGCGCCTCCGGGCGGTTCAGCCAGATCCGTGCGATTCGGCCGTCGTCGACGGTCTCGTAGGTCACCTGCTGGACCGGGTTCTGGACAACCGATTCGCCGTTGTTTGCCTCCGGGCTAGCCACTGTGCCACCTCGTTTACGTTTGATGCGTCAGTTGTAATGCACCCTACGTGCCTGCGCGCGACCGCTGCCCGGTGGTGGGTGCGGGGGCCGCTACAGGGATCGCCCAGCGGAGCCACAGCAATCTTCCAGCCCGCTTTCAGACAACGCGCGCCTAGTCGGTTTCGTTCGGTCGACACGGTTCGCCAGATGTACGATCAGGCCAGCAGATGCCATGTCGTACTGCAGTTTCGAACGTGGCATAGGCAGGAAGTCTATGGCGGGCAGCCAGCTCATTGACAGCGTTCGAGGGCTTCCGAGACAACAGGTTCAGCAAACTACAGAAGGTACAAAATGGCGACGCTTCACCCACCATCCAGACGGCTGCTCCTCGCGGGCCGATTCGCCGTCGCGATCGCCGCCGCACCGGCGGTCGCGCTGTTTGCCGTTCCCGGCGCCGGTGATTCGGCTCCGGCGATCGCCGCCTGTCCAGGCGGCGAAACCGAGGACCAGTTCACCAACATCTGCGTGCCCGATATCGTGCCGAATTCCCCGCCGCAGTTCTCGAGCACTTCACCCGTCGGCGGACTCCCCGAAATCGACGGCATCCCTTGCACCGGACACAATTCGGGTGAGTGCATCGGGCTGGCCGAAGAACAGCAGGCCCAAGGGCCCGCAGTGGTTCCGCATTCGGAGGTCAGCGCAAGCCCCTAAATCCCCCGAATCGTCGCAAACGCGATAACGGCAGCGCCGGACACGTTTTCGTGTCCGGCTTTACCGTATTGTGACGATTCTTTTCAGGGCAATTTGTTGCCTTTCGATCGGTCTTTCCATCGCCGCGAGTCCGGGCATTTTCCCAGGAAACCAAGGGAATGTCTGCAGATTTCGTTCAGTTTCCATACAATCGCCTCGACGATATCTGTCAGTGAACCTACAGAAGGCGTGACGATGGCAACCCTGAAGTTTTCCGTGACACGAGTGATCACCGCCGCTGGATTTGCTGTTGCAGTAGCGGCGGCCCCGGCGATCGCCTTCGTCGCGACACCGACTCCGGCGGCCACGCCGATGGCCCAGTGCCCTGCCGGCGAAGAGCACGACCTGTACACCGCGCAGTGCGTCCCGCACCTGGTTCCCAACGCGGGCGCTCCGTATCAGGCGATCGCCGGCAATCCCAACATCCCGGCGGTGACGATCCCGGGCGGTGGCGGCGCGGGCATCCCGTGCACCGGCCACAACACCGGCGAGTGCATCGGCCTGGCCGAGGAATCGCAGGCCATGGGGCCACAGCCGGTGCCGCACTCCGAAGTCAGCAGCAGCCCGACGGTGCACGGATCGACCGGCAACGTCGGCTGACTCGCGACGGCCGCGAACGGCGCCCGGCCTGGCCGGAGATAAGGTGGCGTCATGGCTGCAAAATCTGATCCCGCCGATATCGGCGAAGTCGAACCGCTAGCCGACAGCACCGCCCGCCAGGCCAGGCGTGTCGTCGCCGCGTACGCCAACGACGCCGATGAATGCCGCGTTTTCCTGTCGATGCTCGGCATTGGACCGGCAAAGCTCGAGGCATAAATGAGTTCGGAGGGCGGCCAGAAAGTCGACTCCGGGAACTCTGACTTTGTCGTTGTGGCCAACCGGCTGCCGATCGACATGGAGCGGCTGCCAGACGGAACCACCCGATCGAAACGGAGTCCCGGCGGTCTCGTCACCGCCCTCGAACCGTTGCTACGCCGGCGTAAAGGCGCGTGGATCGGCTGGCCGGGCATTCCGGACACCGACGAAGAGCCGTTCGTCGAGGACGACCTGCACCTGTATCCGGTCAGCCTGTCCGCCGAGGACGTGGCGATGTACTACGAGGGGTTCTCCAACGCCACGCTGTGGCCCCTCTACCACGACGTCATCGTCAAGCCGATCTACCACCGCGAGTGGTGGGACCGCTACGTCGAGGTGAATCGGCGCTTCGCCGAGGCGACCGCGCGGGCCGCCGCCCAGAACGCCACGGTCTGGGTCCAGGACTACCAGCTGCAGCTGGTGCCGAAGATGCTGCGCATGCTGCGGCCCGACCTCACCATCGGGTTCTTCCTGCACATCCCGTTCCCGCCGGTCGAGCTGTTCATGCAGATGCCGTGGCGCACCGAGATCATCGAGGGGCTGCTCGGCGCCGATCTGGTCGGGTTCCATCTGCCCGGCGGCGCGCAGAACTTCCTGTTCCTGTCGCGACGTCTGGTGGGGGCCAACACTTCCCGCGCTTCGGTCGGTGTGCGGTCGCGCTTCGGCGAAGTTCAGATCGGCTTCCGCACGGTGATCGTCGGCGCCTTCCCGATCTCCATCGACTCCGGCGAACTGGACAGGAAGGCCCGCGAGAGATCCGTCCGGCAACGCGCCCGCCAACTGCGCAGCGAGCTGGGCAATCCGCGCAAGATCCTGCTTGGTGTGGACCGCCTCGACTACACCAAGGGCATAGACGTGCGCCTGAAGGCCTTCGCGGAATTGCTCGCCGAGGGCCGAGTCAAACGCGACGACACCGTGCTGGTGCAGTTGGCCACTCCGAGCCGCGAGCGC
>Ga0164243_10013024_pt1 | contig 11732 bp, 5 predicted proteins | sample OricompcompostOP_FD_108781 | JGI IMG/M metagenome (GOLD analysis project Ga0164243, IMG submission 108781) | Organic Plus compost microbial communities from Emeryville, California, USA - Original compost - Organic plus compost (OP) | ecosystem: Engineered > Solid waste > Mixed feedstock >...
CGACGCGCGTGATCGGATGATCCGCCGCGGAGATCGGCCCGCCGCCGCTGGCGCGGTCATGAAGACCGCGGCTACGGGTTCGCTGCAGTTCTTCTCGGAGAGCGAGATCAATGCCGGCGCGCCGAGGCCAGAGATAAACGCTGGCCCTCTGCCGAGCGTCCCTTCTCGTAGGGCGGGAGTTCATCTCCCGCCATCCAACAGAGCGCTTCACGCAGGAATGCTCACCCACGGAAATCGGAGTCGACGCGATGTCCTATGAACTGATCGTCCCGGATTTCGGACTCGTCCTGCCGCAGTTCGTGGTCTTTCTCACCGCGATCGTGCTCTCGCTGACGGATGCCTTCCTCCCGAAGCGCCTGCATTTCACGTGGCTGACCGCGATCTCGCTCGTCGGCTACGCGCTCGGCCTGCTCCTGCTCATCAATCAGCATGGGCAGAACGAGAGCACGTTCTACGGCCTCTTCCGCGCCGATGGTCTGACCGTCTTCCTGACGCTCATCATCCTGAGCGCCGCGATCCTGACCGTGCTGATCTCCGCGAGTTATGTCGAGAATCTCGAGGGCAAGATGCCCCTCGGCGAGTTCTACACCCTCCTCGCCTTCGCCGTGCTCGGCGCGCTGCTGACCGCCTCGGCCGGTGATCTCGTGATGGTCTACGTCGGCATCGAGCTCTCATCGCTCGCCGTCTACATCCTGACCGCCTTCGCGAAGCGCCGCGAGACCTCGCTCGAAGGCGCGCTCAAGTACTTCCTGCTCGGCATGTTCGCGAGCGCGATCCTGCTCTACGGGATGGCGTGGATCTACGGCTCGACCGGCACGACGGATCTCGACGCGATCGCGCGCGGCCTCCAGGCGTTCACCTCCGGGCAGGAGGACATCGACGCGTCGCTGCTGCTCGGGATCATCCTCCTGATCGTCGGGCTCGGCTTCAAGATGGCGGCGGTGCCGTTCCACTTCTGGACACCGGACGCCTACGACGGCGCGCCGACGCCGGTCTCCGCGTTCATGTCGGTCGTGCCGAAGGCAGCCGCCTTCGCCGCCGCGATCCGCATCCTCGTGCAGGGGCTCGCGCCGGTCCGCGACGACTGGGTGACGCTGATCGCGGCGCTCGCGCTGATCACGATGGTCTTCGGCAACCTGGTCGCGATCTCGCAGCGCAACGTGAAGCGCATGCTCGCCTACTCGTCGATCGCGCACACGGGCTACATCATGGCGGGCTTCGCGGCCTATCGCGCGACAGACGGCTTCAGCGACGGCACGTCCTCGAACGCGGGCGTCTCGAGCGTGCTCTACTATCTGCTCGCCTACACGTTCATGAACATCGGCGCATTCGCGATCATGGCGTGGATCCAGCATCGCGGGCGCGGGATGATGCTGGAGGACTTCAGCGGGCTCGCCTCGCAGCACGCGATGCCGGCGCTCGCGATGACGGTCTTCCTGATCTCGCTGATGGGCATCCCGCCGACGATCGGCTTCTACGGGAAGTACTACGTGATCGTCGCGCTGATCGATGCGGATCTGCTGTGGCTGGCACTCGGGATCGTGGTGATGTCGGCGATCAGCGCGTTCTTCTACCTGCGGATCGTCGCGACGATGTACTTCAGCGACGCGAAGGAGACGGCGCGCGAGCAGTCGTTCCGCTCGGTGCGGACGCCGCTGCTGGATGTCGGCATCGCGGTGATGGTGGTCGCGGTCATCGCGCTGGGGCTCTTCTCGGGGCCGATCATCGACCTCGCGGACCAGTGGTCGACGGCGCTGACGCTCACCGCGATGGCCCCGTAACGGAACGTCGATCGCGGACGCGCGTATCGTCTGTGGTCAGACATCGCCCAAAGGCCAGAGATGAACTCTGGCCCTACACGAATCGGACACATCGGTAGGGCTGGAGTTCATCTCCAGCCTCGCGCATCACCGCAGGATCAGGATCGCGGCCTGCCACTCGGTTCGATGCGTCGCCAGGGCCAGCTGCATCTCGTCCGCCGTGCAGCCGATCAGCCACTTGACCTCGGAGTCCGCCTTCACGAGATCGACCGTCACGACCGCGCCGGTGACACGCAGCTCCGGCAGACTCCCCCGCCAGCAATCGACGCCGCCGCCATCGACCGCCCCGGTCCCGTCGAGGTAGCCGTAGTCGAACGGGTAGATCAGCGACGGATAGCGCGGATGGGCCGTCCCGCCCGGACGATCGATCACGATCGGATGCGCCGCGACGAGCCGGTCGCCATACTCCCAGAAGCGCGTGTCCTGCATCATCGCCTCCGACATCACAGCGGCAGGAAGAGGAAGTTGTTCACGTAGTCGTCCGAGAGCACATCGCTCGCGGCGGACATCTGGTGCCGGTCGATGTCGAACGCCGTCAGCGGGCGACGATACTTGCCACGCTCCAGGAATTCACCGTAGTAGCCCTGCGCACGGATCAGATCGAAGACCTCCTGCACATGCGCCTTCCCCGAGTCATGGTTGATCTCGATCAGGATGTTCGGCTTGTGCGTCTTCAACGTCTCGAGCGCGCCATCGAGCACCGCCAGCTCGTGCCCCTCGACGTCGATCTTCACGAAGCTCACCGGCAAGGTGTATTTCGCGAGCAGATCATCCAGCCGCCAGACCGTCACCTCGCGCGCATCGACATCCGCGCGATCGGTCGCCTCCAGCGAGGAGAGCGCCGTCTTCGCGTGCCCATGCAGCGCCGGGACATTGATCGTCGCGGTGCCGTTCGTGGACGAGATCGCCGCGTTCACGACGTCGATCGGCAGACGCAGCTGCGCGACCGCGCGCTTCAGCTGATCGGCATCCTCGACAATCGGTTCGACGCTGACGACGCGTCCCTGCTTCCCGACGAGCTTCGCGAGCGGGATGCTGTACGTCCCGAAGTGCGCGCCAACATCCACCGCCAGCGTGCCGGGGCGGACAAGCTTCTGGATCTCGTGCAGCTCCGGCTCCCCGAAGATCCAGTGCAATTTCGCATTCGCCCACAGGACCGGTCCCGGCGGAAACTTCCGCATCGGGCCACGCTCCGCCTTCACGATCAGCGCTTCCAGATTCACCATGCGTCCTTCCTTCCGAACCATGCCATCGTCACGATCAGCTGACCGGCGTCGTGCATCCAAGATCCGTGACCGGCGTCAGGGTTGATTCTCCCACGGTCGGGTCGGTGGGGATGGTCGGCGCCCCGGCCGCCACGAACACCGTGTAGAGCAGCACGCCCTCGCGACTGTGCGCCTCCGCGATCCACGCAGCCGGATTCCGTGTCTGGATCATACAGCGGTTCTCGTTCGCCCATTCCCCGGTGACGAGGACCCACTCGCCCGCCCCCAGCACGGGGACCGTCGGATCGTTCGCGTCGATCGGGCCACGATCCGTGATCAGCTCGCCCATCCCCGGGTCGAGGAACTGCCACGTCGCGAACCCGCCATACGTGATCACCCCCGCCGTCAGCGACGTGATGTGCGTCGGATACGCCTCCATCCACGAGATGCGCGTCGCGATGTCGTAGACCGCGATCGAGCGATTGTCGCCGTACGCGATCACCTGCTCGTCCTCGCTGAAGTAGGTCGTCGCATTCGTCGCCCCGATCGCGATCAGCACCGCGAGCCCGATCGGCAGCAGCACGCGCCGCAGGATCGGCATCAGTCGCCACAGCGCGCAGAGGGCGACGACGAGACCGGTCGCGCCGGCGGCCGCCCAGATGAACGTCATGGAGAGCTGACGTTGACTCGCGGCGGATTCCGTCTGCGCAACGGCCCCCGCGATCAGCACCCAGGCGATGAGCATCGCCGTCGCACGCGGCGTCGTGCCGGATCGCGAGACAAGCCCGGCGAAGAACCAGGCGATCCAGGTCACCACGCCGATCGCGACCAGCGGCGCGAGAATCCAGCCGAGGAACGGTGGTCCGAAGCGATAGAACCCTCCGCTCAGCCCACCGAGATACCCGTGCACCTGATCGATGAACGGGTAGCAGAGCGTGCGCACCGCGCGCTCGATCCGATCCGCAATCGTCGGCGAGTCCGCCCCCTGTGCCGTCACGCTCGTGACGCGGTCGAGGAAGAAGTTCCGGTGCGTCGAGTAGAAGCCGGCGAGCGGCGCGAGCGTCACGAAGAGACCGAGCACCGTCCACGCACCAAGCCGCAGCGCCTCGATCCACGGGAGGCGCGTCTCCGGCATGATCACCGCGACGAGGATGATCAGGGCGATCACGATCGGGAAGGCGCGCGCACCCCAGTAGCCATAGAGCCCGATCGCGAGCATGATCCCGCTCAGGATCGCATCGCGTCGATGTCGCCCGACGATCGCACGATCGATGAACCACATCGCGAACGCCAGCGCGAAGGCATCGCTGATGTTGTTCAGCGTGTTGCGACTTGCCCACAGATGCAGCGGCATCAGACTCAGGATCGCCGCACTCGCGAGCCCGATCCATGCGCCGAACAGCCGCGTCGCCAGCCTCCAGATGGCGAAGACGCTCAGGACGCCAAGCACCGCGCTGAACACGCGGTAGGCGGCGATGTCATCGCCGAACGGCTTGCCGACCCATCCCGAGGTCCACTTGTAGAGCTCCGGCAGCGTGAAGAATCCGGTCACGAACGGGTTGTTCATCTCGCCATTGACCGCCCGCCGCGCATCGAGCAGGAAGAAACCCTCGTCGCTGTCCGGGATCGTCGTGAAGCGATCGAGTACCAGCAGACGCGCCAGCGCCGCGACGATCAGCACGGCGATCCCTGCGCTGATCTCCCAGCGCACACCACGTCCCAGCGCGATCGCGAAGGACGGGCGCGCTCCCCAGAAGGCGACAACCAGCAGCGCGATCATGCCAAGTCCCCACGCGATCGCGATTCCCGTCGCGGGCTCGTGGTTCGGATGATCGCGGTTCAGCCAGAACGCGGCCCCCGCCCCCATCACGCTCACTCCAAGCGCGACGATCGGCACCGGATGCCGGAACGTCGCCGCGATCTCGGTCACGGCGCGCGCTTGCGCCACCTGCGTCACCCACGGGAGCACCGGCCACGCTACCGCCGCCACGATCATCGCGCCGATCGCGTAGACGAGGACACCACGAATGCTCGCGCCCTCGTCGGCGAGCTGACGCTGCCCCCACACGATCGCGAGGATCGCGAGCACGACCATCACTTCCCGGAAGAGCGGGATGCGGCGAATGCGCAGGAAGGCCGGCGCTTCCGTTTCCAGCGCGATGATCTCGGTGGTACGCTCGATCGACGTCATGACGGCCCTTGCTCGCAGGAAAGCGACGCCACCGGCGTCAGCACGGATTCCCCCGGGGAACTCCCCTCGGGCAGCACCAGATCACTCGCGGTGCTGAACACGGTGTAGAGCAGCTCCCCATCGCGCGCGACGGCCTGCCCGACGCGGGCATCCGGGTTCGCCGCCTGGATCGCACAGAGCTCCTCGATCGGACGCGTGAACAGGATCACGGCGACCTCGTTCTCGCCGAGCACCGGCACCATGTACTCCGCCGATCCCCAGTCGGGCAGGTCGACAAGATGCTCGGTCTGGTCCGGCACGAGATATCGCCAGCTGCGCAGCGACTCGATGGTGAATCCCGGCCGCGCCCCGAGCACGACAGTCGGAGTCTCTTCGAGCTGCGAGATGCGCCAACCGGCATCCCACCCCGCCAGCGACTTGACCTCGGAGTAGTTCCGGAACTGCTGATCTTCCGTGAAGTGCGCGGAGGCCATCCAGCCCGAGTTCACGAGCAGCACGCCCGCGATCGCGACTCGTGCGAGCATCGCGCCGCGCGGGATCAGCGTCGCGAGGAGTTGTGCCGCGACCACCAGTCCCGTTCCGGCCGCGAGCGCCCACAGCACGGCGATCCCCAGCTGACGTTGCGCCTCGATCCCCTGCGTCTGCGACACGCTCACCGCGAGCACCAGCCACGTAAGCAGGAGCGGCGACACACGTGACGCCTGCGCATCACGCACCCCACGAACGCAGGCGATGATCCAGTCGAGAACGCCGAGCATCACCAGCGGCGCCACGATCCAGCCGAGGAATGGAGGTCCGAACTTGAAGAATCCCGTCCAGATCTGCCCCGCGTACCCATGCGTCTGATCGGCGAAGGGATAGGCCAGCGCGTACCCCACGAAGTCGATCCGCTGATCGATGGAGTAATTCGCCATCAGGTCGTTGACTTCCCGCTGCCGGGCGAACAACTCGTCCTGATGCGTCCAGAAGTAGCCGAGCACCGGCGCCGCCATCGCCGCGAAGCCGACCGCCGTCCACCAGCCGAGACGGATCATCTCGCGCAGCGACATCCGGGTCGCCGCATGCACGACACTCCCGACGATACCCGCGAGGGCGAACGCGATGAACACGCGTCCACCGTGATACGCGTGCCAGCCGATCCCGGCAAACACCCCGCAGAAAATGGCATCGCGGCGGCTCCGCTGCGTGACGGCGCGATCGAGGAAGAGCAGCATCCCCGCCGCGACGGCGGCATCGACGATGTTGTTCAGCGCATTGCGGCTCGCCCAGAGGTGCAGCGGCATGAACGCGAGAATCAGCGCGCTCGCGAAGCCGACAGCCGTGCCAAAGAGGCGTCGCCCCAGCACCCAGACCAGGATGACGCTCGCGATGCCGAACAGAGCGTACACGCTCCGATAGAGCGCGATGCTCTCGCCGAACCAGCGCGCGAGCAGCCCCTGCACCATGACGATCGTATCGGGCATGCGGAGGGAGTTGACGGCGAAGGGATTCGGCAGGTCGCCAGTCATCGCCCGGCGCATCTCCATCATGAAGACGCCCTCGTCGTTCTCGATGATCGTCGGGAAGCGATCCAGCATGATGAGGCGGGGAATCGCGGCCGCGAGCAGGACGATAGCCCAGAGGAGGGTCGTCGGGCTCCAGAGCCCCACGAGGGCATCGAGAAACCAGTCGCCCAGCTGTCGCGGGTGCGATCCCCAGAACGCCGCGATCGACGTCAGCAGGAGCGCGATCCCCCAGAGCACGACGATGTCCGTTGCCGAGGCCGTGTCCGCCCGATAGGCCGCGCGGAAGAAGACGATAAGCGTCAGGATGACCAGCGGCAGCACGATCTTCAGCGGCACCATCGGCCTGGAGTCGACACGCCCCGTCGCCTCACCGACAATGCGCACGCCACGCATCAGCGCCGACAGCACCATGGCGATCGCGCCTAACACGAAGGGGATCATGTTGCGGATCGTCGGAGCGCCGTCAACCAGACGCGACATCCCGATCGCGACCAGTCCCGCGCCCCCGAGCACGAGGGCACCCATCACGAAAGGTGACGCGCTGCGGGCATATCCTTTCAGCGCATCATCGATCTCGATGCGGATCATCCGGCGACATCCTTCGGACACTCGTCATCACACGGCACACAGGGACCCGTTGGGCAAGTGCTGGTTCTTCGTCAAAGAGCTTGCGCCCAACGATCAGTATATGGCATGCGCGGGATCATCACCGGCGACGGAGGACGCGATTGCTCGGCGTCGCCCCGGGAGTCGCCTCGGGTGAGGCGACCGGTGACGCATTCGGGGATGCCGCGGGCGAGGCGACGGGGGTCGCCGGGATGCTCGCGATCGGCGTGCCAACGGCCGTTCCCGGCGTCGCATCCGACGTTGTCGCAGGCGACGCACTCGCCGCCCCGATCGTCTCCGGCGTGGCCTCGCTCGTGATGCTCGGGGTCGCGATCGGCGTGCCAATGGCCGTTCCCGGCGTCGCATCCGGTGTTGTCTCAGGAGACGCTTCCGGCGTTGCAAGGTCCGCCCCAGGGGAAGCCAAGGCCGCGGACACCTCCGCCGATGCTGTGGTCGTCGGGGTTGCGGCGGTCGTCACCGGGGTGCCGACACTCGCCGCCTCGGGCGAGGCATCCGGGGTCGCTGACGTCGCGATCGGAGTGATGCCATCCGGCCCAACCACCGGGAACACGCCGGCCGCCTCGGGCGATGCCGCGGGGGTCGCGACATTCGCGTCGGGCGAGGCGTCAGGCGTCGCGGTCGGGGCGACGCGCACCGAGGGATCGGTATCGTCGGTCGCGGTGTCGGCATCGAACTGATCGTCATAGCGGTAGATGACCACGTCATCCTGCTGGTAGATCGGCGTCAGCGCGCCAAGCTCCACGCCCTCGTCAAACTTCGCGAGCGCGGTCTCCCCGTAGGTCGCGCGCTCCAGCATGCCGACGTAGATGAGTTCGACGCCGTAGCGATCGAGCAGCTCGCGCACCGACGCGAAGTCGCCGAGCGATCCGTATATTGTCTGCACGTCCGCCTCGCGATTGTTCACGAGGATCTGAATGGTGTCACGCTCCTCGCGCTCGAGGTTCGACCAGCCGAGCACCGTCGGCAGACCGGTCATCGCGCTGATGCGACCACCCCAGCCACCGTCGGTCGTGTGCGCCTCCAGAATGATCGGCAGGCCGTCGACGTTCTCGTTCAGCCACTCCGCCGCCGTGCGATCGTTCCGCAGTGTGACGGTCGTGCTGCCCCCATCGGTCGTCGCCGCACCGATCAGCGCCGTGTCCATATAGGCAAAGCCATCGAGCGTGTCGTCGGTGAACTCGATGCGATCGTCGAAGCGGAGCGACGAGGCCAGCACCGGATAGGCACCGCCCATCACGACCAGCGCCGCCAGCGCGATCACCCAGACGGCCTCCCCGGCACGTGGCAGCCAGATCCACGGCGAACGCTCCGGCGATACCTCGGCGATCGCGGCCGTCTCGTCGTCCGGCGCGGTGAAGGCATCCTCGACATCATCGAAGGACTGCCGCGCGAAGGCGTCGAGGACGCGTGCGATCCCGACCGCCCCGACGATGCCGAGCAATACCCACGCGATCGCCCCGTAATTCTCGATCGTATCGGCACGCGTGGCGGGGGCAGCGCGCTGCATCCAGTCCGGCACCATCAGCATGCCGATGCCGAGTCCTCCCATGCCGAGCAGCAGCAGATGTCCGCGCTCGTACTGGTGGTACCAGGCGACGATCACGATCACGACGAGCATGAGCGCGAGGATCACGACGGCGAGATCGGTCGTCCAGCCGATGACGAAGCACGCGAGGCCGATCACGAGGCCGAACATGCCGGCCGATCGCCCGAGCGATCCTTCGCCCCATGCGTCGTGCGCCATGCGCGCGATCTCGAGGCCGAGGTAGCTCGCGACGGCAAAGAGGATCACGCCGTTCAGACTCAGCATGTCGATGATCGCGGTCTGATCGCTGGCCGCCTCGTACGTCTTCTCCAGCGAGGCGGTGTGCCCGAGGAAGGTGATCCAGAAGCCGATCGATGCCGCCGCCGCGATCGCGGTGAAGGCGAGGGCATCACGCAGCAGCACCCAGCCCGATCGCCACGAGGTGTACGTCCCGGCGACGACCACGCCGGCCCCCGCGACGAGCGCGAGCATCGGCAGGTAGGACCACTCGTTCGTGGCGCGCAGCATGCCGAGCACGAAGCCGGCGAGCCCGCCCAGCAGGATGCCGTTCTTCCAGCCACCGAACGCCGCGAGGACCATGCCCGGTCGCGTCGCCTGCCGGTAGGCAACCCCATCCGGCGAGATGCCGTAGACCACCGCGACGATGATCGCGATGAGCAGCGTCAGGATCGGCAGCGCGGTGTAGCGGGGATCGAGATCCCCGAAGATCAGCCCGAAGTACGGGAAGTCCGTGCGGACATCGTCCAGCGCGGTCGTCGCCGACCAGTAGGCATCGATCGGGAGCTCCGGCAGCTTGACGATCAGATTGCGGAAGCCCCACGCGATCGCGCCGAATCCGCCGAGATCCGGCCAGTCGGCGGGTGCGGGCTCCGCCCCCCACATCCCCTGCCCGAGCATCCGCACGAGCTGGAGGTTCCCGAGGAGCGCGATCAGCAGCGGCGCGAAGAGCGCGAGGAGCGCCCCGCGCAGCGCGACCTTGGCGTGATCGCGGATGCTCGCCAGCGGATTGCGCAGCCGCACGAAGAGCGCCCCGGCGATGCTCCAGCTGTTCACCACCAGCAGCGCGAACACGCTCGCGACCGCCAGGTTGTAGGCCGTCGCCGGGAGGATGCCGGTGAGCCGCGTGATCACGGCGAACGGCACCATCCCCCAGTAGTCGCCATTGACGGTGCCACCAGAGAACCACGGATCGTACGGCGGGAAGTACGGCGAGCGGATGATCGCATTGAACACCGCGAGGTTGGAGAACTTGTCGCCACCGCGGATCTGGTTCCAGAGATCCGGGTTCTGCGTGCGCACCCACACCGCGAAGGCGAAGCCCGCGATCAGCAGGAGCTCGGTCGCGACGATCCACAGCCACGCTCGCCGCAGATGCTCGACGAAACTGCCGACATGCCGATACACCGCGAGGATGCCGAGCGCGAACACGATCACCCACGCGGCGACGATCGCCGGAATACCGAACTCGATGATGCGCAGACTCGCGATCAGCCAGGCAAGATACGACACCGCGACGAGACCGAAGGCCTTCGCGATGCCGTAGCCACGATCCGGCAGACCGGGCAGCCAGCGCCACAACAGCGGCACGATCGGCAGCGCGAAGATCTGCAGCACCACGTACCACGCGATGATCGGCCAGCGATTCATCAGATTGCCGGGATGGAAGATGTCCGACCATGTCCCCGCCGAGAAGTACGTCGAGATGTCGGCGGCGTCGAGCAGCTGCCCCCATGGCGACGGAAGCACCGGGCGGATGTTCACGCCGGCATCATTCCCGAGGCCCGTCTGCAGCGCATCGTCGAGCAGCGTGTAGGCGGCCGACGCATCCCAGCTCTCGGACTTCTTGAAGATGTAGACCTGCGGATGCTCGTAGACGGTGAGGCTTTCCTCGGCGCTGCTGTCGTCGATCGAGATCGGACCGAGCGACGGCGGCGACTCGAAGGTCGCGACCAGCTCGAAGCCGAGCTCTCCGTCGAAGAGTGCGTCGTAATAGGCAGTCGCCATCGGCCAGCGATAGGGCATCCGCCCGATCGAGTCGATCAGACGACGACTGCTCAGGATGACGTAGTCCGTCTCCTCCAGCGTGCTGACAACGCGATTCAGCTTCTCGACGTTGTCATCGTCGTAGAGCGCGAGCTGCGTGAAGTTGTAGGCACTGCAATCCTCGCCCGGAATGCAGACCGGCAAGCCGGAATCCCAGTACTCCGAGGAGAGCGTGCTCCCCGCCGGGATGTTCGCGTAGATCCATTCGGACGCCTCCACGCGCGTGATCGGCTTGAGGTAGATGTTCGCGAAGGCGGTGCCATAGAGCATCGTCACGATGATGGCGAGCGCGGGAATCACGAAGCCGGGATGCAGCCACTTCGGCAAACTCTCCGGCCAGGCGAGGCGGATCTTCCAGAAGCGCACGCCCCCGCGCCGCTTCGCCCACGCGATCATCGAGGCGACGAACGCGCCCGCGAGGATGCCCATCGCCGGGTACGCCGGCAGGATGTAGCGCTGCGACGGCACGAAGTTCGTCCCGTAGTAGAGGATATGGAAGGCGCTCCACCCGGCGAGACCGAGCGTCCACCAGTGCGGCCAGCGTCGCGCGAAGACGATCCGCACGCCCACAACGATCAGGGCCACGAGCGCGATGAGGCCGAAGCCCGGTGCCATGCCCCACTTGACCATGTTGTCGACCATGAAGAGGACCGGGGTGCGATCGGCCCACTGGATGCTCGGCGGGTAGTCGAGGATGCCGGACTGCGCCTCCGACCAGTAGGAGAGCGCATCGAGCCAGCGCTGATCGAGACGGAAGTTCCAGATCGACGGTCCGGTGAAGGCATACGGCTGCGC
>Ga0164243_10013025_pt1 | contig 11732 bp, 7 predicted proteins | sample OricompcompostOP_FD_108781 | JGI IMG/M metagenome (GOLD analysis project Ga0164243, IMG submission 108781) | Organic Plus compost microbial communities from Emeryville, California, USA - Original compost - Organic plus compost (OP) | ecosystem: Engineered > Solid waste > Mixed feedstock >...
CGATCCGCAGGGCGTTCAGGGCCTCGGCCGTGCGGTCGCGGCGCTCGGCCCGGGGGAGGTCCTGGAGGGCGAGGCCGTAGCCGACGTTCTCGGCCACGGTCATCCGGGGCCAGAGGGCGTCGTCCTGAAACACCATGCCGACCTTCCGCTCCTGGGCCGGGAGCGTGTGGACCACCCGGCCGTCGAAGTAGATCTCGCCGTCGTCGAGCGGGTCGAGGCCCGCGATCAGCCGGGCGAGCGACGTCTTGCCGGCCCCGGACGGCCCGAGGAGGACCGTGATCTCGCCCGGCGGCAGTTCCAGCGAGGCGCCGTCGACGACCGCGACGCGGTCGTACCGCTTGACCAACCCGTCCGCGTTCACCCGGATCATTCGACACGCCCCCGCGCGGCGGACAGGTCCGCGCCGTTCACCCGCCCGGGGGCGGCGTCACCGTCCGGGGCCTCCGCGGAGAGCCCCTGACCCGCACGGACCTGTCGCGCGACCCGCCGGTAGCGCTGACGGGCCCAGGCCGTCCACTCGCCGCGGAGCCAGGCCCGGAACCTCGGCTCGCGGACGAGCCGGCCGTCGGCCGCCCCGGCCAGGTCGTGGAGCAAGGCGCCGTCGACCGACCGGGGCGGGGCGAGCCAACTCCGCAAGAGCCACGCGCGGACGTCGGCGTCCGGGGCCACCTGGGCGGCCAGGGTCTCGCCGAGCGGCATCGCGTTCGCCCCGCTTTGAAGGATCTTCGCGACCGACGCCGGGGGCCAAGGCGGGGCCTCGGTCATCCACCGCTCCATCCGGCTCGGACTCGGACCCTTCCCGAGTACCGACCAGGCCGCGCGGAGTTCGTCCCCCGCGTCGACCAAGGCCGCCCCCAGCAGGTCGGCCAGGAGCGCGTCGGCGGCCGGGTCGCTGACGTCACCCGCCTTGGGCCATTCGACCCGGCCTTCTTCGGTCAGGCCGGCCAGCAAGGCTTGCGCGTCCGTCGCGCGGCGCGAGCCGCGGACGACGGCCATCCCCTCAATCCAAGACGGGGGACCCGTGACGGCCTCGAATCGGACGGTCGGTCGGTCCGCTTCCGACCCGAACGGTGCGACGGCCGGGGTGACTTCGGCCTCACCCCGCTCGACCGCCGCGAGGGCCGCGCCGGGCTGCCGGCCGGGGGGACGAAGGCTACGGTCCGAGCAGACGATCCGGGCGAAACCGTCGGCCCAGTCGCCGGAATCAAGCACGGATTTCGCCCAGGCGAGCGCGACGGGGTCGCGGCGGGGGTCGTCGAACGTCAACGGCCGGTCCGCGCCGGGGACGTCGTTCTCAGGCGTCCTGGTATGGTCCTTCGACCGGACCGACGAGGCGAAACCGATCGCGGCTCGACGCGCGACCCGCCAGGCGGGCTTCCCGTTCTCGTCGGGCTCCAGCAGACCGCGCCGCGCCAGATTCTCGTACGCGGAGGCCGGGCCGCCGAGGATCAGGTCGGGCGGTTCCCGGCGCGAGGCGAGCCGCGTCACGTCGTCGCCCGGGGCGAGGACGAGCCACCGGACCGTCCCCGGCGCGGCCGACGCCTGGCGGAAGAGCCCTTCCCACCGCGCCCGCTCCGCCGCCGGCCAGGCGGTCGCGACGGTCAAGGCGTCGTCGACCCCGCTCGCCCCGCAACCGGCGAGGGGGAGTGACACGACGGCAGCTAGGATGAAAACAAGGTGTCGCAACAAAGGATTTGAGGGGGAACGACGCCATCGGATCGGTCTTTCGGCCGGGCCGCGCGGCGTAACACGGCCCGACCGGTCTTTCTCAAGCCGGCGTCACTCCGACGGCCGCTTGCCGAGCGTCACCTTGAGGGTGACCTCCTTCCCGTCCCGCAGGACGCCCAGGTCGACCACGTCGCCGGGCTTGGAGCGGGAGAGGTTTTCCATGTAGTCCTGAATCGTCGAGACGGGCTTGCCGGCGAACTTGACGATCGTGTCGCCCGACTTGAGCCCCCCCTTCTCGGCGGGGCTCCCCTCGCGGACGCCCGCGAGCTTGATCCCCTTGCCGCTGTCGCTCTCGGCGTAGTCGGGCATCGTGCCGAGGTAGACCGAAAAGCCCGCCCGTGCGGGATCGCTGGCGCCGCCGGGGCGGCGCGCGGGGGGGGCGAGTTTCGCGAACGCGGGCCGTTCCGGGCGGCGGACCAGGTCGAGCAGAAGGAGTTCGCAGTAGTCGGCGATCCGGGCCATGCCGGCGTAGTTGATCAGGTCGGTGTCGTCGCTCGGGCGGTGGTAGTCCTTGTGGACCCCGGTGAAGGCGAACAGCACGGGGACGTTCTTGTTGTAGAACGACTGGTGGTCGCTCCCGCCGAAGCCGTCCGTCAGCCCCTGGATCGTCTTGATCTTCAGGCCGGACGACTGACCGAGGGCGTTCACCAGGGCGTCCATCCCCGGCACGGTGCCGGTGCCGATCATGGTCAACTCGCTGCGGTCGTTGAGCCGGCCGACCATGTCGAAGTTGATCATCATGACCGTCTTGTCGATGGGGAACAGGGGATGCTCGACGTAGTGTTGCGAGCCCAAGAGCCCCCGCTCCTCGCCCGAGAAGGCGATGAAGACGACGCGGCGCGGGAGCGGGTCGGCCCGGCGGGCGAGGCGGCGGGCCATCTCAATAACCATCGCGGTGCCGCTGGCGTTGTCGTCGGCGCCGTTGTGGATGTCCTTCGAGAGGAAGGCGAGCGAGCCCGACATCAGGCCGCCGTGGCCGAGGTGGTCGTAGTGGCCGCCGACGACGACCGTTTCGTCGGCGAACGGCCCGGACCCTTCGAGGACGCCGACGACGTTCCGGGTCTCGACCGACGTCCGCTCGATCTCGACCTTGGCCTTGAGCGTCCAGCCGTCGAGGGCGCGGGTCCTCGGCTTCAGGTCGGAGTCGATCTCCTTCTCAAGGGAGTCGAGGGTCGGCTGGCCGGCGGCGGCGAGGAGTTTGTCGGCCAGGGCGCGGGTGACCATGACGAAGGGGAGGGCCGAATTCATCTCGGGCCCGGCCATCGTAAAGCCGAGGAGCCGGTCGCCGTTCCGGGCGCCCTCGCGGTCGTTGGCCAGGAGGACGGCCGCCGCGCCGTGCTGGAAGGCGTTCGTGGCCTTGTGGCGGAAGGTGGCGAAGTCTGACGGGCGTTTGCCGCCGAAGGGGGTCTCGTCCTTGTCCTGCCGGGGCTCGCGGCGGAGGATCAGGACGACCTTCCCTTTGACGTCGACGCCGGCGTAGTCGTCGTAGTCACCGTTCCTCGCCGCACCTTTGGCGGTGATCCCGTAGCCGGCGAAAACGAGGGGCTTGCCTTCGAACGCCCCGCCGGAGCCGATGGCCAGGGGGATGAAGTCGTCCTTGTCGGCGGCGAAGGCTTTGCCGTCGGGGCCGGAGAAGGCGAGTTCCGGCGACTTGCCGAGGGTCGCCTGGCCGCCGATGGTGAACGGCTGAAAATAGCCGTCGGCGCCCGGGGCGGGCTTGAGCCCGAGCCCCTTGAACTCGCCGGCGATGTAGCCGGCGGACGCCTCGATCCCCTTGGTCCCCGGGGCGCGGCCCTCCTGGGCGTCGGCGGCGAGGAACGCCACGTCGGCCTTGATCCGGGCCTCGGCCGGACTCAGCGCCGAATCCGTTTCCGCCCCCGCCGCCGGCCCCCGGGTGGGGACCGCCAGCGCCAGGGCGGCCGCCAGGACCGTTCCGGCCCGACCGCCAGCGCGCGAACGCACGAACATCCCGTCGCCCCTCCTGTCACAGGAAGTCGGCCGGCCCGCTCCGGGGCGCGGCCGTCCAAATGCGTATCGGGCCGAGGTTTCGACCCGGAATGCGATTGATTCTCGACGCCGCCGCCGGGGCCGTCAAGCGCCGCCCCCGCCCGGGAAGGCCGTTTCCCAAAGGCCCGCCGACGCGATCGCCGCGGAAAGCCCCGATCGGCGTGGCCGGGGGGCTTGACCATCCTGTATACTGAAATCCGAAGACGCGGCCGACCCCCGCCGACAGGATCCGTCCGCCACGACCTCACCCGAACCGCTCGCCGAAGGGCCACCGCACCGCCATGGACATCGCCAAGCTCGCGCTCGAAGACGGCACGGTTTTCACGGGACGCGCCTTCGGCGCCCGTGGCGAAATCGACGGAGAGGTCGTCTTCAACACGAGCATGACCGGGTATCAGGAGATCCTGACCGACCCGTCCTACCACGGCCAGATCGTCGCCATGACCTGCCCCCAGATCGGCAACTACGGCGTCAACGCCGAGGACGCCGAGAGCGGCCGGCCGTGGGTCCGCGGCTTCGTCGTCCGCGAACTCAGCCTGCGGGTCAGCAACCACCGCGCGGAAAGCTCGCTGGAAGACTACCTGGCGAAGAACCACGTGATCGGGATCGAGGGGATCGACACCCGCGCCCTCGTCCGCCTGACCCGCGAACGCGGGGCGCTCAAGGGGATCCTCTCGACGACCGACCTCGACGACGCGAGCCTCGTCGCCAAGGCGAAGGCCAGCCCCGGCCTGGTCGGCCGCGACCTCGCCCGCGAGGTGATGCCCGAACGGGCCACGACCTGGGAGCCCGGCTTCGAAAGCCCGTTCGCCCCCCCGCCCGGACACGCCCGGGCCAAGGCCGCCGACGGGGTGAAGCGCCCGCACGTCGTGGCGCTCGACTTCGGGATGAAGTGGAACATCCCCCGGCACCTCGTCGAGTGCGGCTGCCGGGTGACGGTCGTCCCCGGCTCGACCCCGGCCGCGGCCGTGATGGACTTCCAGCCCGACGGCGTCTTCCTCTCCAACGGGCCGGGCGACCCCAGCGCGCTCGGCGGGCCGGTCGCCACGCTCCGGACGTTGATCAAGGAAGCGGCCGAGGCGCGGGGCGTGCCGATCTTCGGCATCTGCCTCGGGCACCAGCTTTTGGGCCAGGCGTTCGGGGCGAAGACCTTCAAGCTCAAGTTCGGCCACCGCGGCGCCAACCACCCGGTGCGCGACGAGCGGACCGGTAAGGTCGAGATCACCACGCAGAACCACGGGTTCGCCGTCGACCCGTCCACCCTGCCGGCCGACGTCGAGCGGAGCCACGTCAACCTGAACGACCAGACCCTCGAAGGGCTCCGGCACAAGCGCCTGCCCGTCTTCAGCGTCCAGTACCACCCCGAAGCGTCCGCCGGCCCGCACGACAGCCAGTACCTCTTCGCCGAATTCCGCCGGCTGATGGGGTGAGCGTGCGGCGCCTTCGACGCGACGTCGGAGGCGCCCGGTTGGGGGTCCGCGTCGGGGCAAGGGAACGTCGCGCGGCCCCTCCGCGCAATTGACGCCGGCGCCGGGCGTCGTTACCCTGTTTCTTTGCGATTTAAAGCGGCCACCCGGCCGGCCGTACCTTTTTTCGAAACCGGAGTTCGCGCGCCGTGCCTTCGACTTGCGTGGTGGGGCTGCAATGGGGCGACGAGGCCAAGGGGAAGATCGTCGACCTGCTCTGTGACCGGCACGACGGCGTCGTCCGCTATCAGGGGGGGGCCAACGCGGGGCATACCGTGGTCGCCAACGGGGTGACCTATAAGCTCTCGCTCATCCCGACGGGCATCCTCCGGCCGGGCATCGACTGCGTGATCGGCAACGGCGTGGTGATCCACCCCCCCGCGCTCCTGAACGAGATCGAGACCCTCGCCAAGCAAGGGGTCGAACCGGGCGGCCGCCTCCACGTCAGCGACCGGGCCCACGTCATCCTGCCGTACCACCTGGCGGAGGAACGGCTGACCGAGGAGTCGGCCTCCGCGGCCGACCACCTGGGGACGACGCGGCGGGGGATCGGCCCGTGCTACCGGGACAAGGTCGGCCGGGTCCACGGGGTCCGCGTCGGCGACCTGTACCACCCCGCGCGGTTCCGCGAGCACCTCGACCGGATCGTCGCCTTCAAGAACCGGCTCCTCTCGGCCCTGCTGCCGGACTTCGTGCCGCTCGACCCGAAGGCCGTGGCCGACGAATACCTCGGCTACGCCGAACGGCTCCGGCCGTTCGCCCGCGACACGACCACCTGGCTCCACGAGGCGATCGCCCGCGGCAAGCGCCTGCTGTTCGAAGGGGCGCAAGGGTCGCTGCTCGACGTGGACCACGGCAGCTACCCGTACGTGACCAGTTCGAACAGCAGCGCGGCGGGGATCGCCGCGGGGTCGGGCGTACCGACGCGGCACATCGACCGCTGGATCGGCGTGGTCAAGGCGTACACCACGCGGGTCGGCGGCGGCCCGTTCCCGACCGAGTTGGACGACGAGATCGGCGAACGCATCCGGCGGGTCGGGCGCGAGTACGGGACGGTCACCGGCCGGCCGCGCCGCTGCGGCTGGTTCGACGCGGTCGCCGTGCGCTACTCGGCGCGGGTGAGCGGCTCGACCGAGATCTCCGTGATGCTCCTCGACGTGCTCAGCGGCCTGAAGGAGCTTAAGGTCGCCGTCGCCTACGAGGACGAGGACGGCCGCAGGGTGCCCGAACTCCCGGGGCAACTCGCCGACCTGGAGCGGTGCCGGCCGGTCTACGAGACCTTGCCGGGTTGGGACGACGACCTGACCAAGGCCCGGAGCTGGTCCGACCTGCCGTCGGCGGCGCGCGACTACGTGCGGTTCATCGGCAGGCAGGTCGGCGTCCCCGTCTCGATCGTCTCGGTCGGGCCCGACCGGGACCAGACCATCACCGACGTGGGCGATGGGAGGTAGGGGATGGGGGACGGGATCGGCGCGGAGGGGCGGGCGAGGCTCGCGGAAGCGGGCCTCCGGCCCGAGCAAATGCCGAGGCACGTGGCCGTCATCATGGACGGCAACGGCCGCTGGGCACAGAACCGCGGGATGCCGCGCACCCTCGGCCACCGGCGCGGGATCAAGAGCGTCCGCGCGGTGGTCGAAGAGGGGTGCCGGGTCGGGCTGGAGCAGCTGACGCTGTACTGCCTCTCGGTCGAGAACTGGAAGCGCCCCCCGCGCGAGCTGACGTTCCTGCTGAAGCTGTTCCGGCACTTCCTCAAGGTCGAGCGCGACCTGCTCATGGAGCAGAACGTCCGGCTCCGGATGATCGGCCGGCGCGAGGGCCTGCCGGCCGACGTGCTCGCCGAGTTCGACCGGACGGCCGCCCTCACGGCCGGGAACACGGGGATGACCCTCTGCCTGGCCGTGAACTACGGGGGCCGGACGGAGATCGCCGACGCCGCCCGCCGGCTGGCCGAAGACGTCCGCGCCGGGGCGGTCGAGCCGGGGCGGGTGGACGAGCAGGTTTTCGCGTCGTATCTTGCCACGGCGGGGATGCCCGACCCCGACCTGTTGATCCGGACCGCCGGCGAGCTTCGGGTGAGCAACTTCCTCCTCTGGCAAATCTCGTACGCCGAGTTGTGGGTCACCGACGTGCTCTGGCCCGACTTCCGTGGCGACGACCTGTTGGCGGCCTGCCGGGCGTTCGCCGCCCGCCAGCGGAAGTTCGGGGGGCTCCCCGCCGGCGCGGTCCCGACCGGGCCGTGAGAGAGGTTCGTTCGGCGTCCCCACGGGTTAGAGGGTCTTCATGCTCGGCACCCGGCTGATTTCCGGCTTCTCGATGGCAGGGTTCCTTGTCGCCGTGCTCGTGATCGACGAGTGGTTCGCCCCGTGGTTCCCGCTCTGGCTGGTCCTCTCGCTGGTCGCGACCGGGGCCGCCGCGCTGGAACTGGTGGGGCTGTTGAACGAGACCAGCGCCCGGCCCTCGGGCAACACGGTCTTCGGCGGGGTGATCGCCCTCGTGCTGGCCAACTGGGCCCCGCACGTGTTGGCGAGGTTCCACCACCTCCCCCACATGATGGACCGGCTCCCGTACGACCCCCTCGCGCCGGTCAACGCCCTGGGCTGGCCCTTCCTCACGTTCGCGGCGGTGGTGATGATGACGTTCATCGCCCAGAGCGCCCAGTTCGAGAAGCCCGGCGCGACGATGGCGACGATCTCGGGGACGATCCTGGCGGTCTCCTACGTGGGGATCCTCGGGAGCTTCCTGATCCAGTTGCGCTGGCTCGACGGGCCCTTCCACGGGCTCGTCCCCTTGGTTTACCTGTTCGTGGCGGCCAAGGGGGCCGACGTCGGGGCGTACACCCTGGGCCGGCTCGCGGGCCGGCACAAGCTCTGGCCCCGGTTGAGCCCGAACAAGACCGTCGAAGGGGCCGTCGGCGGGCTGCTGTTCGCGGTCGGGGGCTCGCTGATCATCACCGCGGGCACCCGGGCCCTGCCGCAGGTGGCGGGGTTGTCGTGGGCGGGGGCGGTCGCTTACGGCCTGATCGTCGGCTCGGCGGCGCAACTCGGTGACCTGATGGAGTCGATGATCAAGCGCGACTGCGCCCGCAAAGACGCCTCGGCCGCGGTCCCCGGGTTCGGCGGCGTCCTCGACGTGCTCGACTCGCTCCTGTTCGCCGGCCCGGTTTCGTTCGGGTTCTGGCTCGCGGTCGGGGCCTGAGCGTCCGGCCGAGGCCGACGTCCGAGACGGGCAACGGCCCGCGAGGCGCCGTCGACTTCGAAGAAGCGACGGTGGGCGACGGCCGGACCGGGGCTTCGACGCCCGAACTTGACCCCTCCAACGGGGTTTGACAAGACGTTGCCTTTTCCCGGCCGGATGATCCATAATAGGTCGATTGAGCCGGGCAGCCCCGGGTCGGCCGACGTCCGCCAGTGGACGGCCCCGACCCGCACGAGGGCCTCGGCTGAAGGGGCCGGCATGTCCGAAGTGATCATCACGCTGGACGGGCACGACGAGGAACTCGCCGTCTTCGGTAGCCGCGACCAGTACCTCCGCCAGATCCGCGACGGCCTCGGTGTCAAAGTCCTCGCCCGCCACGGCGAGGTCCGCGTCGAGGGCGACCGCGAGAGGGTGGAACAGGCTAAGGGCGTTTTCGAAGAGTTGAGGAACCGGCACCGGGCCCGCAGGGCGGTCACGGCGGCCGACGTCTCCGGCTTGATCGAGGGGGCCCTCCGGTCGCAAGACCACGACCGCCCCGACCCGCTGGAGATCCGCGAAGGGAGCCGGGTGGTTCGGCCGCGGACCGACGGCCAGGCCCGCTACCTTAAGGCGTTGAACGAACAGGAGTTGGTCTTCTGCATCGGCCCGGCCGGGACGGGGAAGACGTACCTGGCCGTCGCCGTCGCCGTCGCCGCCCTGCGGCGCGGGAAGATCAAGAAGATCGTGCTCTGCCGCCCGGCGGTCGAGGCGGGGGAGAAACTGGGCTTCCTGCCGGGGGACCTGGAGGCGAAGATCAACCCGTACCTCCGGCCGCTGCTGGACGCCCTCCACGACCTGATGGACTACGACCAGATCCGGCGTTATACCGAGAACGACCTGATCGAGATCGCCCCGCTGGCGTTCATGCGGGGCCGGACGTTGAACGACGCGGTGATCATCCTCGACGAGGGGCAGAACGCGACGGTGCCCCAGATGAAGATGTTCTTGACCCGGATGGGTCAGAACGCGCGGATCGTTGTGACCGGCGACGTGACCCAAGTGGACCTGCCGCCGGAGACGACCAACGGCCTGGCCGACGCGACCGAACGGCTCAGGGAGGTGCCGGGCGTGGGTATCGTCTACCTGGACAAGTCGGACATCGTCCGCCACCCCCTGGTGCAGGCGATCGTCAACGCGTACGAAGGGACCGATCCAGTCCGGGAGTCGCCCCCGATGCCGTTCCCGCCGGCGGCCGAGTCCGCCGGCCCGGGGCGCGGCCGGGGTGCGGCCGACGGCCCGACCGCCTCCGGGTGAGGCGTGGCGCGGGCCCGCGCCCGTCGCGCCGTGCGGCACGCCTTGCCGCCGGTCCGACCGGGGCGCGACGCCGCGCCGAAGCCGTGCCGACGTCGGCACGGCGCACCCCGGCGTGGGGTGGGGCTTCGCCCCGCGGGCCACGCAAGGTCGAGACGCATCCATGAGCTTTGGTAAACGTCGACCCAAACTCTCCCGGGCCAACCTCCGGCCCCCCACCCCGCTCTCGATCCAACAAGGACGCCTGGCCCGCCAGCGCGACCGGCTCGCGCGCCTCGGCGTGGTCGGGGTCTGCGTCCTGTTGACCGCCGCGGTCGTCCACGGGTCGGGGCCGCCGTTCGCCTTCCGCCTCGGCCAGCGGCCGGACCGGGAGATCCGCGTCAACGTCCCCGAATTCAAGCGACTGAACCAGAAGAAGACCAACGCCGAGCGCCAGGACGAGGTGGACCAGATCGCGCCGTCGATGGTGAACGACCCGGCGCCGATCCGCGACCTTTCCGACCGGCTCGACGACCTGGTCGTCAGCATCGCCAAGGCCCCGACCTTCGACTCCCTCCCCGAAAACCTCCGCGCCTCCTGGAAGCTCACCCCGGCGGCGTTCGACGAGCTGAAGGCGGCCACCGACACCCCCGAGCGCCGCGACGCCCTGCACCGGCAGATCGACAAGGCGTTCGAGCCGATCGAGCGCGACGGCGTGCTCGGGTACGAGAGCCTCCCCCGCTCCGAGGAGTCGAGCCGCACGCTCTCCGTCCGGCTACTCGGCCAGGCGCCGTCGGAGGCGCACAACGTCCCCCGCGAGCGGGTGGTCCCCGAGCGGGTGTCGAAGCCCGACGGGCCGGTCTACCGGGAGTTCGTCGCCGCGTTCACCTCGCCCCGGGTCGGCCCCCTGCTCTTCCAGCTCGCCGCCGACAAGCTCGCCGGCACCCGCACCCTCACCTACGAGGAGCAGTACACCACCCGCCAGCGCGAACTCGCCCGCGACCGCGTCAAGGAGATCTACGACACGTACCGCCGCGGCGACCTGCTGGTCGAGGAGGGCCAGATGATCGGCGAGGAACAGCTCATCCTGCTCCGGATGGAGCACGAGAAGGCCATCGGGCTGATGGGGGTCGGGCCGCGCGCCCGGCGGATGGCGTCGATGGTCGTGCTCGTCGCCGCCCTCTTCGCCGGGATCGGCTACTACGTCCACCGCCACGAGCCCAGGATCGCCCGCGATCTGAAGCGGATCGCCGCGCTCTGCGGCCTGGTCGTCGTGGCGATGGGCCTGGTCCGGCTCCTGGCCGTCCAGCCGTGGGACGCCGAACTCATCCCGGTGGCCATCGCCGCGATGATCCTGGCCATCGCTTACAACCCGCACTTCGCCTTGATGGTCACCTTCGGCCTCTCCCTGCTGACGTGTCTGGCCCTGGGGACGGGGATCAGCCACTTCGTCGTGCTGATGGGGGGAACGGCCGCCGGGGTGTTGACGCTCAACGAGGTCCGCACCCGGACGAAGCTGATCAAGGTCGGGGCGACCGCGGCGCTCGGCTACTTCGTCCTCACCTGGGCGACCGGGCTCTGGCAGAGCCAGCCGTTGGGCCTGATCACCGCCGACAGCCTTTGGCGGGCGGGCTGGGGTTTGATGGCCGGGTTCTTCCTGGGCGGCAGCCTGCCGTTCGTCGAGAACTCGTTCGGGATCGTCACCGGCATCAGCCTGCTGGAGCTGGGCGACATCACCCACCCGCTCCTGCAGGAACTGGTGCGCCGGGCCCCGGGGACGCACAACCACTCGATCACCGTCGGGGCGATCGCCGAGAGCGCCGCCGAGCGGATCGGGGCGCACGCCCTGCTCGTCCGGATCGGCGCCTACTTCCACGACATCGGCAAGATGCTCAAGCCGCACTACTTCGTGGAGAACCAGGTCGGCGGCCACAACCGGCACGTCAACCTCGCGCCGGCGATGAGCACGCTGATCATCATCGGGCACGTCAAGGACGGCGTCGACCTCGGCCGCCAGCACCACCTGCCCGAAGCGATCATCGACCTGATCGAACAGCACCACGGCAC
>Ga0164243_10013026_pt1 | contig 11732 bp, 9 predicted proteins | sample OricompcompostOP_FD_108781 | JGI IMG/M metagenome (GOLD analysis project Ga0164243, IMG submission 108781) | Organic Plus compost microbial communities from Emeryville, California, USA - Original compost - Organic plus compost (OP) | ecosystem: Engineered > Solid waste > Mixed feedstock >...
CTGCTGGCCTGCTCATTGGGTCCGCGCGTCTCGAAAAAACCATTGATTGCTGTTCCCGTCATCCCGATCGTTGCTGAAATATGGCTGGGGAAAAGCTGGTGGGTATACAGCAGCTGCAACCGATCATTGAAGGATTCCGAACCGCCGGCAAGCCAGGACATTTTCGGCGTTCGTTCAGCGGGCGAACCAGGTTTCCAGAATCAGGCAGGCGCTCAGGCTGTCGACGCCGTGGCGCTTGAAATCGCGGCGGCCGGCGCCGAGCTGTTCGTTGTCCAGGATCAGGCCGCGCGCCTCGAAACTGCTCAGGCGTTCATCCCAGGTTTCGGTGGCGATGCCGAACCTTCCTTCCAGACGGCGCGCGAATTTCTGTGCCCGCGCCGACATCGTAGACGGCGTGCCGTCCATGTTCAGCGGCAAACCCACCAGCAGGCGATGCGGATGCCAGTCGTCGATCAGGCGTTTGACCTGATCCCAGTTCGGCACGCCGTCGCGGGCGGCGAGCGCGTTCAGCGGGCGCGCGCTGCCGGTGACGCTCTGGCCCACGGCGACGCCGATCCGGCTGGTGCCGTAGTCGAAGGCGAGCACGCACTCGGCGGCGCCGGCTGTCATGGCCTCAGGCATGGCCGGCGCCCGGCGCCAGCAGCGCCAGGTCGACGCCGAGTTTGGCGGCGGCGGCGTCCAGGCGTTTCTGGTAGGGCGTTTCGAAAATGATGCCGTTGTCGGCGGGCAGGGTCAGCCAGGTATTGGCGGCCAGTTCGTCCTCCAGCTGGCCGGCGCTCCAGCCGGCGTAACCGAGCGCCACCAGCAGGTCGCGCGGGCCTTCGTCGTTGGCGATGTCGGCCAGGATATCGCGCGAGGTGGTCAGGGCCAGCCCGTCCGGCAGATGCAGGGTCGATTCCCAATCGCGCTCGCCGGCGCGGTGCAGGACGAAGCCGCGATCGGTGTGCACCGGGCCGCCGGCCATCACCGGGTCGTGCTGGTGGGCGCTGCACGCGCCCTCGATTTTCAGGTGCTCGAGAATCTCGCCCAGGCTCACCTCCATGGGATGGTTGATGACCAGGCCCATGGCGCCGTTTTCGGAGTGATCGCACAGGTAGGTCAGGCTCTGGGCGAAAAAACCCTGCGCCAGTGCCGGCATGGCGATGAGGAAGTGGCCCTTGAGGCTTTCGAAGGAATGTTTCATAGCGCCGATATTATTGAGGTGACGCGTGTGCAGCACAAGAGCGCAGGCCACCGACGCGGCCAATCCGCGTCAACCGCCGGAACTGAGCCGGTCCTTGTGAAAGCGCCAGGTGCGGATGATTTCCAGCTTGTCGACCTGCCGGCTCATGGCCGGCGGGAAGGCATCGAACGGCGCCGCCAGATACACGATGCGCACCGCGGCCTCGTCCAGCAGCTTGTGGCCGGAGGATTTCAGCACCCGGATCTCGTCGACCTGACCGTTGGGCAGCAGCGCCACCATCAGCCGCAGCTCGCCGAAAATCTGCCGGGCGCGGGCCTTTTCCGGGTAGTTGCGGTTGCCCACCGTCTCGATGCGCTCGCGCCAGTTGTTCAGGTACAGCGCGTCCTCGGAGGCGCGGGCGGCGACGGAGGTGAGGCGGCGGATGCGCGGCCGCGCGGCGTAGGCCTGGCGCTGCATGTCGAGCTTGGCCTCGAGGCTGGCGATCTCCAGGCTGCGCTGCAGGATGGTTTCTTCGTTGTCGGCCTGTTGCTGCGGTTTGTCCTGCTCGTTGCGCAGCGCGGTTTTTTGCTCCGCACTGGCGCGGGTGGCGATCGCCGCGTTCTGGCCGTGGCTGGGCTCCAGCGCCGCGCGCTGCTGCGCCGGGCTGATGTCGCGGATCACGTTGTCCTGGAAGTCGGCGGTCTTGCGGGTGGTCAGCAGGGCTTTTTTATCGAGCGTGCCGCTGCCTTCCTGGTTGTGCTGGGCGAGGAAGTCGGCGCGCTGCGGCGCCTTCTTGCTGTCGTACTGGGCGAGCGTGATTTCCAGCTTGGAGGCGGCGCGGCTGCGGTCCTCGCGGCTGAAACTGATGCCGAGGATCACCGCCGCGTGCAGCGCCAGCGCCAGCATGAAGGCGAAGCCCAGCAGGTCGTTGCGTTGCTCCGGCATGTCCGCGGCGACCGACATCCACTCAGGCCCGCGCGCGCAGCTTCGCGTCGATGCAGTCCATCAGCCGGCCGCCGATATCGGTGTTGTAGGCGGCGTCGATCTCGCGGATGCAGGTCGGGCTGGTGACGTTGATCTCGGTCAGGTAATCGCCGATCACATCGAGGCCGACGAACAGCAGTCCGCGCTCCTTCAGGGACGGGCCCACCTGCGCCGCGATCCAGCGGTCGCGCTCGGACAGCGGCTGCGGCCGGCCGGTGCCGCCGGCGGCGAGATTGCCGCGGCTTTCGCCGGCCATCGGCACCCGCGCCAGGCAGTAGGGCACCGGCTCGCCGTCGATCATCAGGATGCGTTTGTCGCCGTCCTTGATTTCCGGCAGGTATTTCTGCGCCATGATGGTGTTGCTGCCGTGGTGGGTGAGGGTTTCGAGGATCACGTTCAGGTTCGGATCGTCCAGGCGCACGCGGAAGATGGAACTGCCGCCCATGCCGTCCAGCGGCTTGAACACCACGTCCTGGTGGGCGGCGTGGAACGCCTTGAGCTGGGCCGCGTCGCGGCTGACCAGCAGCGGCGGGCAGCACTGGGGAAATTGCGTGGCGAACATCTTTTCATTGCAGTCGCGCAGGCTCTGCGGTTTGTTGACCACCAGCACGCCGAGGTTTTCCGCGGCCTCCAGGATATACGTGCTGTAGATGAATTCGTTGTCGAAGGGCGGGTCCTTGCGCATCAGGATGACGTCGAAATCCGCCAGCGGCAGCAGTGTCGGCGCATCCAGGTCGAACCAGTGGTGCGCATCGTGATGCACGCGCAGGCCCCGCGCCTCGGCCTTGGCTTCGCCGCTGTCGAGGAACAGGTTGCGCTGCTCCATGTAGTACAGCTGCCAGCCGCGCGCCTGCGCCGCCCACAACATGGCCAGGGTCGAGTCCTTCTTGTAGTTGATGGCGGCGATGGGGTCCATGACGACACCGAGACGAATTGTCATTTTTGGTACCTGTGTCAGAAATATAAGTAAACGTGCTTTCGGAAAACCCGTTTCTATACTATTTAAATGTAGCTGCGCTCCCCCGCCGTACAACGCTAACGCCGCCCGCAAGCCGCGCGCGCACGGGCTCCGGCCGTGGGGGCAACCACTGTAACAAAAAATCGGTGCGCCGGCCCCGGCGCACGCAGGATCGGATCCGCACAGAGAAAAAGCGCAATGGAACCCAATTTCCAAGACTTGAAAGTCATGGTGATCGACGACAGCAAAACCATCCGCCGCACGGCGGAAACCCTGCTGAAGAAGGTCGGCTGTGATGTCATCACCGCCACCGATGGTTTCGATGCGCTGGCCAAGATCGCCGATACCCGGCCCGACATCATCTTCGTCGACATCATGATGCCGCGCCTCGACGGTTATCAGACCTGCGCGCTGATCAAGAACAACAGCGAATTCAAATCGACCCCGGTGATCATGCTATCGAGCAAGGACGGCTTGTTCGACAAGGCCAAGGGACGTATCGTCGGGTCGGATCAATATCTGACCAAGCCGTTCAGCAAGAACGAATTGCTGGGCGCGATTCAAGCCCATGTCGGACAGGCGCACTGAGAACGATAATAATGATCCGGTTCCGTTGGAGCGCCGCCGCGCAGCGGAGGACAACATGGCACGCATTCTGATCGTCGACGATTCGCCGACCGAAACCTACAAGATCAGCGCAATCCTCAGCAAATATGGCTATGAGGTGCTGACCGCCGGCAACGGCGAGGATGGGGTATCGGTCGCAAAACAGCAGTTGCCGGATCTGGTGCTGATGGATATCGTTATGCCCGGCTTGAACGGCTTCCAGGCCACGCGCCAGCTCAGCCGCGACACCGCCACCCGCCACATCCCCGTGATCATCGTCACCACCAAGGATCAGGAAACCGATCGCGTGTGGAGCGAACGTCAGGGCGCCAAGGGTTATCTGACCAAACCCGTGGACGGCAAGATGCTGGTGCAGACGATCGAAAACGTCCTCAAGAATTGATAACGCTCGCCAGGGAGCGTCGCGGTGACCGGTAAATGTCCATGACAGAGCCTATCGAACCCTTCGCAGCCCTGCTCGAGCTGGCGCAAAGTGGTGTTCGTAACGCTCACGGCCTGCCGGCCCAGGTCGACATCAAACCCCACTGGAGCGGCGTCGGTTTCTCCCTGGCCGGCCAGCGTCTGGTCGCGCCGATGGCGGAGGTGGCGGAAATCCTGTCGGTGCCCAATTCCACCCGCCTGCCGGGCGTGAAGCCCTGGGTGCGCGGCGTCGCCAACGTGCGCGGCCGGCTGCTGCCGCTGTTCGATCTGGAGCTGTTCTTCGGCGGCGCGCTGGGTGGCGTGCGCAAACAGCACCGCGTGCTGGCGCTGGAATTCGGCGATCTCTACAGCGGCCTGATCGTCAGCGAAGTGCACGGCATGCAGCACTTCCCCGTGGACAGTTTTCACAACGAAATTCCTGAGGCGCTGGCGCCGCTGCGGCCGTTCCTGGCCGGTGCCTATCGCCATCGCGAGCTTGACTGGGCGGTGTTCAGCCCGTTCAAGCTGGCGCGCGACGAACGTTTTTTCAACGCGGCCGCCTAGGCCATCTGGCGTTTTCACCCGCCTCGGCGAAACAGGGCGCGGGTCAGGCGAATGTGGCACAGGCCGGCTGGTCGGCGCCGCGCGCGGCGACGAAAGCGCGGACGCCGGCCCCGCCGCTGCGATGAAATCCCGGCCTGCGGGCCGCGAATGATCGAATGACGACTAAACAATCGAACGATTCGGGTGGGAGTCCGAAACATGGCTGATAAACAAGGTACCCTGGCGAAACTGCCCGCCAGCCCGGTGATTGCCGGTTTCCTCATTCTGCTGATCGTCGGCTTCGTGGGCGCGGCCTTCAACGCCTACTATGTGCTGCGCCACGCCGGTTACGACCAGCGTTATCTGGAGCTGACCGGCGAGTTGCGCGTGCTGTCGCAGCAGCTGGCGACGGCGGCGCGCGAAGCCACCGGCGGCCAGGCGGCGGCGTTCGACACTCTGGGCAAGACCCGCGCCGAATTCGACAAGGTGCTGAAAACGCTGGTGCAGGGCGACGCCTCGCTGCCTTCGCCGCAGAGCATGCTGGGCGGTGAACTCAACGAGCTGGGCGGACTGTGGACCAAGGTCAACAGCGCCTCGGAAACCATCGTCGCCAACCGCGAGCGGGTGCTGTTCCTGCACGACGTGGCCAAGACCCTCAACGACTCCATCCCCGAGCTGCAACAGGAATACAACAACGTCGTGGAAATCCTGGTGCAGGGCGGCGCGCCCGGCGATCAGGTGATGGTGGCGCAGCGCCAGTCCTGGCTGGCCGAGCGGATCGCGCGCAACGTCGACAAGATGCTCGAAGGCCAGACCGACGCGCCCCAGGCCGCGGATCAATTCAACCTCGACGCCAGCACCTTCGGCACCGTGTTGCAGGGCATGTTGAACGGCAACGCGGCGATGCGCGTATCGCGCGTGACCGACCGCGGCGCCCGCGCCAGCCTCGAGGAAATCAACAAGCTGTTCCAGTTCGTCAGCGGCTCGGTGGATGAAATCTTCCAGGCCTCGCCGGAGCTGCTCAAGGCCAGCCAGGCGTCCGCCGCCATCACCGTCGACTCGCCGAAGATCATGGAGGCCACCAGCAAGCTGGCCGAGCACATCAACAACCTCGACAGTTCGCGCCTGCTCACCACGCGCACCATCATCATCTTCGTGGCGCTGATCCTGCTGTCGATCGCCATGATCGGCGGCCAGCTGTACGTGAACACCCGCAACCGCCTGCGCGAAACCGCGGAGCAGAACGAGCGCAACCAGAACGCCATTCTGCGGCTGCTGGACGAACTGACCTATCTGGCCGACGGCGACCTGACCACCACCGCCACCGTGACCGAGGATTTCACCGGCGCCATCGCCGACTCGATCAACTTCACCATCGACCAGCTGCGCATCCTGGTGTCGTCGATCAACGACACGGCGTTGAAAGTGTCGCAGGCGGCGCAGGAATCGCAGTCCACCGCGCTGCAGCTGGCCGAAGCCTCCGAACACCAGGCCCAGGAAATCGCCGGCGCCTCGGCGGCGGTGAACGAAATGGCGGTGACCATCGACCAGGTATCGTCGAACGCCGCCGAATCGGCCGCGGTGGCCGAGCGTTCGGTGGCCATCGCCAACACCGGCGCGGAAGTGGTGCAGAACACCATCAAGGGCATGGACAACATCCGCGAACAGATCCAGGAAACCTCGAAACGGATCAAACGCCTGGGCGAATCGTCCCAGGAGATCGGCGACATCGTCAGCCTGATCAACGACATCGCCGACCAGACCAACATCCTCGCCCTCAACGCCGCCATCCAGGCGTCGATGGCGGGCGACGCCGGCCGCGGCTTCGCGGTGGTGGCGGACGAAGTGCAGCGGCTGGCGGAGCGCTCCTCGGCCGCGACCAAGCAGATCGAGGCGCTGGTGAAAACCATTCAGTCGGACACCAACGAAGCGGTGATCTCGATGGAGCAGACCACCGCCGAAGTGGTGCGCGGCGCGCGCCTGGCCTCGGACGCGGGCGAGGCGCTGGAACAGATCGAACGCGTATCGCAGGAACTGGCGGAGCTGATCCAGAACATCTCCAACGCGGCGCGGCAACAGGCCTCCAGCGCCGGCCACATCTCCAACACCATGACCGTCATCCAGGAAATCACCTCGCAGACCTCGGCCGGCACCACCGCCACCGCGCGCTCCATCGGCAACCTCGCGCACATGGCGCAGGAGCTGAAAAGCTCGGTGGCCGGCTTCAAGCTGCCCGGAGAGAACACCGGGGCGGCGCGCTGATCCGGACGCCGGGGCGCCGACATGAGGGCGTGGTCCGCACGATCGCCGGCGCCGCTGACCGATGCGCAGTTCGGCGTCTGGCGCCAGCTGGTGGAGGCGCGCACCGGCGTCGATCTGTCGCAGCACCGCGCCATCTTGCAAGGCGGCCTGAGCCGCCGCCTGCGCGAGCGCGGCGAGTGCGACTACGATAACTATCTCGAACAGGTGCACGGCCCGCACGGGCTGGCCGAATGGCAGGCCCTGGTCGACTGCCTGATCGTCAAGGAAACCCGTTTCTTTCGTCAGCCCGAGGCGTTTGCCCGGGTGGGCGATTACTTGCGCGGGCGCGCCCGGTCGGGCACCACGCTCGATCTGTGGAGCGTCGGCTGCGCCACCGGCGAGGAGCCGTACAGCCTGGCGATGACCGCCGCCGAGGCCATCGAGCAGGCCGGCGCGCGCTGCTTCTTCGGCGTGCTGGCCACCGACATCTGCGGCGAGGCGCTGCGCCGGGCGCAGGCCGGGCGTTTCGACGCGCGCCGGCTGGAAGCGGTGCCGCAGGCATTGCGCCATCGTTATTTCAACAGCGTGGATGAAAACACCGGCGAGGTGGTGCCGGAACTGCGCGATCGCGTGTGCTGGTCGCGCGCCAACCTGCTGGAGGCGGCCGGGCTGCCGCCGTTGGTCATGGATGTGATTTTCTGCCAGAACGTGCTGGTGTATTTCCGCCGCTGGCGCGTGCGGCAGGTGCTCGATGCCCTGGCCGCGCGGCTCAAGCCCGGCGGCCTGCTGGTGCTGGGGCCGGGCGAGGCCGCGCACTGGCAGAACCCGGCGCTGACGCGTATGGCGTGGCCGGGGGTGAGCGCATTCCTGCGCCGAAACGAAAACTGAAGGTAACGCATTTATGAGCGCTGAGCGTAACGACTTCATCGCCCTGGACTGGGTGGCCGGCGAACTGGCGCAAACGCTGCGGCAGAGCGCGGCGGCCCTGGCCGAATACCTGCAAAACCGGGACGACACCACCCGCCTGCGTTTCTGCCTCAGTTACATCCATCAGGCGCACGGCACGCTGCGCATGGTCGAATTCGCCGGCGCGGCGCTGCTGGCCGAGGAGATGGAAGCCGCCGCCCAGGCGCTGCTGGCCGGCCGGGTGCCGGACGTGCAGCGCGACGACGCCCTGCGCGCGCTGGCGGCGGCGCTGGCGCGGCTGCCCGACTATCTGCAACAGTTGCAGCGCGAACGTCGCGATACGCCGGTGGCGCTGCTCGGCCTGATCAACGATCTGCGCGCGGTGCGCGGCGAACCGCTGATCACCGAATCGGCGATTTTCAGTCCGCAATTCCCCCAGCCCGCCGCCGCGCCGGTGGCGGCGGCCTCCATGTCCGCCGGCGAGTTCGTCGAGGTGGCGAAGAAGCTGCGCCAGATGTACCAGTTGGCGCTGCTCAATTACCTGCGCGACAAGGACCCCCGGGACAATCTCAATTATCTGGCGAAAGTTTGCGCCCGGCTGGCCAAGCTCAGCGCCGGCTGTCCGCCACAGGCGCTGTGGCAGGTCTGCATCGCGCTGCTGGAAGGGCTGCTGAACCGCTCCATCGAACCCGGTGCCACGGTCAAGGCGCTGCTGCGCCAGCTCGACGGCCAGCTCAAGCTGCTGACCGAACAGGGGCCTGCCGCGCTGCGCGCCGAACCGGCGCCGGGCCTGTTGAAAAACATGCTGTATTACGTGGCCACCAGCGCCGCCAACTCGCGTTTCATCGGCGAGATCAAACACGCCTACAACCTGCCGCTGGCGCTGCCCGCGCCGGACGCGGACCCCGAACCGACCCTGCGCGCGATCCGGCGGGCGCTGCTGTCGCAGCTGGATGAACTGGCGCGGACGCTGGAGCTGGGCGAAGGCGGCGGCCTGCGCCAGCCGTTCAAGCGCGCCCAGGACGCCGCCGCGCTGCTGGGCCTGAACCGCGCCCAGAACCAGTTGCAGGACATGGCCCGGCGCCTGCGCGGCGAGCAGCCGGATCTCGCGGCGCTGGCCGCGAGCGTGCGCGAGCTGGCCGGCACCCTGGATGACGCTGCGCCCAAGGCCGCGCCGCCGACCCTGTTCAACGACAGCGAAGAGGCCCAGGAGCAGCTCGACCAGGCGTTCGAAGCCATCGTGCGCGAATCCCGCAACAGCCTCGAACAGGCCAAGGAAGCGATCATCGAATTCGTCGCCACCCAGTGGCGGCATCAGTGCCTGGAAGAGGTGCCCGACCTGCTGGCCGGCGTGCGCGGCGGTTTCGCGGTGGCCGGCCTGCCGCGCGCCGCGCGGGTGCTGGCCGCCTGCGAAAACTATGTGCGCGACGAATTGCTCGGCGCGCGCCGGGTACCGGCGTGGCAGCTGCTCGACACCCTCGCCGACGCCATCGCCTCGGTGGACTACTACCTGGAGCGTCTGGGCGAAGACGCGGAGGCCGACTGCGAGGCGATCCTCGACGTGGCCGAGGACAGCGTCGCCGCCCTGACCCGGAGCGATGAGGCGGCGGCGCCGGCGGCCGGCGGCGCCCAGGTCATTCCGTTCCCGGGCGGCGCGGCGGAACCGCAGCCACAGGCCGAAGCCGAACCGGAGCCTGCGATCGAAGCCGAGGCGGAGGACGACGCCGAAGACGAAACCCGGATCGATCCCGAAATCCTGTCGATCTTCATCGAAGAGGCCGGCGAGGTGCTCGATGTCATCGACGAAACCCTGCCCGGCTGGCGCGAGGACCCGACCCGCTCCGAACACCTGATCGTGCTGCGCCGGTCCTTTCACACCCTCAAGGGCAGCGGCCGCATGGTCGGCGCCATCGACATCGGCGAGCTGGCCTGGTCGATCGAAAACCTGTTGAACCGCGTCCTCGACGGCAGCGTGCGCATCGACGCGCCGCGGGTGGAGACGGTAACGGCCGCGGCGGCGCTGGTGCCGGCGATGGTGACGGCGTTCGAACAGGGCCGCGCCGGCGCCGGGCGGGCGGTTCAGATCGTGATGGAGCGGGCGGCGGCGCAGGCCAGGGAGCAGTTTCCCGAACTGCCGGAACTGGACCTGGAGGCAGAGCCCGAACCGCCGGTGGCGGCAGAGCCTGATCCGGTGGAACCGGCCGCTGCCGCGGCGATCGACGACGCCGGCGAAAACGACGACGGCGCCGACGATCGGATCCTGCTCGACATCTTCGCCGCCGAAGCGCTGACCCATATCGAAACGCTGGAGCGGTTCATCGCCCGCAGCGACCAGGGCGGTTCGGCGGAGCTGTCCGACGATGTGCAGCGCGCGCTGCATACGCTCAAGGGCAGCGCCCACATGGCGGACGTGACGCCGATCGCGCGCATCGTCACGCCGGTGGAGAAACTGGTGAAGGAGCTGCGCGCGGCGCGGCTCGGCGCCGACCCGGACATCGTGGCGATGCTGGCGCAGGGCGCGCAGCTGTTCCGCGCCGGGCTGGAACAATTGGCCGACGATCCGCACGCGCCGCTGGCCGGCAGCGACGATTTCCTGCAATGGGTGGAGGCGTTGCACTACACCCGTCTGGCGCCGGAGGACGACGAACCGGAGACCGAGCGCGGCGTATCGCCGGCGGCGCTGAGTCATTTCCTCGGCGAGGCCGTCGAGCTGCTGTGCGCGGTGGGCGACGATGTCCGCCTGTGGCGCGACCAGCGGCTCGCGGGTGAGCGCCAATTTACCCTGGCGGGCACGATTTCCCAGGTGGCGGACAATGCCGAGGCGCTCAATCTGGGCGCCGTGGTGGAGCTGGCGCAGGCGCTGCAAACCCTGCTGCGCCAGGGCGCCGAGATCGACCGGCCCCGGGACGACTTTTTCCTGCTGGCCACGGATGGCATCGAATGCCTGATCGACATGCTCGACCGTCTCGCCGCCAACCAGCAGCCGGATCTCTATCCCAGCCTGCTGTCGGCCTTGCAGGAATACGACTGCGCCGGCGCCGAGCCGTCTCTGGAAATCCCGCTGCTGGATGATGTGGTGGCAGCGGGCTCCGGCGAGTGGGCGGATGAACCGGGCAGTGAATCCATCGGGGAGCCCGGCGCGGATGCCGAGCGGCTCGCGTCACCGGGGGCGCCGGATCAGGCCGTTGAATTTCCGATCGCAGCGGAACAAGCCCTGCCGGGCATTGTGGTGGACGAAGAGCCCGAAGCGGAACGATCGGAGTCTTCTCCGGGCGACTTGGATAACCACGTGCCGGAGATGGTGGCTGAGCTTGCAGCCCAATCGGAGCCCGGGCTGACAGCGGATGAATGGCTTGAAGTCCGGGGCCCGAAATACGATGCGGAGTCTGCGGCCGAACAGCTGCCGTCCGCTTCGGACGAAGCGGGTGAACAGCCGCCGCAACCAGAGCCGGCAGCCGATGAATGGCTTGCGGCTCATCCCGGCGGCGATGGCACCGAGGCCGAGCCCGGGCGAACGGCAGCTTCTTCGCAGCTGCTGGCGGACGCGGCTGAGCAGGCCGCCACAGCCCAACCGGCGGCGGATGAGCGGTATGTCATCCAGGCCGACGAACACGAGGTGGAGTTTGCACCCCCGTCGACCTGGGCTGACCAGCCGGCCTCGGCCGAACAAATAACCGGATCGGCCATTCCGTCAGAGCCGGCCACGGAACAGCAGCCTGACAGCCAGGCCGGCGAATACGAAGTGGAGCTTGCAGCCCCGCCGGCCTGGGCTGATCAATCGGTTTCGGCCGAATGGATAACCGACCCGGCCTTTCCGTCAAAGTCGGCCACAGATCAGCAGCTTGATATCCAGGCCGACGAGATGGAGCTTGCACCCCCGCCGGCCTGGTCCGATCAAACGGTTTCTGCCGA
>Ga0164243_10013027_pt1 | contig 11732 bp, 10 predicted proteins | sample OricompcompostOP_FD_108781 | JGI IMG/M metagenome (GOLD analysis project Ga0164243, IMG submission 108781) | Organic Plus compost microbial communities from Emeryville, California, USA - Original compost - Organic plus compost (OP) | ecosystem: Engineered > Solid waste > Mixed feedstock >...
ACTACGGCATCCTGAGCGACTACACCGGCGACAAGGCGCCCAGCGAGATCGGCGCGAACTACGTGTTCCGCCTCGATCCGGCCAGCGGCCAGCTGGCGCCGGTGGTCGACGACCTGGTGCGCCCCAACGGCCTGGCCTTCTCGCCCGACGAATCGATCCTGTACGTGGCGGACACGGGCGGCTCGCACATGCAGAACGGCCCGCACCACATCGTCTCGTACGACGTGGCCGACGGCCGCAAGACGCGCCGCCGCGGCGTGTTCGCCGAGGTGTCGCCGGGCGTCTCCGACGGCTTTCGCGTCGACCAGGACGGCAACATCTGGACCTCGGCCGGCGACGGCGTGCACTGCTACGCGCCCGACGGCGAGCTGATCGGCAAGATCCGGCTGCCCGAGGTCGCCACCAACCTGACCTTCGGCGGCCCCAAGCGCAACCGGCTGTTCATCACCACCGCCTCGTCGCTGGTGGCGGTGTACGTGGGCCAGCGCGGCGCGCAGCGCCCCTGAGGCCGGGCGGACATCCACATCCAACGGGAGACAGACTATGAATCCGATGCAGGCGCTCAGCCGGCGTATCGCCGTCGTGGGCGTGGGCAACACGGCCTACGGCGACTTCCCGGCGCGCAGCGACTATGCGCTGGGCGCCGAGGCGTTCAAGGCGGCGCTGGACGACTGCGGACTGGACAAGCGCGCGATCGACGGGCTGCTGTGCTGCCGCGTGCCGTTCTATGCCCAGATGGGCGAGACCCTGGGGCTGAACCCGCGCTGGACCGTCACGCTGCCGGGCCACGGCCGCATGTCGGGCATGGCGGTGATCGAGGCCATGCTGGCGCTGGAGACCGGCGCGGCCGACTACGTCGCGCTGATCTACACCAACGTGGGGCGATCGCGCCGCATGAACTACGGCGGCGGCGAATCCGCCTCGTTCTGGGATCCGTGGGGCCTGACCTCGCCGGGCGCGTCGCACGGGCTGATGTTCCGCATGCACATGGAGCGCTACGGCACCACCACGCGCCAGCTGGGCGAGGTCTCGGTGGCGTTCCGCGACAACGCCATCCTCAATCCCGACGCGGTGATGCGCAAGCCCATCACGCTGGACGAGCACGCCTCGGTGCGGCGCATCGTCGAGCCGCTGGGCCTGTACGACTACTGCCTGGTCAACGACGGCGCGGTCTGCATGATCCTGACCACCCGCGAGCGCGCGGCCGACCTGCGCAAGCCGCCCGTGCTGATCGCCGGCGTGGGCGCGCGCGACGCCTTCGAGCGCAGCGCCATCGGCAACTTCGACCCCGACTTCTGGTACGGCGAAGTGCGCGAGGCCGGCACGCAGGCCTATGAAATGGCCGGCGTGGGCCGCGACGAGGTCGACGCGCTGATGTGCTACGACAACTTCACGCCCACGGTGCTGTTCAGCCTGGAAGGGCTGGGCTTCTGCGAACGCGGCGAGGCGGGCGCCTTCGTCGAGGGCGGCGCGCTGGGCCTGCACGGCCGGCTGCCCACCAACACTGACGGCGGCCACCTGTCGAACTCGTACATGCAGGGCTGGGCGCTGAACATCGAGGCGGTGCGCCAGCTGCGCGGCGAATGCGGCGCGCGCCAGGTGGCCGACTGCGAGGTCGTGCAGTACGTGGCCGCCACGCCGTGCACGCGTTCCATCATCTATACCCGGAGCTGAGCCGATGAGCGCCTATACCCCGACTTACGACAAGCCGCTGCCCGAGATCGACCCGTATTCGGAGGGCTACTGGGAGCTGGCCCGCGCGCACCGGCTGTCGGTGCAGGCCTGCCGCCACTGCGGCCATCTGCACTTCCCGCCCACGCCGGTCTGCCCGGCCTGCCTGTCCGACGAGCAGGACTGGCGGCCCGTCAGCGGACGCGGCACGCTGGTGTCGTTGGTGACGTTCCACAAGGCCTATTGGGACGGCTACCGCAACGCGCTGCCCTATCACGTGTGCCTGGTGCAGCTGGAGGAAGGCCCGCTGATGGTGGGCAACTTCGGCGGCGGCGCCGTGCCGGACGGCGTGAAGGCCGGCATGCCCATGCGCGCCACGTTCCTGGACGCCACGCCGGAGATTTCGCTGGTGCAGTTCGTGCCGGCCTGACGGCCGCGACGCTTTCCTGGTGGGGGCCGCCGATGCTGCTGGGCGGCCCCCTTTTTTATGCCTGTTCCGCGGTCGGCGCCAGGCTGGCCACCATGTGCCGGAACGCCACCATGCCCGGATCGTCCAGCCCCACCGAGCGCTCGGAGAACATGCGGGCGCGGCCGATCTTGTTGGGCCGGCCGCGGAACTCGGCCAGCGCCGCCTCCACGGCCCGCAGCGCGGCGGCCTGCTGGGCAGCGGGCGCGTCCACGCCATCCACGGCCGCGCGGGCCGCGGCCAGCGCGTCGAGCACGGTCTTGTCGCCCAGCTTCGCGCCGCCGCGGCTGGACATGGCGTCCAGGCAGGCGTCCATCAGCGCCGGCAGCTCGCGCCATTCGACCTCGGGCCTGCCCTCGAGCGTGCGCGCCAGCGTCATGAAGGCCACCGTCAGCAGGGTGCCGAAGCTGGAGCCCGAGGCCCGCGCGCAGCCCATGGCGCAGGCCTTGAAGGCCTGGCCCAGATCGGCGTGCGGCCCCGCGTCCAGCGCGGCGCGCACGCTGGCGGCGCACTTGGACAGCGTGGCGCCCAGGTCGCCGTCGCCCAGCTGCGCGTCCAGGCGGTTGAGCTCAGGGGCCGCGTCGTCCAGGCCCTGGGCCCAGCGTCGCAGTCCCGCCTCCAGTATTTGCACGGTCAGCGCCATGGTCAGTTCCTCCAGAAGGGGCAGTCGGCCGGCGCCCGCAGCAAGGTTTCCAGTTCGCCGTCCAGCCGCTGCAGCGTCAGCGACGCGCCGGCCATTTCCATGGAGGTGGCGTAGCGGCCCACCCGCGGCGCCACGATGTCCACACCCGCGGCCCGCAGCCGCTGCGCCACGGCGCGGTACAGGATGTAGAGCTCTTCGTACGGCGTGGCGCCCAGCGAATTGAGCATGACCGAGACGCGCTCGCCGCGGCCCACGCCGAGGTCGCCGACCAGGCGCTCGAGCATCTCGTCGGCCAGCGCATCGGCCGGCCGCATCGGCCCGCGCCAGATGCCAGGCTCGCCGTGGATGCCCATGCCCATCTCGATTTCGTCGTCGCCGATCTCGAAGCTGGGCGTGCCCACCTCGGGCACGGTGCAAGAGGTCAGCGCAACCCCGATGGAGCGGCACGCCGCGACGGCCTTGCGCGCCACGGCCGCCACCTCGTCCAGCGTGGCGCCCGCCTGCTCGGCCTTGGCGCCGGCGATCTTGTAGGCGTAGACCACGCCCGCCACGCCGCGCCGCTTGGCGGCTTCGTCCGGCGAGGCGCTGGCCACGTCGTCGGCCACCAGCACGGTCTCGGTGCGCAGGCCGTCCAGTTCCAGCAGCTCGCCGGCCATGTCGAAATTCATGCGGTCGCCGCCGTAGTTGCCGTACAGCCGCAGCACGCCGGCCCCGTGGTCGGCCGCGCGCATGGCGTCCATGCAGTCGGCCACCGTGGGGCCGGCGAACACGTTGCCGATGGCGCAGGCGTCGAGCAGGCCGGGCCCGACGTAGCCGGTGAACAGCGGCAGGTGGCCCGAGCCGCCGCCCGAGACCACGCCGACCTTGCCGTCGGCGCCCGGGCGGGCGCGCACGACCACGCGGCCCGTCTCGCCGGCGCGCCGGTACACCTGCGGATGCGCGGCGCACAGGCCGTCGAGCATCTCGTCGACGTAGGCGCCGGGTTCGTTGAGAATCTTCTTCATCGTCTATCCTTCGGCCTTGCCGGCCATTGCTGCTCGTCCATGCACAACCGTCCGCCGGCGCGCCGCACGCTCATACGCCCAGGTAGGCATTGCGCACGCCGGGATCCTGCAGCAGCGCCTCGGTGGGCCCCGTGTTGACGGCGTGGCCCAGTTCGAAGATGACCGCGCGCGAGGCCAGGTGCATGGCCCAGTGCGCGTTCTGCTCGGCCAGGATCACCGTCAGCCGCTCTTCCTGACGGATCTCCTCCAGCACGTCGCCGATGCGCTCGACGATGATGGGCGCCAGCCCCAGCGAAGGCTCGTCCAGCAGGAACAGCTTGGGCCGCGACATCAGCGCGCGGCCGATGGCCAGCATCTGCTGCTCGCCGCCGCTCAGGCTGCTGGCCTGCTGCTTCCAGCGCTCCTTCAGGCGCGGGAAATAGCGGTAGATGCGCTCCATGCGCTCGCGCGCCTCGTCGTTGGGGCGCGTGAAGGCGCCCATCCACAGGTTCTCCTCGACCGACATCTGCGGAAACACGCGCCGCCCCTCGGGCGAGAGCGCAATGCCGCGGCGCACGATGTCGCTGGTCTTCAGGCCGGTCAGCGGCCGGCCCTCGAAGGTGATGCTGCCCGAGGCGTACTGGGCCATGCCCAGGATGGCCTTGATGGCGCTGCTCTTGCCCGCGCCGTTGCTGCCCACCAGCGCGAAGATCTCGCCCTCTTCCACCGAGAAGGACACGTCGTGGGTGCCGATGACGCGGCCGTAGCGCACGTTCAGGTCAGATACGATGAGCTGCGGCATGGCCCCTCCCCAGGTAGGCTTCGATGACTTGCGGGTTGGCGAGTACCTCCAGCGGCAGGCCGGTGGTCAGTTCGTGGCCCTGGTTCATCACCATGACGCGGTCGCACAGTCCTTTCATGAAACGCATGTTGTGGTCGATGACGATGACGGTGATGCCGCGCTCGCGGATCTTGAGGATGGTGTCGCGCACGTGGTCGGCCTCTTCCGCACTGAGGCCGGCGACGGGCTCGTCCAGCATCACGATGCGCGGCTGCGCGGCCAACGTGATGACCATGCCCAGCGTCTTCTGGTAGCCATAGGGCAGGCTGCCGGCCTTCAGGTGGGCCACCTCGGACAGGTTGAGCCATTCCAGCAGCTCGCCCACCAGGCGCTCGGTGTCGGCCCGCATGCGCCGGGCCCGCGGCGTGTCGATGAACGCCGACACGAAACCGGGATACAGGCCCAGGAAGGCGCCGCGCACGGCGTTCTCGTGCACGGTGCGATCGCCGTACACGGTGGTGGACTGGAAGGTACGCACCAGGCCCTTGCGCGCCAGCACGTGCGGCGGCAGGCCGGTGATGTCCTCGCCGGCCAGGCGCACCTGCCCGCCGCTGGGGCGGATGACGCCGCTGACCAGGTTGATGGCGGTGGTCTTGCCGGCGCCGTTGGGGCCGATGATGCCCAGGATCTCGCGCTCGGCGACGTGGAAGTTCAGGTCGGACACCGCCTTCAGCCCGCCGAAGTGGCGGGTCAGGCCGGCGACTTCCAGCAGCCGGGCGGACGGGGGATTCGCGGACGCGCTCATTTCGCCCCCTTTGCGCCGCCGCGGCGCAGCAGTTGGCCCATGTCGGCGATGCCGCCCGAGAAGAAGGCCATCACCAGGATCAGCACCACGCCGAAGAACACGTGCTGCAGCTCGACATAGCCGCGCAGGAACTCGGGCAGCAGCACCATGAACAGCGTGCCCAGGATCGGGCCGACCAGCGTGAACATGCCGCCCACCACGTTGATGACCACCAGCGTGAGCGACTGGTCGGTGGCGAACGAGGTGGGGTCGATGTAGCGCACGAAGTGGCCCTGCAGCGCGCCGGCGATGCCGGCCAGGCCGCAGGCCAGCACGAAGATCGTGACCTTCAGGCGCAGCACCGGCACGCCGGAGCAGCGCGCCAGCGGCTCGCTCTCGCGGATGGCCTCGATGGCGCGGCCGATCTCGGAGTTGAACAGGCGCGCGATCAGCGCCAGGATGACCAGCATGAAGCCCAGCGCCAGGTAGTAGAACGGCACCGGCTCGGCGAAGTACGGGCTGGGCGCGGGCACGCCGAAGATGCCGTTGGAACCGCCCGTGACTTCCGTCCAGTTGACGAACACCGTGCGCACGATCTCGCCGAACAGGAAGGTGACCAGCACGAAGTACTTGCCCGTCAGGCGCAGCACCACCGGGCCCACCAGCAGCGCCAGCGCGGCCGGCGCCAGGAACGCCAGGCACACCGCCAGCGGGAACGGCAGGTTCAGCCGCATGGTGGCCAGCGCGGAGACATAGGCGCCGATGCCCATGAAGGCGGCGTGGCCCAGCGACACGTGGCCCGTGCGCACGATGAGATGCAGCGAGGCGGCCGCGATGGCCGTGATGAAGGTGGTGACGGCCACCGACAGCACGAACTTGTCCTGGCCGGTGAACGGCAGCAGGACCAGCGCCAGCGCCACGACGGCGGCCACGGCGGGATGCGTCAGCCAGCGGCGCGCGGTGCCGGCGACGGCGGCCGGACGCGCCGCGCCGCCGGGCGGCGCGGCCTGCGCGGCCAACTGGCCACGCTGCAGGGTCGAGAGTTTGCTCATGCTTCTTTCGCTCCGAGTAGCCCCCAGGGCCGGAAGATCAGCAGCAGGATCACCGCGCCGAACGTGACGAAGGTGGATGCGGCGCTGCCGTAAAAGGTGCCGAGGAAGCTGTTGGCCAGCCCCAGCAGCAGCCCGCCCAGCGCGACGCCGGGAATGCTGCCCATGCCGCCGAGGATCACCACCACGAAGGCGATCATCAGCTGCGGCTCGCCGACGAAGGGCGACAGCGCGTAGGTCTGTGCATAGAAGCCGCCGGCCAGGGCCGCCATGAATACGGCGATGAAGAATGCCAGCTGGTAGATGGCCGAGCTGTTGACGCCCTGCGCCTGGGCGATCTCGACGTCCTGCGCGGCGGCGCGCATGGCGCGGCCGTAGCGCGTGTAGTGCGTGAACAGGTAGAAGGCCAGCAGCGCCACGGCCGCGATGGCGGCGATGATGAGTTTCTGGGCGGGGAACACCAGGTCGCCCACCTCGACCAGCGCCTCGGTGCCGGGCGGCACCGAGCGTTCCTCGGCATTCCAGGCGATCACGGCCAGGTACATGATGGCCATGTCCAGCCCCAGCAGGCCGATCATGCTCTGGAACATCTTCTGGTAGAAGAAGCGGTAGACGAACCGCTCGAGCACCAGCGCGGCGGCCGCCACCACCAGCGCGGCCAGCGGCGCGGCCACCAGGTACGGCAGGCCCCAGTCGCCGTACAGATAGAACAGGGCATAGCCGCCCAGCATTGCGAACGCGCCGTGCGCGAAGTTGACCACGCGCATGATGCCGAACAACAGCGTGAAGCCGAGCGCGATCAGGATGTAGATCGCGCTGAGCCCGATGCCGTCGACCGCCACCTGGGTCAGTACCGCGGAATTGAACATGGAATGACTCCCGATTTCCATGGCGACGACGGCGCCGCGCCCCCGCCGGCGCGGCGCCGTCGTCGCCGTTGGCGTTATTGCTGGGGCTGCGGCGTGATGGAGGCCTTGACCACGCCCTTGCCGTCCTGCACTTCCTTGATGAGGAAGGTGTGCAGCAGCTGGTGCTTGACGCCGTACTCCTTCTCGCCGGTCCAGGCGACCTTGCCGAGGATCGGCGAGTCGTAGTCGTCCATGCGTTCGAGCTGGTCGCGCACGCGCGTGGTGTCGATCGAGTCGGCACGGCGCATGGCCTCGAAGACGATGCTGGCAGCGTTGTAGTACATGGGCGCCAGGCCGTTGACCAGTCCGGTGTACTTCTGGTGGTACAGCGTGATGAACGGCTTGACGCGCGGCAGCGACTCGTCGATGACGTCGTACTTCAGCACGCCCTTGGCCAGCGGCCCGGCGATCTGGATCAGCTCGTCGATGCCGGCGCCGCCCGACTGGATGATGACGCCCTTGTAGCCGACCTGGCGGGCCTGCTTGATGAGCAGCCCGGCCTCGCCCGGCGCGTTGCTGTTGAGCTCGAAGACGTCGATCTTCTGGGCCATCATGCGCAGCAGCAGCGGCGTGAATTCCTTGGTGCCGCGCTCGTAGTACTCGGTGTGGACCTCGAAGCCGTTCTTCTTGTAGGCATCGGCCAGCAGCGGCACCGCGACCTGCCCGGTGGCGTCGTTGGGCGCGATCATGCCGACCTTCTTCGCCTGCGGGTTGGCCTTGCGCAGCCATTCGACGATGGGCTCGGAAAACTCCAGGTTGCTGTTGTTGACGCGGAAGACGTAGGCGCCCTTCCATTCATTCTTCAGGATGGACGGGGCGTAGCCGTCGACGAACTGCAGCACCTTGGCCGGCTGGGTGACCGGCAGCGAGCCCAGCGCGCCAGGCGAGCCGACCGGCCCGAAGATCACCTTGACCTGCTCGCGGTTGACCAGCCGGTCGGCCGCGGTCTTGGCCTGGGCGGCGTTGTACTGGTCGTCGAAGGCGATGACTTCCAGCTTGTAGGTCTTGCCGCCGATCTTCAGGCCGCCCTCTTCGTTGACGTGGTCGGCGGCGATCTGCACGCCGCGCTGCAGGCCCTGGCCCCAGGCGGTGCCGCCGCCTGACAGCGAGGCGATGACGCCGATCTTCAGGGTTTCCTGCGCGCCGGCCGGCGCCGCGGCCGCGAAAGCGGCGGCGGCACACAGCATGCCCGTCGCCAGCTTGAATTTCGACAATGCTCTGCTGCTCATGGATGCGTCTCCTGTCGGGTTGTACGTGGCAGCCCGCCGGGCATGCCGGTGTCGTCGTGGGATGCGGGCCGCACGGCCCGCATCATGCGTAGCGTCGGCGGCGCCTCAGGCGCCGTCGAACGCGAAGCGGAACTGATCGCCGTGGCTGGTGATGCGCCCTGCGGTCGGCGACGGGAAGTGCCCCGTCATCAGCAGCGTGTCGGTGTCGGCATAGCGGCGCATCAGCCCCAGGCGCGTTTCATGGGCCTGGCGCGCGTCGAAGTCGGCCAGGTTGCCGATGCGCGGGTCGGCGAACTGCACGGGGTGATGGATGACGTCGCCCGTGAAGACGGCGCGCTCGCGGCCGTGGTCGCCCAGGTTGACGAATACGTGGCCGGCCGTGTGGCCGCAGGCCGGCGACAGCCAGATGTTCTCGCCCAGCTCGCGCTCGACCACGTGGTCGAGCTCGACCATGTCGGCGCGGCCGTGCTCCACCACCGGCAGCACGCTGTCGGCGAACGAGCCGCGGTTGACGGCGGCGCCGGTCGGGTCGGCGCGGTGCTGGGCCAGCAGTTGTTCGTATTCGACGCGCGCCATCAGATAGCGGGCGTTGGGGAAAGTGGGCACCCAGCGGCCGTCCAGCAGGCGGGTGTTCCAGCCCACGTGGTCGGCGTGCAGGTGGGTGCACAGGACGATGTCGATGTCTTCCGGCCGCAGGCCGATGGCGGCCAGGTTGTCGAGATAAGGCGTGTCCAGCTCGTTCCAGGCCGGCATCGACGGACGCTGCTTGTGGTTGCCGTTGCAGGCATCGACCAGGATGGTGTGGTGGCGCGTGCGGATGACGTAGCTGTGGAAGCTCATGTAGAGCCGGGTGCTGCCGGGCTCGACCAGGTTGTCGCCCAGCCAGTGGCGCTGCGCGCGGACGAAGTCCTCATCGATGGCGGGAAACAGCCACTTGGCTTCCAGCGCCATCCGGGCGATCTCGTCCACCTTGTAGATCTCGGCGTTGCCTATTCTTGCCAGCACTGCTGTCTCCTTTGCTGCGCCGTGGAACTCGTGTCCACATATGATGCATTATATATAAAAGGCGTCCTGAATTATTTTTTATTTTTTATATTCTGTAAAGACGCAGACGCTGTCAAGACCGCGCGCAGGCAAAAAAGCGGACGCCCGCACGGCGTGACAAAGGAGAGAAGCAAAGGAGAAGAAGCGCGGCGCGGCCGATGGGGGCCGGCATGGAGGGGCGTCGCACGGCGCAGCGTGCCGGGAAGCATGGCGGAAGGCAGCAGGAGTCGAACCTACCTGGGAACGTCTGACGCCCCCAACTGGGTTTGAAGCCCAGCCGTGCCGCCGGGCACGGATGCCTTCCGCAGCGGCGTAATGATAGCAGTCAGGGGCGCGCGGCCCGCCCCGCGATCAGGGGGCCGGCGCATCGGGCGCGGCCGCCCCGATGCCGCCGTACAGCGTGCTGTCCGCCCGCAATACGTGCGTGTCCCGCAACCGGCGCGTATATCCCACCCTGTCGAAATACTCCAGCACCTGGATGGCGCGCTTGCGGCCCAGCCCGGTCGCGTCGCGGAAGTCCGCGGCCTGCGCGCCGCCCTTCTCGGCGCACAGCCCCGCCACCCGCGCGGCCAGCTCGGCGATACGGTCGCGGTGGTAGAACAGGTCTTTCACCACCTGGGCCACATCGCCGCGGCGCACCAGCTTGCGCATCAGCTGGCGCACGCGGTCCTCCGGCTCGTTATGGGTGCGCGCCATGTCGCGCACCCACGGCGGATCGTAGGCGCCGGCGTACAGCAGCGGGATCAGCCTGTCGGCGAGCGCCGCCTCGGCCTCGCCCAGGCTGGCCGAATGCTGCGGGCGATGCAGCCACGGGCCGTTGCGCACGGCAAGGCCGTCGGCCAGCAGGCGCTCCACCAGTGCCTGCCACAGCGGCTCGGGCGCGTAGGGCGCCGCAATGCGGCGCAGGCGAGCCGCATCGGGACCGGGCTCGTCGGGCGACTGCTGGTGGAAGGCATCCAGGGCGTCGACGGCGCGGTCGCGCAGGGCGTCCCAGTGCCGGGCCAGGATCAGCGTGCGGGCCCGCGGCGCGCCGCGCGCGGCAATCCACCGCGCATCGGGCGGGACCGCCAGGGAAAGCCCTGCGGCGGCAATCGGAAGCGACGCCGGGGTCGACGCAAGGTCCGAACCGCCGCCGGCCGGCAAGGCAGCGGCAGGCAGGCCCGTCAGCCGCTGCAGCGCGGGTTCGTCCAGGCCCAGCGCGGCCTGCTCCAGGACCGGTGCCAGGCCCTGCCCCGCCGAGAGCGCGGCCACGGCGTCCAGCCACGCCAGCCGCTGCGGCGTGCGGCGCTTGCGGTCCGGCGCGTTGGGATCCAGCACCACGCCGCCGCCCACGGTGCGCGTGGCCTGCGCGTTGCGGGCGATGTAGCGGTCCCCCGGCATGGCGCACACCGGCGTGTCGAACACCAGTTGCACGCGGCCGCGCTGCCCCGGCGCCAGGGTCTCGGGCGCCAGCGGCACGGCATGCGCCACGTGATGGGCCGCGCCGATGTGGATGTGCAGCGGCGCCCAGGCCCGCAGCGGCCCTTCGGCCGAGGCCAGCCACTGGAGGTCCACGTCGACGTGGCGCGAGGGCTCGAAGCAGCGCGCGTCGGCGATCCAGTCGCCGCGCGTGATGGCGCTCCTGTCGATGCCCGCGAGGTTCAGCGCGCAGCGCTGGCCGGCCGCGCCGTCGTCGCTGGGGCGGTTCTGCGCGTGGATGCCGCGCACGCGCACCGGCGTGCCGGCGGGCATCAGCCGCAGGTCGGCGGCCTCGTCGCCGGCCAGGGCGCGGCCGGCATGCACGGTACCGGTGACGACCGTGCCGTGGCCCGGCAGCGTGAAGACGCGGTCGACGGCCAGGCGGAACAGGCCGTCGGCGCGGCGGGCCGGCAGCGATTGGGCGGTGTCGTCCAGGTAGGCCTTGAGGGCCGCGGTGCCCGGGTCGCCGGCCTGGGCCGCCTGGGTAGCGAAGACGGGCGCGCCGTCCAGGAAAGTGCCGGCGCACAGGCCGGCCGCCTCGGCCGCGACGGCTCGGCGGCGCGCGTCGTCGGCGCGGTCGGTCTTGGTGAGCACAATGGCGCCGCGCGCCACGCCCAGCAGCTGCAGGATGGCCAGGTGCTCGCGCGTCTGCGGCATGACACCGTCGTCTGCCGCCACCACCAGCAGGCCGAAGTCGATGCCGCTGGCGCCGGCCG
>Ga0164243_10013030_pt1 | contig 11731 bp, 9 predicted proteins | sample OricompcompostOP_FD_108781 | JGI IMG/M metagenome (GOLD analysis project Ga0164243, IMG submission 108781) | Organic Plus compost microbial communities from Emeryville, California, USA - Original compost - Organic plus compost (OP) | ecosystem: Engineered > Solid waste > Mixed feedstock >...
CGCAGTCGCTCCTGGCACTCATCATAGGTGGTGGCGCAGCCGTTGGATTCCTCACAGCCATCGGGCAGCCGGCGCAGGTCGGAGCGCTTGGCGGTATGGTCGCCCTGATGGGTGCGAACCTGGTGCAGGGGCCGACACCCCGGGCCAAGTTGAAGCGGATCGGAAACCTTGCAGTGGCGGCTGTCCTGAGCGCCGTCACCGCCGCTGTGCTCAGTGTCTGGCCGTTTCTGAGCTATGCGGGCTTCCTGGCCATCATGGCCGTGGCCGTCTGGATACAGCGCTGGGGGCAGGCCTACATGGGGGTCGGCATGATCGTCTTCATCGCGCACTTCAACACGCTGTTCCTTCGCGTGAGTCCGGCGCAGATTCCCTGGCTGATCCCTTCGATGCTGCTTGGATTCATCGGACTGGCGCTGGTCACCCTTGTCCTCTTACCCGACCGGGCCCGTACACGCGTCCGCCGGATGGTGCCGGGATTCCGTGCGCGTATCCTTCGCTTCGTCGATCTGGTCCGCGAAGGAACGGAACGCGGTGATCCGGACCGGATGGTGCGGGCCCTCGTAGATGCCGCAGGGGACATACAGGAAACGGCGCTGCTCATCGATACGGCATTCGAGAACCCGGTGGCGCGATCAGGGGTAGCCGATCCCCGCCGGCTACGGGATCACGCCTTCGCCGCCGAAGTCCTGGCGGATCACCTGGCTGCCGTCGCCGTGAGAACGCTGCGCGAAGGCGATGACGCCGCCCGCGAGATCCTGCTCCGGCAACTCCGGTCCGTTTCCTTGAGATCCAGCAGTACGATGCAGCGTCCCCCCACGAACGCGGATCTCATGCCGCCGCACCCCGCGATTTCGGTGAATCGCGTCGCGGACCTCTTGAAGCGGCTCGGGCGCGCGTTGGCATCGGTGGAGTCGGCGGCGCGCCCGCCGGGCCCTGCCGATCTCGCCCTGCAGCAGGCCTGGCCCGTGTCGGAAGAGACCAATGGGGCATCCCGCTCAACCGCGGAGAGCGAAGCTGACCGCGTGAGCCGGGCCCGCCGGAAAACGGTGCAGGTCACGCTGGCCGGCGCGCTCAGCATCGCCCTGGGCATGTGGCTGTCGGCTGCCTACTGGTATTTCGCCGTACTCGGCGCCTTCTTCACCCTGGCGACCACCTCATCACGCGCCGCGAGTGTGCGCCGGGCCGTGGATCGAATCCTTGGGACGGCCGTCGGTGTGGCGGGCGGTGTCGGACTCGCCGCGCTCCTGGCAGGCTCGACCGGCGCGGAACTGGTCGTCATCGCCGCGCTCGCATTCATCGCGTTCTGGTCCTTCAAAGGCTCCTACATGGTGATGGTCTTTCTCTTCACCGCGCTGGTCGCCCTGGTGTACGACATGATGGGGATCTATTCCGTGCAGGTGCTCCTCGTCCGCCTGTGGGAGACCCTCATCGGGGCCGGCTTCGGCGCATTGGTGGCCTTCCTGGTTCTGCCCGTATCGACCCGCAGTTCGCTGGATGAACACCTCGCGACGTCGCTCGAAGCCCTGGACGGGCTCCTGGGCGCGCTGGACCCACGAAGCGCCGCGCCGGCCACGCACGAAACGGTCTATAGCCGCATCCGGGAACTCGACCGCGCCGTCTCTGCCTTCCGGGAGGCCGGGAAGCCGCTCGCATCGGGCCTCCCGGTCCGCTTCGCCCGCGAAGCCCTGCGCGATATCCTGCTCATGTCGTCGCTCCGGTTCCGTGCCCACGATCTCGCCACAGCAGCCACCGGCACCGATGGCCTGGTTCGTCCCGTGGAGCCGGAGGCCGTTCCGACGCTGGATGCCGTACGCCGCCGCGCCGCGTCGATACGCCTGCAGATCGATCAGGAGGAAGCGTCGCGCCACCTGCCTCCCGTCACGGATGCGGACGACCGGGCACTGGCCGCCGCGCCCGGTCGTACCGGCGATGCTCTCCGCGCCATCTACGAACGCCTGGAATCCTTTGCCGAATCCCGCGCCCTCGCCGCCGAAGCCGATCCCACGCCTACCGACACCTGACGCGGCGGTTCAGAGCCGGTCGTCGAACGGGGCCGGAAAAGCATCTCCTATCTCGACGGTGCCCATCTCGGGGTGCGCCGGATTGATGAGGTAGTTGTACTCCTGTGGGACGACCACACTCGGCACCCGCAGCACGAGCGACCGTTCCTCCTCCAGCCACCGGTCGCCGAAATGCTGGGAGACATGCGTGTAAGGCCGCGCATCCCAGCCATTCGGGAGGTCGGCGTCGTGCACCTCGACCTGCGAGGCGTCGAACGTCGCGGGAATGCACAGGTACTCCCGCAGGCGGCTGCGCTTGTTGGCCTGGACCAGCAATTCCAACAGGGCAAGTGAGACGGACCCTGCCGTATAGACCAGGCGTCGTCCCTTGCTGTTGAACCGGCCTCCCAGGATCTCCGCGCCGATGCCCGAGAAGGCATCCGCTGCATGCTTCGGGTCTACGATGCGCCAGACCGTGATCTGTGCCACGTTCCCGCTCAAACCGTGATGCCGTGTTCGATCTGGCGGAGTACACGCTCCACCAGTTTGGCTCCCGGCTCCGTCCGGGCTACTTCCAGCGGCACCTGGTCACCGAGCGCGTAGTTTGGTTCTTTCATCCATTCGCGGGCATCGTCCGTACTGCCGAGCACGTCCGCCGCGATCTCTGTCAGCCGGGCCACTCGGTACGCTCGCTCCGATTCATCCGGAGGCAGCCGGTGTTCTTTTTTGCGCCGCGTCAGCGTGCGGGGGGAGATCATGACGGCATGGGCCAGTTCTTGGTTGGATAGATCCAGCCGGTTCTGAATCGTATAGAGCACCCCGACAGGCAATCCCTCGGCCACGCGCCCCGCCGCCGTCGGAAGATCCCAGTCGGCGTAATGCTCCCCGTACCGGACGGTTTTCTTTGACCTGTCTTTCGCCCCTGTCGCCCGCGCTTTCGATCTGGTGTCTGGCTGCTTCGGCATGGCCCTGGTCTCCTTCTAGCAATATGGCATTGTATGGTACGCCATTTGGCTTTGGTACTCAAGGGATGCCTTTAAGTTTTTCACTCGACATGCCGCCCCGACGTGTCGAGGCCCTCGAATACCAGCCCCGACCGGGCATCCAGGCAGCACAACCTGAAGAGCTTCTAAAACAGCGCCATCAGCCAAAGCCCAACCGCTCCCTCGAGGGAGCAGTCGCGTAAGCCGGGAATCCTCTGGGCGGTAGGGTGTTCACTAATTCGTCAACCTGAAAAACATCCTCTGCCTCTGATGGGCCACCTTCCTCACAGAGTACTACCATACTTCAATGCTCGATCCTGCAGTGCCTACCGGCTCCCTCGCAATTCCTCCTCCACCCGCTCTGCTAGAAACAGCTTCATCAACGACTGATACGGCACATCTCGCTTATTCGCCAGCACCTTGATCTCCTCCAACAAATGCTCTGGTAGCCGCAGCGAGATCGTCTTCGTTGAAGGCTTCAGCTTCGATAGCGTAACCGAACGCGCCCCGGACCAGTCTATGTAGTCCGCCGAATCCACTTTCTCCCAGAACGCCCGCTCCTCGTCCTCGGAAGCAAACTCAGGAATCCGCTTAGCCATCATATACCTCGCGTATTGCTTTACTGATATCTCTCATAGGCCAGTCGCTCCCGCCGGCTCATGTCTCGCGCCGAAATCATACGGATGAGCGTACCTCTCAGCGTGAACACCAGGAAGAGTTTTCGATCAGCATTCGTGCGGCCCAGCGCGTAAAAACGTGGTTCCTCTCTGGAATGCTTCACATCCTCAGCGGCCACGAGAGGCCGGTTAAAGAAGGCTTGCTCACACTCGGCAATCGTCACCCGATGAGAGATCCAGTTCTTATCGCGATTTCCCTCATTCCACTGAAAGCCTTCCGCCTGACCTAAACGTTCGTAGAGATTCATATCCAGTTGTATATAAGGAAAATATACATCCGGAAAACTAGGAAAGTTCTTTACCCCACACCGCCACCCAGTCGGCCGCTGCCCTTTTTCCCAGTTTTGCTGACCGCTGATAGCTGACAGCTGACCGTCCCACCACACATATGTAGGTTATCAGAATAACCTCGACACGCTCCGCCTCACGTCCTACCTTCCCCTCGTCATTCTTCATTTCCCCAGCCCCCAACCGGCAGCGAAGGGGCACACCGCCGGCGTACACTCCTCTCCCTGTACAACCTCGTCCAACCGACCCCGACGGACATGCCCACCCGCCTGAAATCCGATTACAGGTGGCACCTCCATGCTACCGGTGCCCCCGTTTCAACACCCTCCCGCACCAGACCACGTAGGGGCGTGCGGCCGCACGTCCCTACACAACCCCATCACGAACACCAATATCCCCGAATGCCCCAGAATCACCCGAATACACGAACACCCGAATCCACACCCGTTCGGCAAACCGTACGGAACTGTGCAATCTGTGCCATCCGTTATTGCAAGAGTGAACAAATCTGTAAGATTCGTTACAATTCGGATACACCTCGCGTCCTTCTCCGATTCTTCGCTACCTCCGGGCCGCCTCGAATCCTTCACCTACAGCTCGCGTTATCGTAATTTGGCCGTTCTTGGCTAACTGACTCTGCAATTTCCGCCGACAGGCGCTTCGACCTGAACCGATGTCCTCGATCAAAACATCCGAGCAAATCCGGTCCGACTTCCTGGAATTCTTCCGCGAAAAGGGGCATGAGATCGTGCCGAGCGCCTCGCTCGTGCCGCACAACGATCCCACGCTGCTGTTCACCAACGCGGGGATGAACCAGTTCAAAGATGTCTTCCTCGGAACCGGCTCGCGCCCCTACAACCGTGCTGCCGACACCCAGAAGTGCCTCCGCGTATCCGGCAAGCACAACGACCTCGAAGAGGTGGGCCACGATACCTACCACCACACCTTCTTCGAGATGCTCGGCAACTGGAGCTTCGGTGACTACTTCAAGAAGGACGCCATCCGCTGGGCCTGGGAACTGCTCGTCGAACGCTGGGGCCTTCCGCCGGATCGCCTCTACGCGACCGTCCACGAAGGCGATGTCAGGCTCGGCCTGGAGCCGGATACCGAGGCTGCCGAGTTCTGGAAGTCGGAGACGGGGATTGATCCCGACCACATCAAGTACTGTTCTTCGAAGGACAACTTCTGGATGATGGGCGATACCGGCCCCTGCGGACCGTGCTCGGAGATCCACATCGATCTCCGGCCCGATGAGGAGCGGCAGCGGGTGCCCGGTATCGACCTCGTCAACGAGGACGATCCCCGGGTGATGGAGATCTGGAACCTCGTCTTCATCCAGTACAACGCGCAGTTGGATGGCTCGCTCGAACTGCTCAAGGCGCGTCATGTCGATACCGGCATGGGCTTCGAGCGTATCGTCGCTGTGCTTCAGGGCAAGAGCAGCAACTACGACACCGACCTCTTCGCCCCGATCCTTCAGCGCATCGCCGAGCTCACCCCACGTGCGGAGATCAGGGGCTATGATGCCATCGAGGTGAAAAACGAGATCGAGCACGAGCGCATCCGGATCGCCATGCGCGTCGTCGCGGACCACATCCGCACCATCGCCTTCGCGACGGCGGACGGAGCCTCGCCGGGCAACACGGGGCGGGGCTACGTCATCCGCCGCATCCTTCGCCGTGCCGTCCGCTACGGCTACCAGACGCTGGGCTTCCGTGAGCCCTTCCTGTACAAGCTCGTGGAGCCGCTCGTTGGGAAAATGGGAGCGTCCTTCCCCGAGCTCGACCGGAATCGTGAGTTCATCGAGCGGGTCATCCGCGCCGAGGAGGAGAACTTCCTGGAAACGCTCGGCACGGGCATCTCCTTCTTCGAGCGCATCGTGCCCTACCTGAAGGAGATCTCCGGAACGGAGGAGATGAGCGAAAACGGGGAGGTGAGGGAGGCTCTGAGCGAGCTCAAATCGGACCGCCAGACGCTCGACCTGTTGCAGAAAGCCTACGCGGGCGCCTCTGAGGAAAACCTGCTCGACCGCTTCTCCGAAGCAGCCGCACAGCGCGTCATGCCCGGTGAAGTAGCCTTTCTCTTGCACGACACCTACGGCTTCCCCATTGACCTCACGCAACTCATGGCGCGTGAGGAAGGGCTGGGTGTGGACATGGAAGGCTATAATACACTCATGAGCCAGCAACGGGACCGCGCCCGTACGGCGGCGCGCTTCCGTGTGGACATGTCCAGAGGCAGCGAGTGGCAGGAAATCAGTCCGGGCGAGGACTCGGAATTCGTCGGCTATGATACGACCGAGGTGACCAACGCCCGCGTCCGCGCCGTTCGCGCGCTCGGGGAGGGGGATGAACGGCAGTTCCAGATCCTCCTTGACCAGACTCCCTTCTACGGCGAGAGCGGGGGACAGGTCGGAGATACGGGTACGTTGCTCATCGGCGGTGAGGAAATCCGGGTGCTCGATACGCAGAAGCAGCAGACGCACGTCATTCACGTCGTAGACCGCCTGCCTGCCGAACTCGACGGCGGGGTGGTCGCCCGCGTGGATGTGGGCCGCCGTGAGCGGATCAAGAAGCACCACACGGCTACGCACCTCCTGCATGCCGTGCTGCGGCAGATCCTCGGCACACACGTCCAGCAGAAAGGCTCGCTCGTCGCGCCGGACCGCCTGCGGTTCGACTTCAGCCACTACGAGCGGGTGCTGCCCGTCCAGCTCCGGGAAGTCGAACGGCTCGTCAACGATGCCATCCAGCGTAACATTCCGAAACAAGAGGAACGTCACGTGCCCCTCGAGGAGGCGATGCGGCGCGGCGCGATGGCGCTCTTCGGCGAGAAATACGGCGACTTCGTGCGTGTCATCACGTTCGATCCGGACTTCTCCGTCGAACTCTGCGGCGGCACACACGTCAATGCGACCGGCGAGATCGGTCTGTTCCACTTCGTTTCGGAGTCGTCCGTCGCAGCGGGTGTCCGCCGGGTTGAAGCCGTGACCGGTCACGACGCCCTCGATCTCATCAACCGCGAGATCGAGGAGTTGGACCGCGTCCGAGGCTACTTCAAGTCGCTCGCTCGCCCGGTCGATGAAGAGATCGCCGATCTCCTGGCGCAGCAGAAAGCGCTGGAAAAGGAGCTACAGGCGCTTCGCCAGCAGCAGCTGGCAGGCGAGCTCGACCGCATCATCGCGCAGGCGCAGCAGGTCGGTAACATCCGGCTCGTCGTGGGCCGCGTCAACCCGGCGGACATGGATGCCCTCCGCGATCTCGGCCAGACGCTCAGTGAACGCCTCGGTCCGGGCTCGGTCGGTATTCTCGGCACTGTGGATCCTGCGGGAGAAAAGGTCTACCTCGTCGCCACCGTCGCCGACGATCTGCTGAAATCGACGAACCTCAAGGCCGGCAATCTGGTAGGCGCGCTGGCAAAGAAGGTAGGAGGCGGGGGAGGAGGCCGTCCGAACCTCGCCACGGCCGGTGGCAAGCGTCCCGAGCACCTCGACGAGGCGCTGGCTTCTGCCGTAGAGGTGCTGCGCGATATGCTAAGCTGATGCCTTTCAGGGGCGTGCCCCCGCACGCCCCTGCAGCTCTCATGCCCTGGCCGAAGCTTGAACCGCTACGGCTGCAGGCGGGGTAGACGGCTGGTGCGTCGGCGAGAAATGCAGACGGCAGCGCGGCTCGTAGGATTCCTTTGCGCCTACGAGCAGGCGCTGGCCATCCGGCACGAGGCGCTGCGAGTGGTTGGCGGGCGCCCCGCAAACCATGCATACCGCATGGAGCTTCGTGACGTACTCCGCCACGGCGAGCAGCTGCGGGATCGGTTCGAACGGGTGGCCCAGGTAGTCCTGGTCCAGACCCGCCACGATGACGCGCTTCCCCTGCCCGGCAAGCTGCTGCACGACTTCCAGCAGGCCGGGCCCGAAGAAATGTGCCTCATCGATCCCCACCACGTCGGCATGGCTCGCCAGCAGGATGATCTGAGAGGGCGTATCGACCGGGGTAGAGGGGATGGCCGTCTCGTCGTGGGAGACGACCTCCGTCTCGCTGTACCGCGTATCGATGCTGGGTTTGAAAATCTCTACGTGCTGCCGGGCAATGCGAGCCCGGCGAAGCCGCCGGATCAACTCCTCGGTCTTTCCGCTGAACATAGAGCCGCAGATGACCTCGATCCAGCCTAACTTGCTCTGCCCGTTATAGACGTGCGGCTCCATAATGACGACGAGAAAAAAGGGAATGGTGAATACGAGTGGCGGTAGACGGGTGGTAAGCGAAGTTCGCAGGCGGGTTCGTTCTTTTTACGACCACCCACGGACCACAAACCACGAACGCTCTATTATATGACCCCGGCACTGCTGGCTTCAACCCAGCCCGTTTCACCATTTGGCAGACGCACGTACAACCACCCATTCTCCTCGCCTTCGATGGTCAGGAGAGCGCCCCCGTGGATGATGACGTTCGGAACGCCACCCTGCGCCGGGGCGGGCATCAGGGATGCCTGTTCCGTGATCACCACGGCCCGTCTGGAATACGTCGGGGCGATGGACGCGGCGAAGGCCGTCACCAGCAGGAGAACACTCAGGCAGCCGGTCGCCATAAGGGTGCGACGAAGCCATGGTGCACGGTTTGCCGTGAGGAGACGGTAACCCAGCAGAGCCGCGGCGGTGACATAGAGCAGGAGACCGGTCCAGAAGAGCGTAGAGATCCCGACCGTTTTTCTGAGCATTCGCCACCAGGTGATCCAGTACGGCTCTGGGAGAGCGGTGAACCGGTCGGCTGTACTCGCGCGGGCAATCTCGAGATCGTGGCGGAGGGTAGGATTTTCGGGCAAGAGGCGACGGGCCTTCTCGTAATGAAGAATGGCCTGTCCCAACTGATCCAGCCGGAAGTACGCGCTGCCCATGTTATGGTACAGGGCGCCACTTGCGTAGCCGGCGGACAGCGCGGCCTGATACGCGTCGAGTGCACCCTGGTAGTCGCCCTGGTGAAAGAGCTGGTTACCCTTCTCGAAGGCGCTCGCAGCCTGGGCCCGACTGATGCCGTCGGAGGCGTGCGCAGGAAGAGCCACCCACAATACCACCAGCGCAAAGATGAACAGCATAGGGCTGACACGATACATCATCTATCCATCGATCAATCGTGAATCGTGCTGGGGGAAGCGTGCGCGGCTAGATGGTCGATGTCTGCGATCAGGGCTTCCGCGCGGGTGAGCGCTGTCTGCATAGCTTCGCGATCCAGAGGACCGGGGGCAAACCGGGCCCGGTCGCATTCATCCAGGAGACTTTGCAGGTCGCCGATGCGCGTTTCGGAGAGGCCGCGCGCCGCAAGCATTTCGCGCAGGCTCTGGCGGGTCAGGCCGCGCTCCGGAACGTTCAGGCGATTGCCGAGGAAACCCAGCACGGCCCGGTCTACTTCCTCGTAGAAGGCGCGGGGATCCTCACGGTGTGCCAGGTTTGCGGCGTGCTTGAGGTGGCGCCGCGCAACCGGGTGTGCGCGGCGGCTGCGCGCGAACGTTTCATCCGTGGTCATACGCTTTCGGTGCCGCTGGAACACAACAGCACCGCCGAGCGCGGCGAGCGGAAGCAACAGGGCCGCATAGGCCCATCCATTGCGATGCAGGGGCGTCCGGTTCAGGTCGATCCACTCGCCCGGAACGGCTATGATGCCGGCGATGTCGTCCACCGGCAACTCCGAAACCACCGCTTCGTTCGCCAGATTTTCAGGGGCGCCGGTGACCTCCACTTCAATCGGTCGATCGGTCAGCGTTTCATAACGCCCCGTCTTTGGATCGAGGTAGGTAAAGGCAACCGGTGGGATCTCGAAATGTCCATTGGTACGAGGGACCAGCACGTAAGTGAACGTACGCGTACCCTGGATCTGTGTGGCCCTCCGGTTGATGTTCGTGCTGGACTGAGGCGGATACTGCTCGAATGCTCCGGGCGGACGAAGGTCGGGTGCGGTCAACGTCGTCAGGTTGCCGGTGCCGGAGATTCGAACCGAAATTTCCAGTGGATCGCCCGCTGTCAGGTCCGTACGGCCTACGTCCACGTTCATGCGGAAGTCGCCGACTGCACCGCTGAAGGTAGGTGGCGCACCGGGGGGAAGGGGCTGTACGTCGATCGTTACGGGAGGCGACTCGAGTTCGAGCGTCTCGACATCCCCTCCAAGAGAAAAGAATCGGTCCCACGCCGAACCGGCGTACGGGGTATACGCCTCCGTCTCGATGCGTAGGGGCTCGATCGTAAGCCGTCCGGTGCGCGTCGGGAAGAGGGCGACCCGCTTGAGGACGATAGAGTTGTACCGGAGACCGTTCTGCACCGTGACCTCCGGAATCGGGCGTGTCTCGATGTCCAGGTCCTCACGCCAGAACCCATCGGCATCCCAGGAGTCGGCCAGACGGCTCTGGCGAAGCTGGATGCCGTACCGGAAGAACAGCCGGTATTCGAGGGTGATCTGTTGGTTGGGATAAGCGGTCCGGGTGGACGGGATCGCCCGGATGAAGAGATCCTGGCTCGTGAACGATGGTTCGTCGTCTCCTCCCGGCGTGCCGGGCGGATTGCCGCGTGCCGATGGAGAACGCTGTGACTGCTGGAGCACGGTCAGATGGATCGGCTCCGTACGTATCCGCCGGCCATCCACCGTTATTTCGGCGGCATCGATGCGCGCCTGACCGGCACGGGTGGGACGGTAGGTCCAGTGAAAGGAGAGCGACTGGCTGATGACGCCGTTGATGATGGAAGCCCGCCGGGTTGTGCTCGGGCTGGCATGGACCAGCGACAGACCTTCCGTAGCAGGGGGACTCGGCGTAACGATGTTGGGGAGGGAAGTGCCTTCCACTTCCAGCGTGTATATGACATGCTCGTCCATCGCCACCGTCGTTTTCTCAACCGTCGCCCGCACGGCGACGTCCTGCGCAGCAACGGGCCGTACGAATATTCCGACGAGTATTACCGCAACCAGGAAAGCTCGGGCGGCCGTGAAGGTCTGGCTACAAATGCGGAGTGAACGGCACACAGTGAGAAAATGCTAGGTTGGCATGGTGCGGGACATGCACAGGCATGTGTCCCACTGGTACAACGAATGAAAATTACGGAGGTTAAACGTGGGACGCTCTTTTTACCTCTATCCCATCCTTTTCGCACTGGCGATCGGATTGACGGGATGCGAACTCATCGGGGACATTTTCAAGACGGGTGTATGGATCGGTGTCATTCTCGTCCTGGTCATCCTGGGTCTCATCGTCTGGATTGTGCGGGCCGTCAGGAAAAAGATCCGATAGCCGCCACGTTCATATGCACGACGTAAACTGCGTAATACCTTCGCCTCTGTAGTTTTCAAGCCTCTCGTCAGCGGACCACAAAAGGTGGACCACCGCTACCAGTCTTTCTCTACGTCCTGGGGACGCGCTCTCTGTTTCTGGACCTCACGCAAGAGCCGTTCTTCGTCTCCTTGCAGAGCCTGCAGGATGCGTTCCGCCTGTTCACGGCTGAGATTGCCCGGATCAGCTTGCTGGTCCTCACCGGGTTGCTGCTGTTCCTGTTCGTTCTGAGGTCGCTCCTGCTGATCGCCTTCGCTCTGCTGGCTATCTTCGCCGGATTGATTTTGCTGCGGATCCTGTCCTTCGTTCTGGTCTTGCGGTTCGTTCTGCTGTCCCGAGTTGTTTTCAGAATTCTGGTCCTGTTGCTCGTCCTGGTTCTGTCCGTTTCCCTGTTGTTGCTGCTGTTGCTGTTCGTCCAGCTTGCGCTTGACGAACTCGTAATTGAACCGGGCATCCTCGTTGCGCGAATCAGCCAGCA
>Ga0164243_10013031_pt1 | contig 11731 bp, 9 predicted proteins | sample OricompcompostOP_FD_108781 | JGI IMG/M metagenome (GOLD analysis project Ga0164243, IMG submission 108781) | Organic Plus compost microbial communities from Emeryville, California, USA - Original compost - Organic plus compost (OP) | ecosystem: Engineered > Solid waste > Mixed feedstock >...
AAACCGACTTCGCGATATCCAGGCCAATGGTGGTAACCTCGCCCATGGGCGCCTCCCTCAAGTGAAGCTCAACACCTCACTTTGGCACCTAGATGCCGTCGGGGGGCGTCCACCCCATCACCCTTCTCGGACGTCTATCGTGTCCGGTTTCAGGCGGAAGGCTGCGCGGCGTCCGGGCCAGGGGTGTTTGCGCCCCGGCGCCGAAGCCATGCGCCTGAGCCCGGGGCGGGAACTCAGGCCGCGGCCTTCTTGAGCCCGATCTCCTGCAGCCGCTCCTGCAGGTAGGCGTGCGCCGTGATCGGCTCGGGATAGCGGTCCGGCCGGCCGGGCCCGACGCAGGAGGGCAGGGTCCGGATCAGATAGTCCGGCTCGAAGTGCACGAAGAAGGGCGTCGACAGGCGCGCCACGCCGCGGCGGGCCTGCGGCGGATTGACCACGCGGTGGGTGGTGGAAGGCAGGACGTGGTTGGTCAGGCGCTGCAGCATGTCCCCGACGTTGACCACCAGAGCGCCGGGCGGCGGGCTGACGTCGAGCCAGCGACCGCCGCGCGTCAGGATCTGCAGCCCGGCCTCCTCGGCCCCGAGCAGCAGGGTGATGACGTTGATGTCCTCGTGCGCGCCCGCGCGGACGCCCTCGGCGCCTTCGGGCACCGGCGGATAGTGGGCGAGCCTCAGGATGCTGTCGCCGTGGCGGGTCTTGTCGTCGAACCAGCCGGCCGGCAACCCCAGGCCGAGCGCCGTCGCCGAGAGCAGCTCCACCCCGAGCGCGTCCAGCGCGCGGTAGAGCGCCGACAGGGCCGGCCGAAAGGCCGCAGGCCTTCCGGGCCAGAGGTTCTCGGGCATCACCCGGGCGTTGGGATGGCCCGGCGGCAGGTCGCGCCCGACGTGCCAGAACTCCTTCAGGTCCGGCGCCTTGCCGCCCTTGGCCGTCTCGAGCCCGAAGGGCGTGTAGCCGCGCGCCCCGGCCTGGCCGGGGACGAACCAGGCGCGCTTGTCCTCGTCGGGCAGGGCGAAGAACGCCCGCGCCGCAGCCACCGAGCCGTCGATCACGCCTTGATCCAGCTCATGGTCGGACACCACCGCGAAACCGAAAGTCTGGAACGACTCGACGAATGCGCGGGCGAAGGCCGGCGGGTCGGCGCGCCACAGCCGCATGGAGATCGGTTGCAGTTCAGGCTCGTGCACGGGACGCTCCATGGGTCGGCGACGCCGGCTATAGCCTGACTCCCGCCCCGCGGCAGCTTGCTTCTGGCGTCGCCCGCGCAACCCATTATGTTCCGCCCGGAAAGGCGGCCGATCCGGCCGGTTCGTGAATGTCTCTGCTTCCCAAGTCCCGCAAGGCGCGCCGCCGGCTCACGGTGGTCCTGGCCGCCGCCCCGATCCTCGCCCTGGCCGTCGGCCTGTCGCTCTACGCCATGCGCGATGCGGTGGTGTTCTTCTACGGCCCCAGCCAGGCGCAGATCGAGAAGGTGCCGCCCGGGCGGGTGGTGCGGCTGGGCGGGCTGGTGCAGCCGGGCAGCCTCGCCTACGCCGGCGACGGCTCGGTGAGCTTCAGGATCGCCGACCAGCGGACCGCCTCGCCGGTGGTGTTCCAGGGCCAGCTGCCGGACCTGTTCCGCGAAGGCCAGGGGGTGGTCGCCCAGGGCAGCTTCGACGCCTCCGGCCGCTTCCACGCGAGCCAGGTCCTGGCCAAGCACGACGAGCGCTACATGCCCAAGGAAGTGGTGGACGCGCTGAAGAAATCGGGCGAATGGCGGCCGGACGGCCAGGCCGCTCCCCTGGCCCAGAAGACGGCGGACGTCAGATGATCGCCGAACTCGGCGCCTTCTCGCTGTTCCTGGCGCTGGCCCTGTCGCTGGCGCAGTCGGGCCTGTCTGCGCTCGGGCACGTGCGCAACTCCTACGCCCTGAAGGGCGCCGGCGAGGGGGCCGCGGCCGGAGCCTTCATGGCCGTCGCGCTCGCCTTCTTCGCCCTGATGGCCGCCTTCCTGAGGTCGGACTTCTCCGTCGCCAACGTCGCGATGAACTCCCACACGACCAAGCCCCTGCTCTACAAGATCACCGGCGTGTGGGGCAGCCACGAGGGCTCCATGCTGCTGTGGTGCCTGGCCCTGACCGGGTTCGGGGCGGCGGTGGCGATGTTCGGCCGCGGCCTGCCCTCGGCGCTGAAGGCCCTGGTGGTGGCCGTGCAGGGCGCGCTGGGGGTGCTGTTCATCGGCTACACCGCCCTGGCGTCCAGCCCGTTCGTCCGCCTGGCCAACCCGCCGGTGGAGGGGCGCTCGCTCAATCCGCTGCTGCAGGACCCCTTCCTGGCGATCCACCCGCCGTTCCTCTACTCAGGCTACGTCGGCTTCTCGATCGTCTTCTCCTTCGCCGTGGCGGCCCTGATCCTCGGCCGCGTCGACGCCGCCTGGGCCCGGTGGGTGCGGCCCTGGACCCTGGCGGCCTGGAGCCTGCTGACGGTCGGCATCACCCTCGGCTCCTACTGGGCCTACTACGAGCTCGGCTGGGGCGGCTGGTGGTTCTGGGATCCGGTGGAGAACGCCAGCTTCATGCCCTGGCTGGCCGGCGCGGCCCTGCTGCATTCGGCCGTGGTCACCGAGAAGCGCGGCGCCCTCAGCGGCTGGACCGTATTCCTCGCCATCCTGGCTTTCACCCTGTCGATGCTGGGCGCCTTCCTGGTGCGCTCGGGCGTGCTGACCTCGGTGCACGCCTTCGCCGTGGACCCGACCCGCGGGATCCTGCTGCTGCTGATCATGGGCCTGGCGGCGGGGACGGGCTTTGCGCTGTTCGCCTGGCGCGCGCCGAAGCTGGCGCCGGGCGGCCTGTTCGCCCCCGTCAGCCGCGAAGGCGCCCTGGTGCTGAACAACCTGTTCCTGTCGGCCGCCGTCGCGACGGTGCTGCTGGGGACCCTCTATCCCCTGATCCGGCAGGCCCTGACCGGGGAGGCGATCTCCGTCGGCGCGCCCTTCTTCAACCTGACCTTCGTCCCGCTCATGGCCGCCTGCCTGCTGCTGGTCCCGGTCGGGCCGCTGCTCACCTGGAAGCGCGCGGACGCCCTGGGCGCCCTGCAGCGGCTGTGGGCGGCGGCCGCCCTGGCGGTGGCGGCCGGCGTGGCCGTCGCCGTGGCCAGCCATCCGCGGCACGTCTTCGCCGCGATCGGGGTCGCGCTCGGGACCTGGCTGGCCGCCGGGGCCCTGGTGGAGATCGGCGAGCGCGCCCGCGTCGGCCGCATCCCCGCCGCGGAGTCGGCGCGGCGGCTGAAGGGCCTGCCCCGCGGCGCCTGGGGCATGACCCTGGCGCACCTGGGCCTGGGGCTGTTCGTGCTGGGCGCCTGCTTCGAGGGCGCCTGGAAGGTGGAGGCGTCCCAGACCCTGCCGGTCGGCGGGCGCCTGCCGCTCGGGGCCTACCAGCTGAGCCTGGAGTCCGTCGGCGACGCGGACGGGCCCAACTACGAGGCCGAGCGCGGCGTGGTCAGCATCACCCGCGCCGGGGCGCCGGTCTGCTCGGCCCGGCCCGAGCGCAGGTTCTATCCGGTCGGCGGCCAGAGCACCTCGGAGGTGGCGATCTGCCAGCGCGGCCTGGACGACCTCTACGTGGTGCTGGGCGAGCGGCGGAGCGACGCGGCCGGCCGGCCCGCCTGGGTGGTGCGCGCCTACTTCAACCCCTGGGCCCGGCTGATCTTCTTCGGGCCGCTGGTGATGGCCCTGGGCGGATTGGTGTCGCTGTCGGACCGCCGCCTGCGCTTCGGCCTGGCGCGCCGCAGCGCGGCCGCCGCGGCGCTGGAGCCGGCCGAGTGAGGCGGGTTCTGGCCCCGGTCCTGATCGCCGCCTCGCTCCTGGTCATGGGCGCGGCCTCCGATCCGGCCGAGCGGCTGGCGGACCCGGCGCAGGAGGCCCACGCGCGGCGGCTGTTCCAGCAGTTCCGCTGCGTGGTGTGCCAGAACGAATCGATCGACGATTCGGACGCCGACCTGGCCAGGGACCTGCGGATGATCGTGCGCCGGCAGGTTGCGGCCGGCCGCAGCGACGCCCAAATCAAGAGCTTCATGGTGGAACGCTACGGCGAGTTCATCCTGCTGAAGCCGCCCTTCGACGCGGGCAACGCCATATTGTGGGCGACGCCGGCGCTGATCCTCGTGCTGGGGGGCGCGTTCTTCGCGTTCAAGGCGCGGCGGCGGGCTGAACTGGAGGCGCCCTTGACGTCGGAGGAGGAGCAGCGGCTGCAGGCCCTCGCCGGCGACGAAGCTCCGGACACGGTCCCGACAAAGATTGGCCCCAGGAACCTTCCTGGAATGACGTAGACTTAAGTTGATATCGGCGTAGGGCTACGGCATGGCGCCGTCAGGAGCGCCGCGGGCGCTCCGAGAGGAAAGACCAGAGAGCATGGCAGTGAGGAAGACGGGTTACGTTCTGGGGGCCGTCGCCGGCGCGGGGATCGCGGCCGCCGCCCTCGCCGGAGCCGGCATGCGCTGGCCGCCCGCGGACGCGTCGGGCCATCGGCCGGAGCTGATCCGCGCCTCGACCGCGCCAATCTTCGCACCTCCGCCGGGCGCCCCGCTGTCGTTCGCCGACATCTTCGACCGCGTCTCGCCCGCGGTCGTCTCGATCGACGTGAAGACCCGGGTCGACGCGCGCACCCTGCGCTCGATCCCCGGGTTCGAGAACTTCCCCTTCGACATCGTGCCCAAGGGCCGCGGACGTCCCGGCCAGGACCAGGACGACGACACCCCCGCGCCCCAGGCCATGTCCTCCGGCTCCGGCTTCTTCATCTCGCCGGACGGCTACATCGTCACCAACAACCACGTGGTGGAGAACGCCACCGAGATCACCGTCACGCTCAAGGACGAGCGGGAGCTGAAGGCGACGATCGTGGGCCGCGACGAGGCGACCGACTTGGCGCTGCTGAAGGTCGACGGCCGCAACTTCCCGTTCGTCAGCTTCGAGAACGCGGCCAAGCCGCGGGTCGGCGACTGGGTGATCGCGGTCGGCAACCCCTTCGGCCTGGGCGGCACCGCCACCGCGGGCATCGTCTCGGCCTACGGCCGCAACATCGGCGACGGCCCGTTCGTCGACTACATCCAGATCGACGCCCCCATCAACCGCGGCAACTCCGGCGGCCCGACCTTCGACATCTACGGCCGCGTGATCGGCGTGAACACGGCGATCTTCTCGCCCTCGGGCGGCTCGGTCGGCATCGGCTTCGCCATCCCCGCCGAGGTGGCGGACTCCGTCACCAAGCAGCTGATGAGCGGCGGCAAGGTCACCCGCGGCTACCTCGGGGCGATCATCCAGAACGTCACCCCGGAGATGGCCGACAGCTACGGCGGCCCCGGCGCCGGCCGCAAGGGCGCGGTGATCTCCGAGGTCGTGCCCGGCCAGCCCGCCGACAAGGCCGGCCTGCAGGCGGGCGACGTGGTGATCGCCTTCAACGGCAAGCCGGTGGCCAGCTCCTCTGAGCTCACCCGCATGGTGGCCGCGACCCACTCCGGCGACGTCATGCACCTGCAGGTCGTCCGCGGCGGCAAGACCATGAACGTGGACGTGCAGGCCGGCCTGAGGCCCTCCGAGCAGGAGCTCAACAGCGCCCCGGGCCAGGAGGACGAGCAGCCCAACCAGGGGCCGAGCACGCCCGCCCCCGCCCGGCCCCAGGCGCTCGGCATGAGCTTCGGCCCGCTCGACGAGGCCGCCCGCCGCCGCTACGGCGTCCCCGCCGACGTCCGGGGCGTGGTGGTCGAAAGCGTCTCTCCCGCTTCGGACGCCGGCCAGAAGGGCCTGCGCCGCGGCGCGGTGATCCTGCGCGCCGGCGACCGCGAGGTGACCAGCCCCGCCGACGTGCCGGCCGCCGTGGAGGCCGCCCGCAAGTCCGGCCGCGGCAGCATCCTGCTGCAGGTCCACCAGAGCGGGCGCAATCTGTTCGTCGCGATTAAGATTACGCCTTAAGGTGCCGTTCAGCCCTGGCGGGCGACCTCGCGGTCATCCGCCAGGGCGGTATCGAGCGTGACGGCTGCAGGCGCATGGCTCGGGCCGCCGCGCTCCGGAGGGGGGCCGAATTGCGCATACTGATCGTTGAGGACGACGTGGAGGCCGCCGCGGCCATGGCCCGCGGCCTGACCGAGGCCGGCCACGAGACCGCGCACGCGCCGGACGGCGCCCAGGGCCTGGACATGGCCCGCCAGGGCGCCTTCGACGTGCTGGTCGTCGACCGCATGATGCCCCGCATGGACGGCCTGGCCATGGTCGAGACCCTGCGCCGCGAGGGCGAGCGCACGCCGGTGCTGTTCCTGTCCGCGCTCGGCGAGATCGACGACCGGGTCGCGGGCCTGAAGGCCGGCGGGGACGACTACCTGGTCAAGCCCTACGCCTTCGCCGAGCTGATCGCCCGGGTCGAGGCCCTCGCCCGCCGCCACGAGACCGGCTCGGTGCAGACCGTGCTCAAGGTCGGCGACCTGGAGATGGACCTGATCCACCGCACGGTGAAGCGCCAGGGCCGGGAGATCGACCTGCAGCCGCGCGAGTTCCAGCTGCTGGAGTTCATGATGCGCCACGCCGGGCAGTCGGTGACCCGCACCATGCTGCTGGAGAAGGTCTGGGAGTACCACTTCGACCCCCAGACCAACGTCATCGACGTGCACATCTCCCGGCTGCGCGCCAAGATCGACAAGGGCTTCGACCGGCCGATGCTGCAGACGGTGCGCGGCGCGGGCTACCGCCTGGATGGCTGACGGCAGGGGCGCAGCGGAGGCGGCCGCATGAGATTGCCGGCGCTGTTCCGCACCACGCCGTTCCGGCTGACCCTGATCTTCCTGGCCGTGTTCGCCTTCGCGGCGGCGGCCTTCCTCTTCTACATCTACGCGGTCACCGCCGGGGAGGTGACCCGCCGCGCCGACCGCGACATCGCCGCCGAGATGCGGTCGCTGGAGACGGTCTACAGGCAGGGCGGGGTGAACGCCCTGAACCAGCAGCTGATCGAGCGCACCGCCGACGGGCGCCCGTTCCTCTACCTGCTGATGGACCGGTCGGGCCGCAAGATCACCGGCTCCATCGCCGTCTCGCCCCTGGCCTCCAGCGACCAGGAGGACGCCTGGACCGCCTTCACCGTCACCGAGACCGATCCGAACGGGGCGGAGGTGCGCCAGCCCGCGCGCGGCGAGCAGATCCGGCTGCCGACGGGCGAACGGCTGTTCGTCGGCGCCGACATCGGCCAGGCCGAGGCCTTCGTGGTGAAGATCGTGCACGCGCTCTGGGGCGCGGCGGCGCTGATGGTGCTGCTGGGCCTGCTGGGCGGGCTGGTGGTCAGCCGCAACGTCAGCCGCGCCATGGCCGGGCTGAACGCGGTGGTGGCCGCGGTCCGCGGCGGCGACCTGCGCGCCCGCGCGCCCGTGCGCGGCGCCCGCGACGAGTTCGACGAGCTGGCGCAGGGACTGAACGACATGCTGGACCGGCTGGAACGGTCCATGGCGGGCATCCGCCACGCCGGCGACGCCATCGCCCACGACCTGCGCTCGCCCCTCACCCGGCTGCGCGCCCGGCTGGAGGTGGCGCTGATCGACCTGGAGAACGGCAAGGGCGATCCCGAGGCCGCCCTGGTCCAGGCGCTGGAGGACGCGGAGGGCGTGCTGAAGACCTTCAACGCCGTCCTGGCCATCGCCCGGCTGCAGGCGGCAGGCCAGGCGCCCAACCCGGTGAGCTTCGACGCCTCCGAGCTGGCCGCCGGCATGGCCGAGCTCTACGAGCCGGTCTGCGAGGAGAAGGGGCTGGAGTTCAAGGCCGAGCTGACGCCCCAGCTCTCCGCCTACGGCAACCGCGAGTTCATCGGCCAGGCCATCGCCAACCTGCTGGACAACGCCGTGAAATACACCCCGGCCGGAGGGGCGGTGGCGCTGCGCGCGCGCCGCAGGTCGTCCGGCGAGATCGAGTTCTCGGTCACCGACACCGGCCCCGGCGTGCCGGAGGCGGACCGCGCCCGCATCGTCCAGCGCTTCGTGCGCCTGGAGAACAGCCGCAAAGAGCCGGGCGCGGGGCTGGGACTGTCGCTGGTCGCGGCCGTGGCCGAGGCCCACCGCGGCCGGCTGGAGATCGACGAGGGCCCGGGCGAGGTGGACGGGACCGGCCCCGGCCTGCGCGTCGCCCTGGTGCTGCCCCGCCCGAACTAGCACTCGCCCCGGTCCTCAGGCAGACAGGTTCCGTGACCCAGCCGCTCGCCTCCCGACTGACGCCCTGCGGCCCGGTGCTGGACGCCGCCGCCGCCGAGCGCGTGCGCGAGGCGCTGGCGCCCTCGCCCCTGCTCGACCAGGCCTGGCCCGCGCTGCAGCCCGTCTTCGCCGCCTCGCCCTATCTGTCCAGCCTGGCGCGCAACACGGCCGGCCGGCTGGAGCGCCTGCTCGGCGCCGATCCCGGCGCCTGCCTGGACCAGCTCCTGGCCGACACGGCGGCGGCCGGGGCGGCCGACCCGGCGGAGGGCGCGGTGCGCCTGCGGCGGCTCAAGGGCGACGTCCACCTCCTGACCGCCCTGTGCGACCTCGGCGGGGTCTGGGACCTGGACGCGGTGACCTCGGCCATCACCCGCTTCGCCGACGCCGCCGTCGCGGCCGCCCTGGCCCTGGCGGTGCGCGAGGCCCGCGCCCGGGGCAGGCTCGCCGCGCCCGAGCGGCCGGCGGACCGGCCCGGGCCCCTGCCCGGCCTGTTCGTGATCGCCATGGGCAAGCACGGCGCGTTCGAGCTGAACTACTCCTCCGACATCGACGTCTCGGTGTTCTACGAACCGGAGGCGCTGCCGCTGGCGCCGGGGGTGGAGCCCCAGACCTTCGCCGCCCAGCTCGCCCAGGCCTTCGCGCGCCTGCTGCAGGAGCGCACCGGCGAGGGCTATGTGTTCCGCGTCGACCTGCGGCTGCGTCCCGACCCGGCGGCCACGCCGCCGGCGGTGCCCGTCGAGGCGGCGCTGGAGTACTACGAGACCGTCGGCCAGAACTGGGAGCGGGCGGCCTTCATCAAGGCCCGGCCGTGCGCCGGCGACATCGCCCGCGCCGAGGCGTTCCTGAAGGAGCTCACCCCCTTCGTCTGGCGCCGCAACCTGGATTTCGCCGCCATCGCCGACGTGCACTCGATCAAGCGGCAGATCCACATCCACAAGGCCGACGAGCGGCTGACCGCCCCGGGCCACAACCTCAAGCTCGGCGCCGGCGGCATCCGCGAGATCGAGTTCTACGTCCAGACCCAGCAGCTGATCCTCGGCGGGCGCGACCCGTCCCTGAGGTCGAACCGGACCATCGACGCCCTGCACGCGCTGAGGAACGCCGGGCACGTCTCGGAGCGGGCGGCCGCGGACCTGGAGACGGCCTACGCGGTGCTGCGGGCGCTGGAGCACCGCGTCCAGATGATCGGCGACGAGCAGACCCACAAGCTGCCGGAATCGGACGCCCAGCGCCGGCGCGTGGCGGCGCTCTGGGGCGAGGGCGACCTGCGCAGGTTCGACGCCACGGTCGCGCGCACCCTGCGCACGGTCAACCGGCGCTATGCGGAGCTGTTCGCCGAGGAGGAGGAGCTCGCCTCTCGCTTCGGCAGCCTGGTCTTCACCGGCGTCGAGGACGATCCCGAGACCCTGGCCACCCTGGCCCGCATGGGCTTCTCCAACCCCCCGCGGGTGTCGGCCGTGATCCGCGCCTGGCACCACGGCCGCATCAACGCCACGCGCACGGCCCGCGGGCGGGAGCTGTTCACCCGGCTGGCGCCGCGGCTGCTGGAGGCGGCGCAGGCCTCCGGGGCGCCGGACGCGGCCTTCAACCGCTTCGTGGACTTCTTCTCCGGCCTGAGCTCCGGGGTGCAGGTGCAGTCGCTGTTCCTGGCCAACCCGGCCCTGTTCGGCCTGATCGTGCGGGTGCTCGCTTTCGCCCCCGAACTCGCGCGGACCCTGGCGAGGCGGCCCGCGGTGCTGGACGCCCTGTTCGACCCGGGCTTCTTCGACCCTTTGGACGAGAGCGACACCGGCGCGGTCGCCGCCGCGGCGGCGCGCGCGGACGGCTTCGAGGCCGCGATGGACGCGGTGCGGCGGGTCCACCGCGAGCAGAGCTTCCGCGCCGGCCTGCAGGTGATGAGCGGGACCTCCACCGCCGAGGACGCCGGCCGCGTCTTCGCCGACCTGGCCGACGCCTGCATCCGGGCCCTCGCGCCCGCGGCCCTGTGGGAGACCGAGCGGCTGGGCGGCGCCTTCCCCGGCGAGGCGGCGGTGGTGGCTCTCGGCAAGTGCGGCTCGCGCGAGATGACCGCCGGCTCGGACCTGGACCTGATGACCCTCTACCGTCCCGCGGACCCCGCGGCGGCCTCGGAGGGCAAGGGCTGGGGCGCGGAGCTGTTCTACAGCCGCTTCACCCAGCGCCTGATCGCGGCCCTGTCGGCGCCGACGGCCGAGGGGGGCCTCTATCAGGTGGACATGCGCCTGCGGCCCTCCGGCACCTCCGGCCCCGTGGCCGTGAGCCAGAAGGCGTTCGAGACCTACTACGAAGGCCCGGCCGAAACCTGGGAGCTGCTGGCGCTGACGCGCGCGCGGGTGGTGTGGGCCTCCTCCCCTGGCTTCGCCGCCGACGCGGGCCGGGCGATCGAGGCGGCGCTGCGCCGTCCGCGCGATCCGAAGAAGACCGCCAGGGACGCGCTGGCCATGCGCGCCCTGATGGAGCGCGAACGGCCGGCCTCCGGATTCTGGGACCTCAAGCTCGCCAAGGGGGGCCTGGTGGACGTCGAGTTCGCCGCCCAGCACCTGCAGCTCGTCCACGCCGCCTCCGGCGGGCCGCTGGAGCCGCACACGCCGGCCGCGCTGCAGGCGATGCGCGAGCAGGGCCTAGCGCCGGCCCGGGCCGTGCGCAGCCTGGAGTCCGCCTGGACCCTGCAGCAGAACCTGTCCCAGCTCCTGAAGGTCGCCCTGCAGGACGCGGCCGACCCGAGCGGCGAGCCCGCCGCCTTCCGCCGGATGCTGGCGAAGGCGGGCGGCTGCCGCAGCTTCGAGGCGCTGAAGGAGCGGCTGCAGACGCGCCGCGCCGCCGCGCGCGAGGCGTTCGTGAAGCTGGTGAAGGGCTGAAGCCGGTCAGCCGGACAGCGCCGCCTCTTCCCAGGCCTTGAACTCCGGGGTCTGGAGCAGGGCCTCGCAATAGGTCCCCGCCACGCCCGCGTCGCCGTAGTCCGAGAGCCGGATGCCGTAGCTGCGGATGCGGGTGGCCACCGGCGTGAAGAAGGCGTCGGCGATCGACCACTCGCCCAGCAGGTAGGGCCCGTCCTCGGAGAACCGGCCCCGAAGGTCCGACCACAGCTCCACGATCCGGCGCACGTCCCTGGCCGTCGCCTCGGTGAGGTCGGCGTGCTTACGCAGGCCGATGTCCATCGGGCACTCGCCGCGCAGGGAGGGGAAGCCGGAGTGCATCTCGGCCGCGGCGGCGCGGCCCAGCGCGCGCCGGGCCGCATCGGCCGGCCACAGCCTGGCGTCGGGGAAGCGCTCGTTCAGGTACTCGCAGATGGCCAGCGAGTCCCAGACCGTCAGGTCCCCGTCCTTCAGGACCGGCACGAGCCTGGACGGCGAATGGGCGGCGATGATCCCCTCGGACGTCCCGATCTCGCGCAGCGCCACGAGCGTCTCGGTGAAGTCGGCCCCCGTGCGCTTGAGCGGCAGCCACGCCCGCATCGACCAGGTGGACCACTTCTTGGTGCCGACGACGATCTCCATGCTCTGAGCTCCTCTCCCGCAGCC
>Ga0164243_10013032_pt1 | contig 11730 bp, 5 predicted proteins | sample OricompcompostOP_FD_108781 | JGI IMG/M metagenome (GOLD analysis project Ga0164243, IMG submission 108781) | Organic Plus compost microbial communities from Emeryville, California, USA - Original compost - Organic plus compost (OP) | ecosystem: Engineered > Solid waste > Mixed feedstock >...
CCCGCGAAGATTTCCTGCAATCTGTTTCCTGGCTGAGCAGCCTCACCGTGCGGGCAACCTATGGTATCAACGGGAATATCAGTTCTTCCGCCCTGCCTTACGACCAGATATACCTGATCACAAGCGCCTATGCGCCGCCGTATGATCCGTATGCAGGTTTCCTGGCGCCGGCTAATCCAACCCTGCGTTGGGAACAGACGGGCGTTTACAATGCAGGCATCGACTTTGCCCTGTTCAATAACCGCTTAAACGGTACGCTGGAATATTATTACAAGAAAGGAACGGACCTCTTCGCCCTCTTTCCGATTGATAATACCCTCGGTTTCGACAACCTGACCCGCAACACTTCCTCGCTGAGCGGCAAGGGGATTGACATTGGTATTGGCGGCGTGATGATGCGCAGGAAAGATTTTGAATGGTCCGCACGCTTCAATTTCTCCTATAATACCAATAAGGTAACGGATGCCCGTTATAATGTGACCAATAGCCTGCTGCAGTCTGCCGGTATGAGCGGCGGGCCTATCAAAGGGTATCCAACGGATTACCTGTTTGTATTCCGTTATGCGGGATTGGATAAGAACGGCAGCCCGCTGATCCTGGGTGCGAAAGGGGATACGCTGAGTATCTACCAGTCCGTCACATCCATCGATGCGCTGAAACTGGCAGGGCGCATCACGCCTGAATATTACGGAAGCCTCGCCACCACGCTGAAATACAAAGGGCTGTCCCTCTACATCATGGCTACTTACAAAATGGGTTACGTGTTCCAGCGCCCCGTACCTACGGACTATCCCGGCAGGTATGGACTCACAGTGCTGGATTACATTGACATTACGGCGGACCGCTGGCGCAAGCCCGGCGACGAAGCCAGCACCAATGTGCCTGGAATAACCGGCAACAGCGGTACAGGATTGGTCCGCTTCGCCAATGCCGATATCAATGTGCTGCCCGGCGATCATATCCGCCTCCGGGAAGTATCGCTTACCTACGATGTGCCGGTAAGCGCCTTCCGCCGGCTGCCGGTGAAAGGGCTTTCCGTATCAGCCGCCGGCCGCAACCTGGCGATGATATGGGCAAAGAATGACCTTGGGTACGATCCGGATTTTCCACCTTCCATCCGTAACCTGAAAGTGCCGCCATCAGCCTCTTACAGCTTTTCCCTGAATGTTCGTTTCTAACCAGCAAACAACCAGATTAATGAAAAAGATTCAAATATGCTTACTCCTGGCCGCTGCCCTGCTGCAAAGCTGTAGTAACTATACCAATATAAAAACGGAAGGCGCGCTCACCCCGGGGGATTATGTGAATTACCGCTACCTGATGAACAACATGGAGCTATTGGAGCGCTCCGTAGACATACCGGACTTTACTTCGGACGATGCGGAATATAATACCTTGCAGCTGCAACAGTCCCTGGGCGCAGCTAACCTGCGCGCCTACACGTGGGCGGAGCAATTCTTTGATGTAAATACAGCGGATCCCGATTGGCGTTTGTCATATGCGGCTTTATACCCCGCTAACCTGGTCATCCAGGATGTGATGAAAAGCAGCGGCGGTACCATCTCCCAGAAAAAACAATTGGTAGCGGAAGCCCGCGTACACCGCGCATATAGCTATTTCACACTGGTAAACGAATATGGTAAACAATATAATGAAGCTACCAACGCTACCGACCCCGGCGTACCGCTAATTACCGCGGCGGACGTTAGCATCACACCGGTACGCACCAACGTAAAAGCAGTGTATGACCTCGTTATCAGCGATCTGCAAGCTGCTATCCCGGACCTGCCACCGTTGAACACTCATAATATCTACCCTTCCAAAGCCGGCGCCTATGCTTTGTTTGCACGCGTGTACCTGCAAATGGGGAAATATACGGAAGCAGGATTGTATGCGGACAGCGCCCTGGCTTTACAGCATCAACTGATCGACCTGGCGAAGATTACGGCCGTGCCGTTACGGCTGGATAACCCTGAAATTATCCTTTCCAAAAAGGCAGGCGCCAGCCATACCTACGGCGCCATGCAGGTTCTGAGCAGCAGTCTGCTGGCGCTGTACGACAAAAAGGACCTGCGCTATACCCTCTTTACAACGGATTATGTAAATGGTGGCGTTACTTACCGCACCAATAAAGTGGAAAGCATCAATTATGAAACCCGCAACATCGGCCCCGGTGTGCCTGAAATGCTGCTGATCAAGGCGGAGACGCAGGCCCGTGCCGGCGATGCGGCGGCTGCAATAGCTACCATCAATACCTTGCGCCAGAAGCGCTTTGCCGCTGCGGACTATATAGCGTTAACTGCTACAGATAAGGACGACGCATTGCGGAAGGTGATCGCGGAAAGAAGGCGGGAGCTTTGCTTCAAATGCCTGCGGTGGTTTGATATGAAACGCCTTTCAAGCGAAGCAGCTTTTGCCCAATCGCTCACCCGTACGGACTTGGCCACCGGCCAGTCCACCACGCTGACGCCGGGCAGCAACCGCTACGTATTTCCAATTCCTGCTTACAATATTCAGCTGAACCCCGCTTTGGAACAGAATCCAAGGTAGTGGCCCCGGCAAACGGAAACCATGCTATTATGAACAAGTACTTTAAAGCGCTGCTGCTCCCCCTGGTCCTGACGACAGGGCGCAGCCTCGCGCAATCCAATGTTAAATTTCTGCCCGAAAAGCCCGTTGGCGGCGATACCGTACAGATATACTATAACCCGGAGCATACCGCGCTGAAAGGCCTGGCGCCGGTAAATGGCGTCGTATGGGTGTACGCCGGCAATCAGTGGATGGCGGACGATGTACGGATGAAAATGACAGATAGCGGCTGGATAGGCAAATACCGCCTGCCTGAAAGAGCTGCGTTTATGGTAGTGGATTTCACCGCCAACGGCCAAACGGATAAAGGTGGAAAACTAACCTACTCCACGATGTTGTTTGATAGTGCCGGCCGCCAAATGCCTGCTTCGTATTACGCCTGGGCTACCTTGCGCGCGGCGGACACGCATCCCGTGGCCCGCGTGGCCGTGGAAGATTCCGCCCGGATCAGCAGCGAAGTGGGCGTTTTCTGGATGAATACGGAGTTAAAGTATTTCCCGCAAAGCCGCCGCAATATTTTCTACGGCGCTATGGAACTGGTGAAAGCCTATCGGGGGGATAGCGCAGCCCCCATTATCCGCCGGGAAATTGCCGCCCTGAGCGGAGCAAAGGATATAACGGAAACGGATATGCGAAATATCAGCAAAGCTTACCTGAATCTGTTGGGCGACAAGCGCGCAGCGGATTCCGTCAACCGGCTCATTATCGGAAAATATCCGGATGGCATTACCGCAAGGGATGAAGCCATTAAAGAAATGTTCCATGATAGTAAACGCCGGCTGGAACGCTGGGATGCATTCGTGAAGAAATTTCCGCTGGAAAAATTTGAAGACCTGCAAACCGATATAACGGACCTGTACTATTCAAAGGTTTACAGGGGCGTGGTGTACGAACGCATGCGCCTCAACCCTTCGCTGAAAGCGCTGGATGATATGATGGCCCATGCGCCGCTGGTCTGCCTGACGGAATTTCACCGGCTGCTGATAATGGGCGCGTTATCCCACAACCAGCTGAAGCCGGAAGAAGCTTTTCCTTATTCCACACAGTTGGTGAATTACATCGAAAACTATGCGTATCACAAACGCGGGGAATACAGCCAGGCTTATAGCCCGCTGCAATGGAAGCAGTATGTATTATCGCTGGCTGTACCTGCGTACATGGGCCACGCCAGCCTCCTGCAGCAGAAAGGCCAGGTTAAGGAAGCATTGCAATGGATGGAGAAGGTAAAGGACCAGCCACTGGCACAGCGCCCTGACTTTCTGAGTCAATATGCCGTACTGCTGGATGCCGCCGGCCGCACAAATGAAGCTTTGCAAATAGCGGAAAATGCGACGCACAACAACGGCGCCAGCCCGGAGATCATTGCGCTGCTGAAGAAGGATTATGTGGCCAAACATAAAAATGATAAAGGTTTTGACGCCTGGTTCCAGGGACTTAAAAGCACGGAGGTGCTGAACAAAGAGCGGGAAGCCATCCTGGCGCACATGATCCGCAAAACCGCGCCGCCCTTCAAACTGGAGCAGCTCGGCGGAGGTACGGTGGACCTGGCAAAGCTGAAAGGAAAGATTGTCGTACTCGACTTCTGGGCTACCTGGTGCGCGCCTTGTAAAGCGGCAATGCCAGGCATGCAGATGGCGGTGGACCATTATAAAAATGATGATAGTGTTGCCTTTTATTTTATTGCCACCCAGGAAACCAAGCCAGGGTTCAGGGAAGAGATCAAAAAGTTCCTGCAGGAAAAGCATTTCAACATGAACGTCCTGATTGACGCCAGGAGCAAAGGATCGGAACAGCTGGATGATACCTACAAAAACTATGTAGGAGGAATGGGCTTTTCCGGCATTCCTGCAAAGTTTATCATTGACCGGCATGGTATGATCCGCTGGCTGGGAAGTGGCTACAATGGCAGTCCCAGCGCCCTTGCGGACGAAATCGCATTCATTATTGAACTCCTGAAGAAAGAAGGATGAAAAAAGGGATCGTATGTGCATTGCTTGCCTGGCTTTGTATGAACAAGGCAAACGCACAGGCAAGCCGGGAAGTGTATTTTAACAATGAAGACAGTATCCGTTTTGCCGGTACCTTAACTATGCCGGCGGGAAAGGCAAAGGTGCCGGCGGTGATCTTACTGAGCGGCACCGGCAAACAGGACCGTGATGGTACCATGGCTGGCCATAAGATGTTCAAAGCCCTCGCGGATTCACTCGTCGCGCTGGGAGTAGCAGTGCTGAGAACGGACGACCGGGGGACTGGCAAAACCAACGGGGTCTATGAAACGGCTACTACGGAGGATTTTGCAATGGATGCGCTCGCGGCGGTACGGTTTTTAAAAGCGCAGCCCCGTATTGATAATGTCGGGCTCCTGGGGCACAGCGAAGGCGGCGCTGCTGCCATCATCGCAGCAGCGTCCTCAAAGGACGTAGCTTTTCTCGTCACTTTGGCCGGACTGGCAGTAAGCGGGGTAGATGCGTTGAAATATCAGAATAACGCGTTGATTGAAGCCGCTCCTATCTCTCCCTATGATAAAAACAGGCACCGCACAATTACCACCCGGATGTTTGATACCGTTTACGCCTACGCCTGTACGGAAAAGCTGGAAGCCAGGCTCCGCAGTACCTATGCTGCATGGAAACATGCGGATGACAGCGCTTATGCAGCGGATAAAGCAGGGCAGGAGGATCATATGCGCTTCTTTCTGGAGTCCTACATTACCCACGCAACTGGCCGCTGGTATCAGTGGCATATCAGGTACGCTCCGGAGAAGTACCTGCAGCAAATAAAAGTCCCTGTACTGGCTTTAAATGGCGATAAAGACATCATGGTGCCCGCAGGCCCTAACCTGTCCAATATCAAAAACACCTTACATGCGGCAGGTAACTATCACGTACAAACGAAAGTTTTGCCGGGGTTAAACCACCTGTTCCTGAAATGTAATTCCTGCACCAACCAGGAGTTACCGCAATTGCAGGGAGATTTCGATCCAGCGGCCTGGCAGGTCATACGAGAATGGTTTGAAACAATAATTATTTCTAAACTCTCATAAGCAAACAGGGCCGGCAGGTTTTTACCTGCCGCACTTTTTTTACGCCCTTCAACCCCATTTTCCCAATAATAACAGGCTCATCAATTTAACTTGTTTCCTTATTTGTAAATACCTATATACCAATAATTAATATGTTGTCTTTGTACACTTTGTATATCCTTATGCTTATATTTAATTATGCAAAGTCCAAAAATCCAACTAATTCTTGCAGATGATGACCAGGATGATTGTTTGCTGATAGAGGATGCACTTACAGAATTGCCCCTGGATTTTCAATTGCTGATAGTACATGATGGAGAAAGTTTAATCAATTGGTTACATGATCATGAATTACCCGATGTGCTGTATTTGGACCTCAATATGCCCCGTAAAAGTGGGGTGGAATGTCTGCATGAAATAAAGTCAGACGACAGGTTGAAAGTAATCCAGGTAGTGATTTGTTCCACCTCCCTGGAAGAAGAAATCGCCGACCTGGTTTATAAGCTGGGCGCTTGCTTCTACATCAAAAAACCTACAGATTTTACACAGATAAAAGAAGTATTATACCGGTCATTAAACTATATCAGGGAACACGAACGGGAACGCCCTTTGCGGGAGGAATTTGTATTAAGTGGTGACGTTGATAAATCAATCATCTGAATATGGGGCAATCTATGTCCGTGAATAGACGGGAAAGCAAAGGATTACCGGCGTCAGCAGGCGCGGGTAATTTTTTATCCGGTGGGGGTAATATGGGAGAGATGATGCGCAGGTTTGACTGGGAGCATACGATCCTGGGGTCGCCGCTATCGTGGGAACTGCCATTGAAAACATGTGTGCGGATTATGCTGACATCCCCTCAACCTATGTTCATCTGGTGGGACAAAGAAGCCCTTATCAATTTATACAATGATGCCTATGCCGTATTTCTCAACTCCAAACACCCGGAAGCATTGGGCAGGAGTGGAAAAATTGTATGGTCGGAGGTCTGGGAAGAATTACAACCCAAAGTGGATAAAGTCTTCGCCAATGAGGGAACTTACGATGATGGCGCCATGTTTATCATGCATCGCAAAGGCTATGCAGAAGAGACTTACATTAAATTTTCCTATAGTCCCATTGCGGGAGAAGATGGAGTGATAAAAGGGTTGTTCTGTGTCTGTGAAGATGAGTCGGACAGAGTGATCAGCACCAGGCAGCTGGCTACCCTGAAAGAGATGGGCGCCGTGCACTACGAAAACCGCATGACGGATACCCTGTACCAGGAAATTATCAATTCCATCGGGACCAACAACAAGGATTTTCCTTTCGCCGGAATTTATGAGATCAGACAATCGGATACCAGCGTGCGGCTTAAAGCGGCGGTAGGCATTAATGCCGGCGCCCAGGTCTTACCACCGGATTTCAACATCGCTGGTTCAGATATCGTCTGGCCGCATATGCTGACGGCTATCCGGGAAAACAGGATCGTGGTTTCACCTTTAATGCCGGATCTGCCGGACCTCCCAACAGGGTTTTGGAAAATTCCGCCCAGGCAGCTCGCGTTTATCCCCATCGGTATAGGAGGCAATGATTATCCTTATGCGATCATAGTCGCAGCATTGAACCCATACCGGTTGTATGACGACGTTTACAACCAGTTCTGCGTATCAATTGCGGAACGCTTGTCCCTGGAGCTTAATAAAATGCATATACTGGATCAGGAAACCAAACGCGCGGAAGCGCTGGCGGAAATTGACCGGGCTAAAACGGTATTCTTTTCCAATATCAGCCACGAGTTCCGGACGCCGCTCACGCTTATGCTGGGATCCCTGGAAGCATTGCTGGAAAAAGGGAATACGCTTACAATCCAGCAACAGGGAAACATAGACGCCTCCCACCGGAATGCCCTGCGCATGCTAAAGCTGGTAAATACGCTATTGGATTTTAGCCGGATTGAAAGTGGAAAAATGCAGGCTAATTTCACAAAGGTGGATATAGGCATACTCACCCAAAAGCTGGCCAGTAACTTCACTACATTAATGGAAACGGCAGGCCTGCAATACCATATTCACATAAATAATATCGGCCAGGCGGTGAGCGTGGATATTAGCATGTGGGAAAAAATATTGTTCAATCTCCTCTCCAATGCGTTTAAATATACCTGGAAGGGAGGCGTTACCGTAGTACTATCTGTGCAAGGCCCGAACCTGGTGTTGGAAGTAGCGGATACCGGCGTGGGCATCCCGGCAGCAGATCTTCCGCGGATATTTGACCGCTTTCACCGCGTGCAGGGCAGTACCGGCCGCAGCTATGAAGGAAGCGGTATCGGGTTATCGCTCACCCGCGAACTCGTACTCTTTCATAAAGGGGAGATAACCGTGGAAAGTAAAGAAGGAATAGGGTCGGTTTTTCGTGTAACCATCCCCGTAGATAAGGAACATCTCAGTCAATCCCAGGTGAACACCGTGCTGGCGTTCCCGGATACCATTACGGATATGTATGTGGAGGAGGCGACGGATATGTTGCGCAGCATGCTGCTGACAGACCGCGTTTTGCCGTCTGCCGGGCGCCCGGATACCACCAGGGATACGATTCTGATAGTGGACGACAATGCAGACATGCGCCAGTATTTAAAAGTGCTGCTGGAAAGCGATTACAATGTGATCAGCGCTGCCAACGGGTTGGAAGCCCTGATTAAAATCCGGCGCAAACAGCCGGCGTTGGTATTAACAGATGTGATGATGCCTATCATGGATGGCGCCCAGCTGCTCAATGAAATTCGCAGCAGCCCGGCTACCGCTTCGCTGCCGGTAATCATCCTCTCCGCCCGCGCCGGGGAGGAATGCCGTATGGAAGGGTACGACATGGGCGCGGATGATTACCTCATAAAACCTTTCTCCGCCAAAGAACTGCGCTCGCGGGTGGCCGGTCAGATTAAAACGCATAAGATCCGGGCGGCCGCGCAATCGCAGCTACACAATATTTTTAAAGTAGCCCCCGCGGCCATTGCAGTAATAGAGGGCCCTGAATTCAGGTTTATACTCGGCAATGCTGCTTATCAGAAAATGGTCAACCGTACAGAGGTAGAGCTGATCGGGCATACCGTGGAAGAAGTGTTCCCGGAGGTGGGCGGCCAGGGCGTACTGGAAATCTTAAGGCAGGTGTACGAGTCCGAACTGCCGCTGGCCATGAACGAATTCCCGTTGCGCCTTAACCTTCCGGAGGAAGGAAAAAGGCAAATGCACTATTTTAATTTCGCTGTGGAACCCCTGCGCAAACCTACGGGGGAAATGTATGCCCTGCTGGTGCTGGCAGTGGACGTAACGAAGCAGGTGCTGGCCAACAAAAAAATACTGGAAAGTGAAAAGAAGTTTAGCCAGCTCGCCAATGCAGTGCCACAACTGGTATGGATTGCCGATAAAGAAAAACAACCGGTGTACTTCAATGACCGGATCAACGAATTTGCAGGATGGGAAAAGCGGGAAGATGGCAGTTATGATATCACTGCGCTCATCCATCCGGACGATCTTCCTTTTACCATGCATGAATGGGCTGCTGCAGCGGTGGATAAAACGATTTTCGAAAGTGAACACCGGGTGCTGCTGAAAAATGGCGCTTACCGCTGGTGCCTCACACGCGCTTATCCGCAGCTCAGCGAAGCCGGCGATATTGTGAGCTGGTACGGTACCACCACGAATATTCACGGGCAGAAGTCATTTGCCGCAGAACTGGAAAAGAAAGTAAACGAACGTACCGAGGCGCTGCGCCTGGCCAATGAAGAACTGGAATCTAAAAATATTGAGCTGTATCGCCAAAACCAGGAGCTGGCATCGTTTAACTACATCGCCAGTCATGATCTCCAGGAGCCTTTGCGTAAAATCCAAACCTTTGCCAGCCGCATTATCGATATGGAAGAAACGCGGTTGAGCGACCGCGGAAAAGATTTCCTCTACCGCCTGAACAGTGCGGCAGCGCGCATGCAGCAACTCATTGCCGACCTGCTTTCGTTTACCCGTTTGCGTGGAAATGCAGACAATCAGTTCGAAGTTACCAGCCTTGGGGCGATTATAGAAGTGGTGAAGTCGGACCTGAGTGAAGTAATAACAGAAAAGAAAGCCACTATTATTCTAAAAAAGGATTGTAGTCCCCGCGTTATCCCCGTTAAATTCCGCCAGCTGATGCAGAACCTCTTCAGCAATGCGCTCAAGTTCTCACACCCCGATGTACCGCCGGTGATAGAGGTGAATTGTGAAACGATGGATAACAGGGATAAACTATTGCCGGCATTTCCCCTGCATACCCCCGTATGCCATATTGCAGTGAAGGATAACGGCGTAGGCTTCGAGCAAAAGTTCAGCGCCCGTATTTTTGAGGTATTCCAGCGATTGCATGATAAAGCCGCCTACCAGGGTACCGGAATCGGACTGGCCATTGTAAAAAAGATAGTGGAAAACCATGATGGCGTGGTAACAGCAACGAGCGAACTGGGTAAGGGCGCCCGGTTTGATATTTATATTCCGGTGAGAGAGTAATCAGCTCTTCCGGTTATGGCAAAATTTGTTTAATTTAGGCGTACCAGCAAGGAAGTACCCCAATCCCCGATACCACGGATCTGCGAGAGTAGATATTGTTTCCGTCAACTCCAAAATCTCCATCATGAAAAAGGTTTGTTTTTCAGCTATTTTTATTCTATTCCTCATTGCCTGCAATAATTCCCGCGAAGTGAAACAGCAGCAGGTAGCTGACACGGTCGCTTCTTTCATCAAATGCAATGTGCCCCGCACCACGGATAAAGACTGGTTTACCAGCGGCCGTAAAGCGCCATTGTTCCAGGGGTTGCAAGGTATAGACTTCCGCATCACTACCAGTGTGCCGGAAGCGCAAACGTATTTTAACCAGGGCATGATGCTCGCCTATGGCTTTAACCATGCCGAAGCTGCCAGGTCATTTTTTGAAGCTACCCGGTTGGATTCCACGTCCGCCATGGCTTACTGGGGCTTTGCCTATGTACTGGGCCCCAATTATAACGCAGGTATGGAAGAGGATAATTTCCAGCGCGCTTACGAGGCAGTGCTAAAAGCCCAATCATTATCCACACAGGCAACCCCTAAGGAAGTGGCGTTGATCCGGGCATTGGCCGCCCGCTATGTGCAGGACCCGCCGGATAACCGCGCTCCGCTGGACAGTGCCTATGCCGCTGCCATGAAAGGAGTGTATGCACAATACCCGGATGATCCCGACGTAGGCGCGTTATATGCCGAAGCCCTGATGGACCTGCATCCATGGGATCTCTATGATAAAAAAACAAAAGCGCCCAGGGCCTGGACGCCGTCATTGATAAAGATCCTGGAACATTTGATACAGCAACATCCCACTCACCCGGGAGCGCATCACTTTTATATACATGCGCAGGAAGCCTCCTCTACCCCTGAAAAGGCGCTGACAAGCGCCAGGCTGCTGGAAAAATTGGTGCCAGGCTCCGGCCACCTGCTGCATATGCCTTCGCATATCTATATCAATACGGGCGATTACCATGAAGGTTCGCTGTCAAATGTACATGCGCTGGAAGTAGATAGCATATATACGGCCGCATGCCACGCGCAGGGCGCTTATCCATTGTCCTACTATCCCCATAATTATCATTTCCTCGCGGCCACGGCTACCCTGGAAGGGAATACTGCGCTGGCCTGGAAGGCGGCTACGCAGCTGCAACGGCATATTTCCCCGGAAATAATGCGTATGCCCGGATGGGGTACGCTGCAACATTATTACACCATTCCGTATTATATAGCTGCCAAACTATCCATGTGGGATACTGTTATGGCTATCCCTGCGCCGGATAGAGATCTGGTATATCCCCGCGCTATTTGGCATTACGCCAGGGGTATGGCCTGCCTTGGAAAGGGGGACCTCCCCAATGCCCGCAAAGAGATGGATAGTCTTACCCGCCTGAGTGCCGATACCATCCTGCAACACCTCAGTATATGGAATATCAATACCACGGCCGATCTGGTACAAATAGCCTCAAAAGTACTTTCCGCCGGCATATTCGTAGAGGCCAGCCGGTTAGATTCCGCAATTGTTGCCTTGAAAGCAGCGGTGGCTATGGAAGATCAGCTGAACTATAACGAACCGCC
>Ga0164243_10013033_pt1 | contig 11729 bp, 8 predicted proteins | sample OricompcompostOP_FD_108781 | JGI IMG/M metagenome (GOLD analysis project Ga0164243, IMG submission 108781) | Organic Plus compost microbial communities from Emeryville, California, USA - Original compost - Organic plus compost (OP) | ecosystem: Engineered > Solid waste > Mixed feedstock >...
CGATCACCAACGCTTTTTTGCCGGCCAGCAAGTGGTCGGTGGCGCGTTTCACGGCATCGTTGAGGCTGTGGCGGCAGCCGTATTTGTTGTCGTTCTTGGATTTGGTCACCGAATCGTTGACGTTCACCGCCGGCACCTTCAGCGCGCCGTCGCGCAGCATTTCCTGCAGGCGATGCACGCCGGTGGTGGTTTCCTCGGTGACGCCGTGGATGCGCTCCAGCATCTGCGGGTATTTCTGGTGCAGGATCTGCGTCAGGTCGCCGCCGTCATCCAGCACCATGTTGGCGTTCCAGGGTTTGCCGTCCTTGAGGATGGTCTGCTCGATGCACCATTCGTATTCGGTTTCGGTTTCGCCCTTCCAGGCGAACACCGGCACGCCGCTGGCGGCGATGGCGGCGGCGGCGTGATCCTGCGTCGAGAAAATATTGCACGACGACCAGCGCACTTCGGCGCCGAGCGCGACCAGCGTTTCGATCAGCACGGCGGTTTGAATCGTCATGTGGATGCAGCCGAGAATTTTCGCGCCCGCCAGCGGCTGCTCGGCGCGGTACTGCTCGCGCAGCGCCATCAATGCCGGCATTTCGCTCTCGGCGATTTCAATTTCCTTGCGGCCCCAGTCGGCCAGCGTGATGTCGGCCACTTTGTAATCGTTGAATTTCGCTTGTGCGGTCATGGTGAACTCCGTTTACGGCGCGCTCTCACTGGCGCGCCGTGTAAAGAACAATGCGTTGCGTATCCGCTCAGAGCCTGTTCACGATCTGCTGCGCGTCAAAAACAGGCTCGGGCTGGCTTGCCCTGTTCTGCTCCAGCTCGCGAGATCGTGAACAGGCAACAGACGCTCAGCGCAGCGCTTCGGCCAGCGCGGCGGCGCGATCGGTTTTTTCCCAGGGAAACGCGGTGAAGGTTTCCGATTTTTCAACCTTCTTGCCGTGCTCGACGCCATCCCAGGTGTAGGTCATTTCCTGCGGGATGCGGCCGAAATGGCCGTAGGCCGCGGTGGCCTGGTACATCGGGTGCAGCAGGTCGAGCATTTTCGAAATCGCGTAGGGGCGCAGATCGAAATGCTTGCGCACCAGCTCGATGATGCGCTCGTCCGGCAGTTTGTTGGTGCCGAAGGTGTTGACCGAAATCGAGGTCGGCTCGGCCACGCCGATGGCGTAGGACACCTGGATTTCACAGCGGTCGGCGAGCCCGGCGGCGACGATGTTCTTCGCCACGTAACGGCCGGCGTAGGCGGCGCTGCGGTCCACCTTCGACGGGTCCTTGCCGGAGAACGCGCCGCCGCCGTGGCGGGCCATGCCGCCGTAGGAGTCGACGATGATCTTGCGCCCGGTCAGGCCGCAATCGCCGACCGGGCCGCCGATCACGAAGCTGCCGGTCGGGTTGATGTGGAAGCGGGTGTCCTTGTGCAGCAGTTCGGCCGGCAGCACGTGTTTGATCACCAGCTCCATCACCGCTTCCTGGAGATCGGTGTATTTCACGTCGGGGTTGTGCTGGGTGGAGAGCACCACCGCGTCGATCGCCGCCACCTTGCCGTTTTCGTAGCGGCAGGTGACCTGGCTCTTCGCGTCCGGGCGCAGCCAGGGCAGCAGGCCGGATTTGCGCGCCTCGGCCTGGCGCTCCACCAGACGGTGCGCGTAGCAGATCGGCGCCGGCATCAGCACGTCGGTTTCATTGCTGGCGTAGCCGAACATCAGGCCCTGGTCGCCGGCGCCCTGGTCTTCCGGTTTGGCGCGGTCCACGCCCTGGGCGATGTCCACCGACTGCTTGCCGATGATGTTGAGCACGCCGCAGGTGGCGCCGTCGAAGCCGACGTCGGAGGAGGTGTAGCCGATATCGCAGATCACCTTGCGCACGATCTCTTCCAGATCGGCCCAGGCGCTGGTGGTGATTTCGCCGGCGACGATGGCGACGCCGGTTTTCACCAGCGTTTCGCAGGCGACGCGGGAATATTTGTCCTCAGCGATCAGGCGGTCGAGCACAGCATCGGAAATCTGATCGGCGATTTTGTCGGGATGGCCTTCTGAAACGGATTCGGAGGTGAAAATGGAATATTCAGACATGCTGTGCTCCCTATGGATGAACTGAAGTTGAAGTCTGTGTTAACCGTGAATGAATTGCCGGATCTGCATCCGAAAACCGTTGCGCTGGGCCAGGTACACGCTGCGCCCTTCCTCGAAGCCGGCCGCCGCCGCCCACTGGGTCAGGTCCTCCGGTTCGAAGCCCAGCCACAGATCGCCGCAGGCCTGCTGCACCCAGAGCTGATCGTGGCGGCATAGATCGGTGACGATCAGCGTGCCGCCGGGTTTGAGCACCCGCGCCAGGTCCTGGAAGATCGCGGCGGGCGAGGAGACGTGGTGCAGGACCATGTTCAGCACTGCGCAATCCGCGGCCAGATCTGCCAGCGCGTCGGCGCCGGTGTCGCCGTGCAGGAAGCGCACGTTGTCCAGGCCCTTGTCGGCGGCGAAGCGGCGCGCCTGTTCGAGCATCGCGCCGGAGTTGTCGAGCGCGTAGACCTCGTCAAAGCGCGGCGCCAGCTGCGCCAGGAACGCGCCGGCGCCGGGGCCGACCTCGAGTGCCAAGGCGCCGCCCCGCGGAAAACAATCGCCGAGCATTTCCGCCGCCTGCGGACCGTACACCTCGAAGGCGGCGATCAGTTCCTGCTGTTCGCGGAAGTGGCCGGCGTTCTCCGCGAAGAACCGCTGCGAACGCTGCGCCCGTTCGGCCTGCACCGCCAGGATGCGCTGCGTCGTGGCCGGCGCCAGCGGCAGCAGGTCGACGCGCTCGAACAGCGCCTGTTGCAGCGGTTCCAGTTCCGCCGACGCGGCCACATGGGCGCGCCGGTAGAAAATCGAATTGCCCTCCCGGCGCGTGGTCAGCAGGCCGGCCCGCGCCAGGATTTTCAGGTGATGGCTCATGCCGGACTGCGGCATGTCCAGAATCCGGCTCAGTTCCAGCACGCCGAAGGAATCGCCGCGCAGCACGCGCAGGATTTCCAGCCGCAGCGGATCGCCGCCGGCCTTGCAGAAGGCGGCCAGAAGCGCGTTGTCGAACGCGGGCGCGGACAGGTCGAGCACGGAATTGGCGATCATGGTCGGCAAGCCTAGCAGAACCGGATGGCTATATCAAAAAATTTTGATATAGATTGAAAAAGTTCCGGATCTCTTGAGCTGTCGGCCCGTCAACCTACCTAAAAAGTACGTTTAGAGGTCCTTTGACGGGGAGTTAACGTATTTTTTTGGTAGGTTGACGTTTGCCTCAGCCTGACCACTTCGGTGAAAATACGCTCCCTTTTTGCCCGCCCCTTCAGAGGTATCCCGTCAATGCCGTCACGCAGCGAACTCGCCAACGCCATCCGCGCCCTCAGCATGGATGCCGTTCAAAAAGCCACTTGTGGCCACCCCGGCGCGCCCATGGGCATGGCGGATATCGCCGAAGTGCTGTGGCGCGATTTCCTGCGCCACAACCCGGCCAACCCGGGCTGGGCCAACCGCGACCGGTTCGTGCTCTCCAACGGCCACGGCTCCATGCTGCTGTATTCCCTGCTGCACCTGAGCGGTTACGACCTGGGCATCGAGGACATCAAACAGTTCCGCCAGCTGCATTCGAAAACCCCGGGCCACCCGGAATACGGTTACACCCCGGGCGTGGAAACCACCACCGGCCCGCTCGGCCAGGGGCTGGCGAATGCCGTGGGCATGGCGCTGGCGGAAAAAATCCTGGCGGCGCAGTTCAACCGCGGCGAGCTGGCGGTGGTCGATCACCACACCTATGTATTCCTGGGCGACGGCTGCCTGATGGAGGGCATCTCCCACGAGGCCTGCTCGCTGGCCGGCACCCTGGGCCTGGGCAAGCTGATCGCCTTCTATGACGACAACGGCATTTCCATCGACGGCGAGGTCGAAGGCTGGTTCACCGACGATACGCCCAAGCGTTTCGAAGCCTACGGCTGGCACGTGGTGCCCGGCGTCGACGGCCACGACCCGGCCGCGATCAAAGCGGCCATCGACAGCGCCCGCGCCGAAACCGGCAAACCCAGCCTGATCTGCTGCAAGACCATCATCGGCAAGGGCGCGCCCAACAAGCAGGGCACCGAGGCAAGCCACGGCGCGGCGCTGGGCGAGGCGGAAATCGCCGCCGCCCGCGAAGTGCTGGGCTGGCCGCACGCGCCGTTCGAAATCCCCGCCGATGTCTACGCGGCCTGGAACGCGCGCGAGCGCGGCGAGCAGCTCGAGCGCAACTGGGGCGAGCTGTTCGAAGCCTACCGCGGCGCCTTCCCGGAGCTGGCCGCGCAGTTCGAGCGGCGCCAGCGCGGCGACCTGCCGGACGATTTCGCCGCCCAGGCCGACGCCTTCATCCAGCAATGCCAGACGGAAGCCAAGACCGTGGCCACCCGCAAGGCCTCGGAAAACTGCCTCAACGCCTTCGGCCCGCTGCTGCCGGAACTGCTGGGCGGCTCGGCCGACCTGGCCGGCTCCAACAACACGATCTGGAAGGGCTGCAAGGGCGTCAGCGCCGAAGATGCCAGCGGCAACTACCTCTATTACGGCGTGCGCGAGTTCGGCATGTCGGCGATCATGAACGGCATCACCCTGCACGGCGGCTTCAAGACCTACGGCGCCACCTTCCTGGTGTTCATGGAATACGCGCGCAACGCCGTGCGCATGGCGGCGCTGATGAAGCAGCCCAGCATTTTCGTCTACACCCACGATTCCATCGGCCTGGGCGAAGACGGCCCCACCCACCAGCCGATCGAGCAGCTCGCCAACCTGCGCAGCACGCCGAACCTGGATACCTGGCGCCCCTGCGACATGGCCGAGTCGGCGGTGGCGTGGAAATCCGCGCTGCTGCGCCGCAACGGCCCCAGCGCCCTGATCTTCAGCCGCCAGAACCTGCCGCACCAGGCGCGCGATGCGCAGCAGCTGGCGAACGCGGCGCGCGGCGGTTACGTGCTGCGCGATTGCGCCGGCGCGCCGGAGGCGATCCTGATCGCCACCGGTTCCGAGGTGCAGCTGGCGATGGCCGCCGCCGAGCAGCTCGGTCAGGCCGGGCGCCGGGTGCGGGTGGTGTCGATGCCGTCGACTTCGGTGTTCGACGCGCAGGACGCCGCCTACCGCGAATCGGTGCTGCCCAGCGATGTGTTCGCGCGGGTGGCGATCGAAGCGGCGCACCGGGATTTCTGGTACAAATACGTCGGCCTGGAGGGCGCCATCATCGGCATGGACAGCTTCGGCGAATCCGCGCCCGCGCCCGCCCTGATGGAGCATTTCGGCTTCACCGTGGCGGCGGTGGTGGACGCGGTGAACGAACTGCTCGAAGACTGACGCGACCGCGCCGGGACTACCGGCGCCGCGGATCACCAGACACAGACAGGCGGCTGTCGCCGCGGTGTTTTTGAGGCGTTGGATTCGACATGATACGGTTGGCGATCAATGGCTATGGCCGCATCGGCCGCTCGGTATTGCGCGCGATCCATGAATCCGGATGGCGCGACCGCATCGCCGTGGTCGCCATCAACGAACCGGCCGACCTCGCCACCATCGCCCATCTCACCAAATACGACACCACCCACGGCCGTTTCCTCGGCACCGTCGAGGCGCGCGCCGATACGCTGTTCGTCAACGGCGACGCCATCGCCGTCAGCCACCACAAGCGGCTCGAGGAACTGGCCTGGGGCGCGCTCGACATCGACGTGGTGCTCGAATGCAGCGGCCGTTACGCCACCCCGGAACAGCTCGCCGGCCATCACCGTGCCGGCGCGCGCCGCGTGCTGCTGTCGCAGCCGGGCACCCACGACATCAAGGCGGTGGTGTTCGGCGTCAATCAGCACAGCATCGAAGCCGATGACACGCTGCTGTCGACGGCCTCCTGCACCACCAACTGTATCGTGGCGGTGATCCACGCCCTGGACGCCGCCTTCGGCATCGAGCACGGCATCATCACCACCATCCACTCGGCGATGAACGACCAGCCGGTGCTGGACGCCTACCACCACACCGATCTGCGCAAGACCCGCGCCGCCGGCCAATCGATCATTCCGGTGGACACCGAGCTGGCCAGCGGCATCGGTCGCATCCTGCCGCGCCTGGCCGGTCGCTTCGCCGCGCACGCGCTGCGGGTGCCGACCATCAACGTATCGGCGATGCAGCTGGCGGCGCGCCTGATGCGACCGTTTTCGGCGGCCGCGGTCAATGAAGTGTTGGCCAGCGCCGCGAGCGCGGGTGAGCTGTCCGGCATACTCGGGTACACTGACGAGCCGCTCGCCTCGTGCGATTTCAACCACGATCCGCGCTCCGGCATCGTCGATGCCAGCCAGACCAGGGTCGCGGGCGATCTGGTCAATGTGCTCACCTGGTTCGATAACGAATGGGGTTACGCGAACCGGATGCTCGACGTGGTCGCGCACTGGCTGCCGGCCGCGTGATCCACGCGCACTCCAACTGCAACAAGCCGCCAATTTCCACACAACAAATTGCTAAAAAAGACGGGTTAAAGGGAGCTCCACAATGGCCGTTTTGAACATGACCGACTTCAATCTCGCCGGCCGGCGCGTGCTGATCCGCGAAGATCTCAACGTGCCGGTCAAGGATGGCAGGGTGACCTCGGACGCGCGCATCCGCGCGGCCCTGCCGACGCTGGAGCTGGCGCTCAAGGCCGGCGCGAAAGTGATCGTCATGTCGCACCTGGGCCGCCCCACCGAAGGCCGGTTCGAGGAGGAGTTCTCGCTGGCGCCGGTGGCCGCGCACCTGGGACGGCTGCTCGGCCGCGAGGTGCCGGTGATCCGCGACTGGCAGCAGGGCCTGATGCTGAACGACGGCGAGCTGGTGCTGCTGGAAAACGTGCGCTTCAACCAGGGCGAGAAAAAAGACAGCGAAGAGCTGGCCAAGGCCTATGCCGCGCTGTGCGATGTGTTCGTCATGGACGCCTTCGGCACCGCGCATCGGGCGGAGGCTTCCACCCACGGCGTCGCCAGATTCGCGCCGGTGGCCTGCGCCGGCCTGCTGCTTGCCGCCGAGCTGGACAGCCTGGAAAAGGCGCTGAAAAAGCCGGCCCGGCCGCTGGTGGCGATCGTCGGCGGCTCCAAGGTTTCCACCAAGCTGACGGTGCTGGAAAACCTGGCCGAGAAGGTCGACCAGCTGATCGTCGGCGGCGGCATCGCCAACACCTTCCTGGCCGCGGCCGGGTTCCCGGTGGGCAAATCGCTGTGCGAGCACGACCTGATTCCCGCCGCCAAGGCGCTGATGGCGAAAACCGACATCCCGCTGCCGGTGGACGTGGTGGTCGGCAAGGAATTCAACGAAAACGCCGCCGCCACCGTCAAGGATGTGAAGGACGTGGCCGACGACGACATGATTTTCGATATCGGCCCGAACAGCGCTGCGCGGCTGGCGGAACTGCTCAAGAACGCGCAGTCCATCATCTGGAACGGCCCGGTCGGCGTGTTCGAATTCGATCAGTTCGGCGAAGGCACCAGGACCATCGCCAAAGCAATTGCGGAAAGTTCCGCATTTTCCATAGCCGGGGGTGGCGACACGCTGGCGGCGGTGGATAAATACGGCATCGGCGACGACGTTTCCTACATTTCCACCGGCGGCGGCGCCTTCCTCGAATATGTCGAGGGCAAAACGCTGCCGGCGGTGGCGGCGCTCGAAGAGCGCGCCGAACGCAGCAAGTGCAATTTCAAGTAATCCCTTTCACCGGCCCGCCACAGCCGAGTCGGTCGGGCCGCATCGCCGCACATGAGGACATGACAACATGGCACTAATCAGCATGCGCCAACTGCTGGACCACGCCGCCGACAACAACTACGGCGTGCCCGCGTTCAACGTCAACAACCTGGAGCAGACCCGCGCGATCATGGAAGCGGCGGCGGAAACGCGCAGCCCGGTGATCATGCAGGCCAGCGCCGGCGCGCGCAAATACGCGGGTTCCAATTTCCTGCGCCACCTGATCCTGGCGGCGATCGAGGAATTTCCCGACGTGCCGGTGTGCATGCACCAGGACCACGGCGTCAGCCCCGGCGTGTGCCAGCGTTCGATCCAGCTGGGTTTCAGCTCGGTGATGATGGACGGCTCGCTGCACGACGACGGCAAAACCCCGGCCGATTACGATTACAACGTGCGCGTCACCCGTGAAGTGGTGAACATGGCGCACGCCTGCGGCGTTTCCGTGGAGGGCGAGCTGGGCTGCCTGGGTTCGCTGGAAACCGGCATGGCCGGCGAAGAGGACGGCGTCGGCGCCGAGGGCCAGCTCGATCATTCGCAACTGCTCACCGACCCGGAGGAAGCCGCGCGTTTCGTGCAGGAAACCCACGTCGATGCGCTGGCGATCGCCTGCGGCACCAGCCACGGCGCGTACAAATTCTCGCGGCCGCCCACCGGCGACATCCTCGCCATCGACCGCATCAAGGAAATCCACCGCCGCATTCCCAACACGCACCTGGTGATGCACGGCTCCAGCTCGGTGCCACAGCACTGGCTGGCGATCATCAACGAATACGGCGGCGCCATCAAGGAAACCTACGGCGTGCCGCTGGAACAGATCGTCGAGGGCATCAAGCACGGTGTGCGCAAGGTGAATATCGACACCGACCTGCGCCTGGCCTCCACCGGCGCCATCCGCCGTTTCCTGGCGAAGGACCCTTCGGAATTCGACCCGCGCAAATACCTGAAGGAAACCATCAAGGAAATGAAAGCGATCTGCAAGGAGCGCTACGAGGCGTTCGGCACCGCCGGCCACGCCGACAAGATCAAGGTATTGCCCCTGGAGACGATGTATCAGCGCTATGAAAAAGGTGAGCTCGATCCCCGTTTCAAATAAGCGGAACCAGAGCGTCGCACGGGCGCCGGAACAACCTTTCGATATCGAGCGTCTGCACCGGCAGACGCCCGTATTCGACAGTGAACGGGAACCGGTGAACGGCGATGCCGTACAGGCGTACTTCGCGTTTTACGGCATCGACTTCGAACGGCGTTTTCCCGACCTGAAACACCACTTCGGCCATTTCAGCAGCGGCAGCTACGAAATCGTCGCGCACTATTTCGCGCTGTCGCAGCCGCGTGGCACCTGTTTCATCTTCCACGGTTATTTCGACCACGTCGGTTTGTTTCGACACATCATCGATTATTGCCTGCAACGGCAATTGAACGTGGTGATGTACGATCTGCCCGGCCACGGCCTCTCCACCGGCGAGCGCGCCAGTATTTCCTCGTTCACCGATTACAGCGCGGTGCTGCGCGACTGCCTGCGGCTGTTCGCCGGCAAGGCGCCCGAACCCTGGCACGCCATTGCGCAGAGCACGGGCGGTGCGGTCATGATGGATTATCTGCTGCGCGGCGAAACACCGGTGAAGGTGCCCGAGTTTTCCAAGGTGGTGTTGCTCGGGCCATTATTGCGCGCCGCCGAATGGCGCTGGGTGAAAACCGCCTACTGGCTGGGGCATAAATTCCTGGAGCGGGTGAATCGCCGTTTCGCCGCCAACTCGGGCGACGAAGCCTTTCTCACCTTCCTGGAAAGCGTGGACCCGTTGCAGGACCGCTATATTTCCGTGCGCTGGGTGGATGCTCTGCTGCGCTGGGAACGGCTGTTCGACAGCCTGCCCGCCAGCAACCGCCGCCTGCTGATCATTCAGGGCCAGCGCGACACCACGGTGGACTGGCGCTACAACATCCCCGCCATTCGCGCGAAATTCCCGCAGGCCAAATACCTGCCGTTGCAGGATGCGTTTCATCATCTGGCCAATGAAACCCAGGCGATCCGCGACAAGATGTTCGCCGCCATCGATCTGTATATGAGTGTCGAGCCCCACTGACAACGCGCTCTGATACAGATTATCGAGCGGTGTCTGCAGGCGGCGCTGGACGCCCGCTCTGACGGTCGGAGACAATGCGCCGGGAAACTCCGGCCAGGATTCGGCACAAACGTATCCATGGCGAAACCGATAATAAAAAATGCAATGGGGAATCACGATGCGCAAAGGGATCACGGCGTTGTTGGTGCTGGTCGCGATTTTCGCGGCCGTTTATGCGGGCCTGGTCTGGAATAACAATCGCGCGGCGCCGCCGCCCACACGCGAGCAGATCGACCGCCACTGGGAGAGCAGCGTGCAATGGCTGCTGCATAATCGCCAGGCGATTCTCGACAATCAAAACCCCATCCTGTGGTGGATGATCGGCGAGAGCGCGCGCGTCAGCGGCGATGAACGGCTGCGCGATCTGTTCAATGAATTTCTTTCCAGGTACGAAGCGCAAAGCGTCTGGTGGGTGTTCTTCGACACGGCGCGGTTTCGCAACACGGTGATCCCGCCCGACTTCTACCATCAGTTCGCGGATTACCAGCAATATTTCCTGTTCGCTCTCTCCTGCAACCGGCAGATGGCATTGGACCCGGTGATTTCGGTCCAGCATGAAACCGATTTCTGCCTGCGCAAACATCCGCTGAGCCCCGCCTGCGTCACGCACCAACTGATGGGTTTCCGATTCGCCCAGCGTTTCGATTGTGCCGAAGTGGACGGCCTTGAGCATAAGATCGAAACGTCGCAGGATCGGATCGTCATGCAGCTGACCTGGGACCCCAGGGTGGTGGATGTGTATATCCAGCGCGTGCTGATGCTCGAGGATTCCGGCGTCGGTGCGCGCATCAAACCGCGCTGGCTGCAACGCGTGCTGGATGCGCAGCTGGCGGACGGCAGCTGGTCGGCGCTGCAACCGCTGGTGCCGTTGGGCGGCAATCGTTATTTCGGTTTCAACAGCCGGCTGGCGGGTATCGGTCAACAGGTTGGTGACTTCCATGCCACCGCGCAGGGCGTGTGGCTGCTGAGCCTGCTGCGTGCCCAGTGAGCGGCTCTCGGACGATAGGAACAAATATCGGCACAAGGCAGTTGGATGGGGCAGCCGACACGCTGATCGAGAGAGCCGCGGCGGTCGTTGCGAAACGCAGCTCAGCATGTTGGGCCATCGATACAACGAGCTCCAAGTTAAAAACGCAAAATCCATCTCGATAAGAATAATGACTTAATTTGTAGTTCCCGCCCCAGGACTGGGCTCGTTAGCATAAGCGCAACAGTCATTGCATCAGAATTATCAGAGCTGTAGATCGCAATCAAAGCGAGCAAACACATGGTCCAATCCGCTAATTAAATGCGAGCCTGATTTTGGGGAGCACAGAGTGTTGGCCTGCCGGGCCATATATCGACGATATTCTAAAAAACATGGATCAATTCGCAGCCGCTGCGGAAACGTATAAAAACAGTTCAAGAAATTTTTTATTCAGTCCTCGACCCTTGCATGCCGGATGAGATGGCTGGCGGAAAAACAGCTGATTCAAACCGGGGCCGCCACGAATTGTCCACAACCTGCAAGCCTCGACGTTGCGCGAACAATTGATGAGCGAGAACTAAAGCGCAGCGTATGTCGAAAGTTTATCCATACATCGTTTCCAGATTGTCAGCAGAGTGATAGCGATAGATGAATCCAGCAATTTCCAAACTTCGGTTCTTTTTGGCTCTCGCATGCGGTGTATTCTTTCTACAAATCACATTAACCACGGAGGGGGCAGCCCAGGAAGAAACAGTGTTCAAGGGAAAAATAGGACTGAGCGAGAAAGATTCCATTCCGCACTGGCCGAGTTTCCCCAAGGCGCCGAAGGGCGCTCCAAACATTGTGGTAATCCTGCTTGATGATGTGGGTTTCAGTGCCCCCAGTACAGCGGGAGGGCCGGCCAGAACGCCG
>Ga0164243_10013034_pt1 | contig 11728 bp, 12 predicted proteins | sample OricompcompostOP_FD_108781 | JGI IMG/M metagenome (GOLD analysis project Ga0164243, IMG submission 108781) | Organic Plus compost microbial communities from Emeryville, California, USA - Original compost - Organic plus compost (OP) | ecosystem: Engineered > Solid waste > Mixed feedstock >...
CCACTGATCATGTCCATGTACGAGGCGCGGTTAACCAGTGTGTCTAGGATCTGAATAACACCGATATTGGGACCAGTCTGCTCTTTGGAAACCCGGTTGCCAGGATTAGACCTTACTGAGGATGCCTCGATAGCAGATTGGATTTCCTCTGCAGACAGCTTTATGCCAGCCTCATGGCGGGCAACAATCTGCTGAATCTCATTCAGCTTCTCGTCAAGAATAGCCCATATTACACTGTAGAACGTCTGCGCTACGCGGGTTTTTGCCATTGGAGATCAATAGATTTAATATCCAGTTCCCATTGAATCAGATAAACTGACAAGAAAGGAATCTCTGGAACTCGGTCAATATCGAGAATACGGAGCATAAATTCGTTCTTTCCTCCGTTAATGTCAACAGTGACGGATACCTTAAATTGCGAAAATCTCCTGCGTAGCTGCGTAATAGCACGGAAGCAGTTATGCTTGCGAGTTACACCCCTATCGTCACGGAGAGACGAAACGGCAACGTAGAATCCCACTGTATCAATTTCAGACTGAATCCTATCTGTGCTGGATCTTTCTCCAATGTCGATACGAGGAGTTGCCTTCATGAAGTCAAACAAGACCTGAACAGAACGCTGCGCTCTATTGCTCAGATCTAGGAGGGACTCTTCTGTATTGAACTCGTTGTAGTAATAGTCTACTTCAACGTTCTGCCCCTCAAATGCTTCACGAGCAGCGTTCATCATCTGCTCACTGATTTCCTCAATCCAACTAGAACCCTGGATCGTCAAAAGAGTTAATTCGTCCACCGTATTTTATCCTCCTTCTATCGCCCCAGAAAGTTGTACCCCTGTGTACCTCGCCAATGATTGTACGAGATGGAGTTACGTCTGTGGCCTTGTGTGTCTCTGGGTTAATCTCAAGCTCAGGTATAGAGGCGCGTCCCCTTGCCACCGATTCCAGGTAACGGAGAATATCCTCGTACGACCTGCGTATATCAGGCATCATGCTGGCACGCCTGGAATACATGAAGTACCTGAATAGATGCTTCACCTTGTTCTTTACTTCGCGTGGCACGAGTCCAGACCTGTTCCTTACAGGAATAGAGTAGCGCAAACAAACGTATGAATCAAATTCAGACTCCGCAGACTGGACAGCAGCAAGAACTCGGTCCCTGTTCGGCCTATCCTCTTTTACCGAATCAGTGGTAAGATCGAGGATTTCTTTCTTACTCATGATGTCAGTAAGTTCTCCGAGATCAATCTCGTGAACCTGCATCCTGTAGTAATTCGGCTCTGTAATGTTGCCTACGTTCAGGTAATGAGGATAATAGAATAAACCAGTATCATCCTCTCGAGCATCAATAGGAGCACTGATATTAGACGAGACTACTACTATCTCAAACGGCTCAACTACGCCATAATCTCCCGTTGCTTCGACACGAAACTTGACTCTACCAGCCCAGTTGCATTTGTGTTTCAGAAGAAGTATGTCGCCAAACAGATTAATCTCCTCTGATGTGCCATTGTCGAAGTCGTTCCAGTAATAATACTGTTCTACCCCGTCGCCGTTCTGATATATGATTTTGGCTGAGTCAGGGACGCCTACCTCCCCATCTCCGTTCTGGAAGATAAGTTCAATCTCAGCTACATCTCCGAGATCATAACTAACCATTTCTGAATCTCACTGTTATCGGTTTCCTACTATGGACGCTCGTATATATACGGCTCATCCTGTGTCTAACGCCAATGCTCGAAGGAATAAATCTCTCTCCGATATGCAGGGTGTATCCCATTGATCTGGCCTCGCCCATTGATAGGATACGAATAGCAGCCACATGAAGAGGGAGGCCAGTTGAAACAGCAATTCCGGTTGAAAGTGTTATGAGTTGACCAAGAGTAAATTCCAGATCATCGCCTGGAACTCCGACCGATCCTGTTGAAAGAGTTATCGTATTCGAGGCAAGCTGAACGGCTAGGCTCTGGCCAGTCGCATTAGCAGATCCTAATACTAGGTTTCTAACTTGAGCCTGAACTACTTCTAGCGGCTGACCAGTTGCCTGTGCTATAGCAAAGGACAGGCTTCTTATCTGGCCAGTGGATATGGATAGTTCAAATCCTTCAGACTTAGCCTGTCCTGTAGACAATCTTCTTCCCTGGGCAGTATCCTGCACCTGAAGTAGTTCGCCAAGCGCACTGGCTATGCCTATGTTGAGGATTCTTTCCTGGCTACCGAGGGATATATTAATCAGTTCTCCCTGTGGCGATACGAATCCAGTCTGTATAACTCTAGATTCTCCCTGTCTTATACCAAGAAATTCTCCATGAGTATCGGCTTGACCAAGAGATAGAGTCCTGATTACTCCTTCTACTACATTTACATTTTCGCCAGTAAGATTCGCTATAGCTAGCGACAGTGATCTTATCTGTCCTTCCGTCAAGTCGAGGAGGAATCCAGAGGCGTTGGTTACTCCAGTTGATAGAATTACGTTTTGTCCGCCGCCAGTTGACAGAACCTCCGCTGCCGTGCGCCAATTTCCATTATTCCAGATCCATGCTTTATCTTCTGGAGTAAGAAACTTGTCGAACTTAAACAGCTGGTCTATCTCTCCATTCAGGTTGAAGTTTAGAGATGTTGGATCTTTAAGACCAATGACCAGATCTGTTGGGGCTATCCCGGTAGGAACAGTTATATCCCAAGACTCAGGTTCGGCATTATTAAACGAGATCTCTAGCACCCTGTTAACATCGTCAAACCCCACGAAAACTCCAGTCCAGCTATCAATAGGTACAGTCGCAACTGTTTCGTGATACTGCCTCTCAACTCCATTTCCTACCTGAGCAAGCATTACTCCGGTACTCTGCAGTCTGATAGCAAGCTCAAAGTCATCCTCATCAAAGGGTTTGCATAACAGATATGGTCTGTTAGATAAATTATGAGGATTAAGCATGAAGGCATAAGTCCAGCTTCTGTCACCATTTCTAGAGTATGGACCATCTGGAATTACGAAATGCCTCCTGGCTCCTCCTGTAAACAATGCACTGGCCCCAATGAATCCGCTTTCATTAACCAGAACATCATTGACTTCTACTGGAGTAGTATGACCAGTAGCATCAAGAGCAGGATTAGCAGACTCAAACTCAAGGGCAATGGCGGTTACACCTGCAAGCTGAGGTACAACAGGAGGAGTTCCTTCTGTAATGTCGAGAAGATTCCCTGATACTATAGCTTGACCTGTGACTAAATCCCTTTGTTCGGGATCAGGTCCCCCAGATGCGGGTGTGCTATACTTTACCCTAAGAAAGTCATATACCCCAGATAAGGTTGGACCATCCAGTACCCCTGCAAATGTGGCCGCTCTATAAAATGCCATCTGAGCAGGGACTACTCCTCCAGCGGCAATCCTTAGCCCTCCAGAATTCCCGTTCTTCCAGGGGCCTGGGCCAGAGTCTCCCGAGATAACATATAGATTATTCTTGAGTATATAGGAGTTCGCTCCGTTGGCAACTACTGTGAGTATTTGAAGATCTGAATCGACAGCGCTATTGCCTGACTCTCTAAGCTGTGTACCAAATACTGTCCTGTATTTGCCGTTTTCATTCTGTAGAACGTTTCTGCTCGCAGCGTTTGCTCCATATATTATCTCATTACGAAGAGATGGATCTGATGATGTCAGCTTGAATACTATGAAGTGAGTATGAGGTAAATTTCCGAAATCAGTTGTACTGTTTCTTAATCCATCATCTACTCCATCAAAATCCAGGTATATCAAATTCAGATCATCTTTCTTTAGCGTGGCTCCTCCATCTGCTCCCTTCGTAACATCATTTGACCCGTGCGAGTCTACCAAAAGAGATACTAGACCAAGTTCAGTTGCAGGTGTAGTTCCTGCTTCATCCTCAAACGAGCCCCGCTCTGGGTCTAAGTCAGCAAGTAAACCTGGAATGCTAACGAGAGAGGATATTTTCGGAATTACATCATAGTAGCTCGCTCCAGATTCATACTCTGAAATCTCGTCTGTAGATAGATGGCGCTGAAGCAAGACTGAATCATCGAACATCCCATCGAAGTATCGAGTATGAGATGGTCCATATCCTATTACTGCAGGCCCCATAGGCGGCACGTCTCCTCCCCCTGGAGTAGAAATATACCCGCTTGTACCAAGAGACTCTCCGTTTATTAGATACGGAGTATTATCTAAAAATATCCTGCCTCTTGTTTTGTCTGCATTTGTAGTTCCTACAGGGCCACCATCAAACTCTACTCTTAGGGTATGCCAAGCTCCAAACGTAAGAGCGTCTATGGTTCCAGTTCTTCCGATCCATAAGTTACCACCCAGAGTATTTTTTATAGCCAGATTTAATTCTTTTGTTTTTTCTGGGTTGATACTGATATATATAATATGCTCAGTCGCATCCGAGTTCAAGATGCCGAAAAAGCCACCGTTTCTCTGTTCTGTGTTTACATAGAACCTTGTTAAGTATGTCCAGGGAAGCATCGGATCAAATCCGAGTATACCTGTCATGCATACTAGATATTCGTTATTAGCTCTTACGAGCAGACTTGCGTTCCCGTTGATACCTTGAGCAGATCCGACAGAGTTTACATCTATAAATTCATGTCCACCATGAGGATCTCTTCTTGTTCCAGATGACTCGTCATGTGTAAGCCAGAATATAAGATTATCTGTCCAAGCCATTACTCTGACTCCGTCTTACTCCAGGGTTTATCAAAAAGAAGCCCAGGCCCAAAGTTCATACTTTTAGTCCAGAGGCCCTCGTCTGGACCAGATGTGATCATGTGATAACATACAACAGCATAGCCATACTCGCCCCTTACACTGTAAACGTCGATCTGTATGTTTGCACGAAGAAGCTGAGGTAGTCCAACAAACAGATCAGCCGGAGACTCTTGCTGATCAGTTGGGTGATAGTCTGGCCTATCGAATACTGTATTCTGCCCATCACTAGGATGAACGCTGGCCATAAGAAGAGACTGGGCGTATCTACCATGCTGAGCAAAGTAATCGGCCTGGACCTGATGGATTACAGGAAGCCAGGCCGCTACTCGCTCGTCCACACCCTGAAGTATAACAGCGGTGCTCTGTTCCATCAGGCTACAGTTTCGATATGCTCTTGCAGACGCTTGTGATACTTAATCAGAATCATACTGATATTACCGCAGTTCCGACAGGATTCTCCACTTGGGCATTGTCTCCAATTCAGGAGGAATAGATACTGCTTGCTGAAAGAAATTGAATCCAGCAAGCAGTATCCCTGCGACAGTGAGAAGCAGGCCGTATTTCCTCATTACGCGTCTCCAATGCGCAGCAGACCGGCTGCTTGATCGTTGATCTGGTCAGCTGCACCATCGAACGTGAGATCCTGAATATCTTCATGCCCGATGAGAAGATTGGAGGATGCGCCACTTCCGCCCTGACGAATCAGAACAACATGGCCGGCAACTCCGCCGCCACCTGGATCTTCCAGCTGAAAGGGCTCCAAGTCAAGAGTACGATTTACGAGATTAATCGTAACTACCTGTCGATGCAGAATGTTAGCACCGAGATCAGTTTCGGTGCCGTGACCAGTATCGCTCAGGTCCGGCGTATAGTCGTTGCTGAGGAATAGCATCTCATAAACTCCAGTTGAAAGATCGGCCTGACCCTTCATGATTGCCTGGATTGCCTTGTTGTACCAGTTCATGTTCTCCTTAGTCTATGTTGCACAGAAGATAATCTATGATTGTCCAGATCGCCTCGTTAGGATCATCTCGTATCACTACGTAGTTTCCCTGCTCGCGAAGCAGAGCGATTTTCTCTAGCTGCTGATCGGTCGGACTTCCTGTTTTGGTCTTGAACTCAATCCACAGACCGGCGTACCCGCCTCTAGGCACAGGAAGGTGAGTATCAGGAAAGCCACCTTCGAGGCCCTCGTCTTTAAACCATTGTACTGCCCATCCATATCTAGGCTGACCTCCAGTTGATGCATGAAAGAGGAGAAGTTCTGGGAATATGTAGATACCTGTCTGTCTGACCCAGCTCACTACTGAACACTGCATATCGTGTTCTTCTCTTCTCTTCAGCTTCTTTACTGTATCTGTTCTTTTCTTCTTCCTCTTCTTTTTCTCTTTTTCTTCTGTTACTGTCTTAGCCATTTAATTCAGTTTATATCTGATTTTATCAGTATTTGTTCTCTTATTTCAGATAAATACTGTTATTTCAGATTTATATATAACTCACATATAAGAACATAGCTGTACATATGTTGCATATAAGGGTTATATATCTTGTGCTTAATTATCTATTATGTGGGAAAGCTCCAGACCAGATCTGGGGGCCAGAAATCCAGAACAGCAAACACACAGTTATTTTTCCCGCTATTGCATTACGAGCAGATCTAACGTATTATATACGGAATATCCAGCTACTTGTCAATACGGACCTGAATATGGCAACAACAAAAGTCTCTAAGCAGGCTAAGAATCTGATCAAGAATCCAGTCCCCATAGAGAAATCATGGGAGGATAGGTTTAACTTAGTTGCCCAACAGTTGTCGCCTGATCAAGTTCGGATGAGGCTTCAGATGGCATCAATGGGACAGGTCGGAGCAATCCAGACCATATACCAGATGATGGATACTGATGGCAAGTATGCAGGTATTTGCAAGTCGCTGAAGTCTGCAGTTGCCATGTGCCCAAGCAAGATTGTTCCGGCACGGAAAAAGAGCAGGAGCGCTACTCTGGCTTATAAGATAGTACTAGAGCAATTCAGCAGAATTAACAAGGTTAAGCTGATAAGCCAGCTCTGTAATTACTACATCAGGGGAGTCTATGTAGGGAAGATGATCTGGAAGCTCGAGGGATCTTCAAATACCAGTAACGAGCTGGCATTTTTCAAGGGGCTAGAGATGATACCTGGATCTCGCCTTGTAGTTGACACGAACTTCAACTCGCCTACCTACGGAGAGCTGATGCTCATGTCAGATCAGAATCCATCTGGTCGCCCCATCAGCTCATATCAACCTGGAGCACTTCTTCTTACGACCGAAGAGGTAGAGGGCTTCTCGTACGACATGATTGGCGCTGCCAGACGTTGTCTGGGATGGTGGCTGTCCAAGATGTATACGCAGGTAAACTGGACTGACTTCAACGATAACTGGGCGGAGCCTACTCGTGTGGCCTATGTGCCTAACGAGATGAAAGCGGAAAAGCGGAAAGAAATCGCTAGGTATCTCAGATTTCTCGGACGCAACCTGTACGCCATCTTTGATGAGGATGTTGAGTTGGATCTGGAATCAAAAGCGTCGATGGGTACTGTCAGTACGTACCGTGAACTGATTCAGCTGGCCAACGATGAGATGTCATTCGCTATCACAGGATCCTCTCTTTCGTCTGGATCAAACAAGCAAGGCAGCTACGCACGAGATGAATCTCACTTGAAGGTACGTCGCGAGAACGTAATCTCTATTGCAGCTAACGTTGAAGAGGAGATCAATCATGACATAATCCCAATAATCTGCAACTTCAACATCGACGAACAGTTTGACCCTGAGGAAATGCCTAGCCTCAAGATAATTGTTCCTCGCGCAGAAGAGAAGGAGAAGCTCGCTGAGATGTACGACAAAGTAACCAAATTCATCCCTGTGTCTGTCAGGCAAATCAGGGAGGATCTTGATCTGGAGGAACCAGTCGATGGCGAAGAGACGATCGGGCCTGATAATAGAAATCAGTTCGACCAGTTTAGAGATCCCAAAAACGATAGTTCTGCCGTACCAGATGAAAAGGAGACTGGGAAGAGCGGCAGCAAATCGGGCGAGGCAGATGATAATGAACCGGCTTGATGCTGGTTACTTCCCGAGAGGAGGAAGCAGTCGTTACAGCACCAAGCCGCTGTCTATTCCAGCTGTTATTCCAAATACCAGGGGTCCCAAATGGGCGGCAGAATGGCAGAAGATTCAGCGTATCATGTATGATTACGCAGACGATAACTGGGGTGTCCGTGGCAAAGAGGGGAAGGTGCCTGGGGACTTTATCTTTTTCTCGGGAGGCTACGCCGAGTTCAAGTCTGCATTAGGTCAGCAACAGGAGGTCAATCTGTTTCTCACGGGCAAGATGCGAGATGACTTGCAGGTTAAGTATCGACTGAAAACCAACGCAAGGCCAACTCAGGTTAGTACTGCAAAAGGCGCGAAGTCCAAGAATCTGGAAGTAGGAGATCTCACACTAACTATCGCATTCAAAACTATATCTTCTCATCGTATAGCGATATATAACGAGATGGGTAAGACCAGACGAAAGTTCATGTTCTGGACTGAGAACGAAGTAAGGATGCTTGAGGACTATATTCAGGAGCTCGCATCTGATCCTGACACTAATCTAAGGAAAGTATAAGGAGTCAGATTACGATAGCTACTTCTTGACATTATAATATATGGTAGCTATTTTCCCACTGGACGGATCAGGCTGCGTCCACTAGCCTCGACCTGTCTTAGCCATGCAGGAAGGGCAGTTTCCACTGGGGAGGAGGCTGCCTTTTCCTGTTATATGAGGGTCCGCCTGCCTTCGTTCTCTTCTTCAAGCATCTTATATCTTGAACCACTCTTCGAATGAGAAGGATCTCTTACCGTTCTGGCGCCAGGTGGCCTAAGATACCAGGCAATATATCTCGTAGTATCCCAATAGTGTGTCTGCTTGCGCTTTTTCTTCTCATCTACGGTACCCTCCTGTTTATCGGCGGTTTCGTCGATAGTGCCGTCAGCCTTATATCTCGTTGACGAACAAGAGGCTGCGCATCCGCCTGACTCATACCTTGAAGTAGGCAGGAACACTATGCCTGGATGCCCATCGGCGTCTAGAAGGAGGCTATTGAGATTGTCGATAGTATCCTTTACTGGTGGGTTTGTGTACTTAGCCAGTTTATTATCAGAGCTCTTCTTTTTCCTCCTTCCTTTGTTAACAACCAGTCCTTTCTTAATAACAACGTCAGGCATTCCTTCAAATTCAGTAGCGAATACCTTCCAGTCTGTCAAGGACACTTCGTTGGGACGCCTGGCATTACCAGACGCATCCCCAATTACTACCATACCAGACCTGTGAGATCCATACTTTTCTCTGATCTGCCTGGCTAGTCCACGGGTGGCGCTCATCCATTCCTCGAACTCGTCAACCTGGAAGATTACATTCTTGATCTCAGAGGTCTTGCGTGGAAGCCCTGTAGATGGATCTTTCCTGATTACCGTAAATTCTACAGGCTTAACCTGCCATAGAGTTGCCGTACACGGAGCAACGTTGAAGTCTACTGATACATACAGGACTCGGTACGGATCATATACCGTATGCAGCTTGCTCAGTTTACCGGATCTGTGTATCTTATCCTGATAATTCGGAAGTGTTGGGATTCTTGCGATAGAGACTCGCTCTCCAAGAAGATAACGACGGCCCAGATCACCTGGATACATCTTCTCCATGTCAGAGATATACCCTTCCGGAAGGTTGTGAGCGTTCTCGTATGTGTTGACCGTGTACTGTTTAAAGTTATTCTGATCAAGCCATTCATACAGCCAGAACTCTTCTCCTTCAGCCATCGCCGCAATAAACCGGCAGCCATCACCTACGCCACGACGCAGACGGGAAAGTGCCGTACGCAGATCATGTGGGTCCCAGAATGTGGCCTCCTCGATAGCTGCCCCGTCCCACTTAGACCCCTCAATCATGTCCATGTTATCAGCAGAACGAATGCAGATAACACTGTGGAAATCTGGGAAATAGTAAACGTGTTTATGAACCTTTCTGTCAATAGTCATCTTATCTCGATAGATGACTTTGATGTTCATAATATCACAGGCCTCGACTAACTCAGTAGCGCAAGATTCGATAGCCTGTTGATATGTAGCAGCAGCAATAAAATACTTCGATCCCAGATACTTCTGTGCGCGGTCAATAAGTCCTGCTGCACAGGTTATCGTCTTTCCACCTCCTTTCCCTCCCAGCAGTGCAACCTTCGCTCCAAATGTATCTCGCATATAAGGCCAGCATTTCAGCTGAGTTGGAGTGGCCTTTCTTCCGAGATAATCTGGACCGAATGGATCTTTGTAATCAGGCCTCCGAGGACCCATTAAACCGTTGCTGAAGGCGTTTATTTGCCTTTGCGTCGCCTGTGTTAATCTCATAGTTCTGCGGGTCACCTCCAAATGCTAGGAAACGCTGGTATTCATCAGCAACACCAGCCAGAAGCATTTCTATTGCAGTACCTACTTCTGGGTTATTCTTGAAATTCGACCTGACATTCAATCCAACAGCCCTGATTATTTCACCAACAACTGTGGTAATAGCTTCTGCCATTTGCAGTTTGGCTTCGGCTTCATCCTGAAGTTCGCGTCTAGCCTTAACGAGAACAGCCAAATCAGCAGGCTTAAACTGCATCTTGTTAACCTGCGTAATAAAGATATCTTGCAGTTTATCCAAGTCTGACTTCGCATCTTCCAGGAACTTCTGGTATTCCTTCGGCTTGTTTCTAATGATAGACTCAGTGTCAAATCGAGAACGAACATTCTCGCAGAGTTCTCTGACACGGAACCAGTTTACTCCGATTAATTCTCCCTGGTTAGCCCATTGCTTAATAGTGGCAGGGGCAGGTGAATTACCGTCAGCGTCCCTAAAATCCTGGAGTATTTTGGCGGCTTCTTCTACTGTATGATAATCGAATATCAAACCAAACGCTCGAAAGATTGTCTCAAGCGGATACGTTACCCGTGCCATATATTTTTTTCAGGATTGATGTAAACAGTTGTTGACTTGACTGAAATTATTTCGTAATATATGGCATGCGATATGACAACGCAAACAAAATCTCATTCCATCAGGAGGCTATCATGGCTAAGGAACAGGAACAGGCAGTAGAACAGAACGCAGCATTTGACGAGATCGCGCAACTTGAAGCGCAGCTCGCTCAACTGACGAATATCCCCCAGGAGCTGAAAGACAAGATGCTCCAGCAGGCCCGCGAGACGGTCAGCGCCAGCGCTATCCAGGGTATCCTGAACGGCGTTCAGAAGCTGGTTTCCCATGATCGCTTTGCTTCGGCCCGTGCGCTTCTGCGTGATCAGAAACTCAGTGTGACGTTCACGTTCGGTGAGGACGGATCTGTCGCTGACGTTTCGCACCGCGTCACGAAAATTTCCTCGGGCCAGACGGCTCGCCAGTCAGCCAAGAGCAACTCCGCGAAGGTTTACGTCGTGAACGGACAGGAGTTCGAGACGGCATCTGAAGCAGCCCGCACCTTCGGCGTCAACTACGCTGGCGATTCGGCAGTACGCGCCCTCCGCCGTGCCCTCGCCGCGAAGCAGATCGAATCTTTCGAAGTTCGTGATGTAGAGTCCACCGAGACGCCCGCCGAGGAGAACGCAGAAGCGTAATAATATCGAGGACCAGTAGCCAGGCCCTCGTGTAGGAAGAAAAGGCCAGCTTTTACCAGAGGCTGGCTTTTTCTTTTAGCTATAGGTGTCTCAGTTATGGATATACTGGATATTCCAAAAGAATGGGCTAAATACCAGAACGAAAAACAGATAGATGAGCAATGATCTCCTCAGTTGTACGACATTTCACTCACGGAGCGAACGATGATCTGCCAAGTCATCCTCGCATGATTTCGAAGGATCAGATCAGCTTCCTCCGCAAGATGCTCAACGATGAACTCGATGAACTGGAGGAAGCAAAAAACGTAATACAGTTTGCAGATGCTCTTC
>Ga0164243_10013035_pt1 | contig 11728 bp, 10 predicted proteins | sample OricompcompostOP_FD_108781 | JGI IMG/M metagenome (GOLD analysis project Ga0164243, IMG submission 108781) | Organic Plus compost microbial communities from Emeryville, California, USA - Original compost - Organic plus compost (OP) | ecosystem: Engineered > Solid waste > Mixed feedstock >...
GCTTTGATCGCGCGTTTGAATTCGTTGACCGGCAATTTCATCGTGGCGCCCTCCCGTGGCTTGGCCATTCGCCGCTCTCTGCCGTCGCATCCTTCCAGGCGGACCTGCCGGCGACGGGGGCGGCAGATTCCTGTACCGAGCGGCAGCCTGCGGCACAACCATGCCCGACATCCCACGCATCCCACTGCCACGACGGACCGCCTTGTCCCACGGCCCCGATGTGGAATAGCGGCGGGCGCCCAGTTGACCCGGCTGCAACGCTGCGTGCCTAATTCTGTGCCTTCGCCCGCAGGTCCCGCCCGACGATTCCCCATGCCAGGAGACCCCATGCGTCTGACGAGTTTCCTTCTCGAGGGCCAACCCCGCTACGGTGCCGTCGTCGATGGTGGTCTGATCGACCTCACTGATCGCGTCGTCGGTGCACCGACCCTCCTCGCGCTGATCCAGACGAATGCGCTCGCACGCGCCCGCGAGGCGGCCGCAGGGCGCAAGCCCGACTATCGTCTGGCGGATGTGACTGTGCTGCCGCCCGTACCGGCGCCGGAAAAGATCTGGTGCATCGGCGTCAACTACGCCGACCGAAACGAGGAGTATAAGGATCAGTCGGCTCGGCCACGCTATCCGAGCCTGTTCTGCCGTGCGCCGGCGTCCCTCGTGGGTCACGATCAGCCGATCGAGCGGCCACGCGTGTCCGATCAACTCGACTACGAGGGGGAGATCGCGCTTGTCATCGGTCGCGACTGCCGCCACGTGGGCCGTGACGATGCGCTCGACTGCATCTTCGGCCTCACACTGTGCAACGAGGGCAGCGTCCGCGACTGGCTGCGCCACGGCAAGTTCAACGTCACCCAGGGCAAGAACTTCGACCGGTCCGGCAGCATCGGACCGTGGATCGTCACCGCCGATGAGCTGGATCTGCGCGCCCCGCTGGAACTGACCACCCGCGTCAATGGCGAGGTGCGCCAACACGATACGACCGCCCGGCTGATGTTTCCGTTCGATTTTCTGATTTCCTATCTGACGACCTTCGCCACGTTGCGGGCCGGCGACATCATTGTCACCGGCACGCCGACCGGCGCCGGCGCGCGCTTCGACCCGCCGAAATGGCTGGTCCCGGGCGACGTCATCGAAGTCGAGGTGCCGCAAATCGGCACGCTGCGCAATCACGTCATCGACGAACGCTGAACAGTCACATCGCCGCGAAGGACTGCATGGGGGAAACGATGCTCGACAAAACAACGATCGAGGACGCCGCGCGGCGACTGCATGAGGCGGAGCGCACCCGCGTCCCGATCCGTCAATTGTCGCTCGAGCATCCGGGTCTGACGATCGCTGATGCCTATGCCATCCAGGACGCCTGGATGACCATCAAGCTCGCCGAAGGCCGGGTCGTGAGAGGCCACAAGATCGGCCTGACCTCCAAGGCGATGCAATATGCCGTCAACATCAACGAGCCCGATTACGGCGTCCTGCTCGACGACATGTTTCACGTCGACGGAGCCGAGATCGACACCGGCAGGCTGATCGGTGCGCGCGTCGAAGCCGAGCTTGCTTTCGTTCTCAAGGAGCCGCTGTCGGGTCCGAACTGCACGATCTTCGACGTTCTCAATGCCACCGATTACGTGATCCCGGCGCTGGAGATTCTCGACGCCCGCGTGCAGCGCGTCGATCCGGAGACGAAGTCGACCCGCAAGGTGGTCGACACGATCTCCGACAACGCCGCCAATTGCGGCATCGTCACCGGCGGCCGTCCTTTCCGGCCGCTCGAGGTCGACCTGCGCTGGGTGGCCACCCTGTGTTTCCGCAACGGCCAGATCGAGGAGACCGGCGTCGCCGCCGGCGTCCTGAACCACCCGGCCAATGGCGTCGCCTGGCTCGCCAACAAGCTTGCGCCGCACGGCGTTTCGCTCCGCGCGGGCGAGGTGATCCTCAGCGGGTCGTTCATCCGCCCGATCGACGCGCGCAAGGGCGATACGTTCCACGCCGATTACGGTCCGCTCGGCTCGGTGTCCTGCCACTTCATCTGAAACGGGGCAGCGCCATCTGAAACGGGGCAGCGCCACCACTCGCTCGCAAGAACGTCGCCAACCCGCTGGGCACGATCCTGTGGGCGGCTTTCATGCTGGAATGGCTGGGGCGGCGTCACAACGATGAATCGGCCTCCGCAGCCGGTAAGCGCATCCTCGCCGATGGCCGGGACCTCACCGCCGACCTAGGGGGCAAAGCGACCACAGCCGGCCGCACCCGCGCGTGACCGCCGCGCCGTAAGCCTGAAGTCACCCGCGCGAACGCGAAGGCCGGCGCCGCCGCGGCGCCGGCTCTTTGGCCGCTTTTTTCGTCGCTGTTTTGCCCGCGCTCTGCCGCAGCGCTTGCTTCAGCCCGACCGGGCGACCGTGCTTGCGCAGCAGGTCGGCGAACGCCTCGTCCGCGAGCTCCTGGATGTCGGCCATCCGGTCTCGGGCAAGCCCGTCCAGCGCCAGCCACGTCTCCGGATCGAAGGCGATCAGCTTGCGGCGCGGCGGATCACTGCGGCTTGCGCCGGTCGCCGCGGTCGCCTTGGCCATGCTTTGCTTCCGTGGCTGCGTGCCTTCTGCGGTCCTGGCCCAGTGAACGACCGACATCGTCGGATTCGGTGAACCGCCCTTGCTTGTCACGACGGACGTACCGCTTGTCGGTACCCGTATCGATCAACTCCCGCTTTCCAACCATGCGCGGATCCTTCGTCGAACTTCGGCTCAACGTTCCGCGCTGAGGATCGGTTCCTTGTTCCGGCTGGCTGGCGGCCCCCTGGCTGACTGGGGCCGCCGCCGCCCTCAGTTGCCCTTGCTCGCGTTCCAGTAGACCGGCACGCCAGCCTGCAGGAGCCCCGTCACGTTCTTGCGATGGCCACGGACGAGATAGAATTGGCCGACCGGCACATGCGGGACCGTCTCGACGGCACGTTCCTGGATCTTCCGTGCGATTGCCTTGCGCGCCGCGAGGTGGGGAACCATCGTGAACTCCTGCCGCAGCTTCTCGATCGTTTCGTCGCATGGCCAGCCGAACCACGCCTTGTCGCAGTTCGACCGGATCCTTGATCGGCTCCGATCCGGACGTGCTGCGCAAGGGTGTCATCGCCGCCGTCCTGTAACCGGCACGCCCTCGCCCGGCCTACTCCTCGCGGAACGCGCGGGCGATCTGGTCGCTCAGTGGTTTGACGAGATAAGACAGCGCCGTGCGCGGCGCCGTTTGGATATGCACTTCCGCCGGCATGCCGGGCACGAGCCGGACATCGTCGCCCAGGCGCGCCAGTTCCGCCCCGCTCAGATCGACGCGTACCACGTAAAAGCTCTCGTTCGTTTGCGGATCGTGCGTCAGGTCGGCCCCGACGAAGGCGATCTCGCCGGCGAGTTCCGGCGTCGTCCTCTGGCTGAACGCGGTCATCCTCACCATGGCCCGCTGGCCGACGGCGATCTGATCGATGTCGCCGGCTGCGACCTTCGCCTCCACCACCAGTTCGTCGTGCTCCGGCACGATCGCCATCAGCGTGTCGCCGGGCGCGATAACGCCACCCACCGTGTGAACGCTCAGGTCGTGGACGATCCCGTCCTGCGGGCTGCGAATGTCGATCCGGCGCAGCTGGTCTTCAGCCGTCACCTTGCGCTCGCCGAGCTCGCCGACTTTGGCATCCAGCTCGCGCAGTTCCTTCATCACTTCGGCGCGGAAGTCTCGGTCGATCTGCATCATCTGCAGGTCAGTTTCGGCAATCTTGCCACGCGCCTGCGCGATCGCCGATACGAGATGTCCGCGCTCACCCTCCAGCCGGGCCGCCTGCCGCTGCAGCGTGATCACCCGGTTGAGCGGAACCAGCTTTTTCGCGAACAACGTCTCGACCGCCTTCAGCTCCTCCCGGATCAATTCGATTTCGCGCGTCTTGGCGTCGCGCTGCGCTTCCAGTCCTTCGATCTCCTGTCGAAGCTGCCCGATACGCTCGGTCAGCCGCGACTTCTGGCCCTCCTGCGTGGCAGCCCGGGCCTGGAACAACCCCGTTTCACCATCGAGGATGTGGCGGACACCAGGCTCGTTCGCCGCGCGCGCCATGAGCTCCTCCGGGAACGTGATCGTGGACGCGCCCTCCTGCTCCGCGCGCAACCGTGCGCGCCGGCCTTCCAGTTCGTCCAGGTTCTTCGTCACCATGGCAAGGTTGGCCCGAGTCACCGTCTCGTCCAGCCGCAGCAGGATCTGCCCCGCGCGCGCCCGGTCGCCGTTGCGGACCCGGATCTCGCCAACGACGCCGCCTGTCGGATGCTGGACCTTTTGCAGGCTGTTTTTCACCACCAGGGTCGCCGGCGCGATGACGGCCCCTGCCAGATGCGCCGTCGCCGCCCATCCGCCCGCACCGCCCACCAGCATCAGACATACGAGCAAGCCGGCCAGCAAATGCCGCCGCACCGAACGGCCCTGCGCCATTGCCATCACGGCAGGAGGTGGATGTTGCATCGTCTGCTCACCGCACCAGACGTGGTGTCGCCTCGGCGAGCACGGGATGACCCGGCTCTTCGACGGTCGCCACCGGGGCACGCGTCACCTTGCGGACCACGTCGTCCTTCGAACCGAACGCGATCATCATCCCGCCGCGCAGAACCGCCACATGATCGACGGCCGCCAGTGCGCTCGGCCGATGCGCCACGACCACAACGATCCCGCCGCGCGCCCGCACCGCCTCCAGCGCTTGGGTCAGCGCCAGCTCTCCCTCGGCATCGAGATTCGAGTTCGGCTCGTCCAACACAACCAGGAACGGGTCGCCGTACAGTGCCCGCGCCAAGCCGATCCGCTGCCGCTGCCCCGCCGAAAGCGCCGCGCCATCCTCGCCGATCCGGGTGGCGTACCCCTCGGGCAACCGCAGGATCATCTCGTGGACGTCGGCAGCCATGGCCGCCGCAAGGACCTTGCTCGGCACCGCATCATCATCGAAGCGGGCGATATTGTCGGCGACGGTTCCGTCAAACAATTCCACGTCCTGCGGCAGATAGCCGATGTGACGGCCCAGCTCCGCCGGATCCCACTGATCGAGCGTTGCGCCGTCGATCCGCACCTGACCTTTCAGCACCGGCCATGCGCCGACCATGGCCCGCACCAGGCTCGACTTGCCCGCGCCGCTGGGCCCGATCACGCCCAGCCCTTGGCCGGCCATCACGCGAAGACTGACGTTCTGAACCAGTGGCGCCCGCATGCCGGGTGCTGCCACCGTCACGTTTTCGAGCGAAAGATCGCGACATGGCGGCGGCAGCGACAATATCGGTCCCGGCCCGCCCACGGCGCCCAGGATCATCGCCAGCCGGCGATGGCTCTGCCGCGCTTGCACGAACGAACGCCAGTTTGCGATCGCAAGGTCGATCGGCGCCAGCGCCCGCGACGCCGCGATCGAGCTCGCAATGATCACTCCAGCCGACACTTCGCCGATGATCACGAGATACGCGCCGAGCGCCAGCATGCCCGATTGCAACAGCATGCGCAGCACCTTGGCCACCGCCCCGAGCCCGCCGGTAACGTCGCTGGCCTGCTGCTGCGCCGCGAGATGCGCGGCGCTCGCCTCCAGCCACCGGCCGGCAATGCGATGGCCGAAGCCCATGGCGCGCAGCACTTCGGCGTTGCGGCGGCTCGCCGTCGAAATCGCCAATCGCTGCTGCATCGTCTGATTGATGTGCCGTGACGGCGCCTTCGATCGCCACTCGGTCAGCATCGTGATGGCCAGCAACGCGATCGCCCCCGCGAGCGCGAGCAGCCCCAGCAGCGGATGCAACAAGAAGATGAAGCCGAGATAGAGCGGCATCCAGGGCAAGTCGAGGATCGCGAGAGGCGCCGGCCCGGAGAGAAACGCGCGCAGCGTATCGAGATCGCGGATTGGCTGCAGGCCATCGCCGCCAGTGACACCACGCAGCGGCAGTTCGAGGACCGCACGATAGGCGCGCTCACCGAGGGCCGCGTCGACCTGCGATGCGATACGCACCAGCAACCGGCTCCGCACCAGGTCGAGAATGCCCTGGAACGCATATAGGCCGACCACGATCACTGTCAGCGCGACCAGCGTCGGGACCGAGCGGCTTGTCAGCACCCGGTCGTAAACCTGGAGCATGAACAGAGCGCCGGTTAATGCCAGCAAATTGACCACGCCCGAGAACAGCGCCACGCCCAATGCGGCGCCGCGCAGCGCCGCAAACAGTTCGGTCAATATCGGAGGCTCACCGCGCGACGGCTGACGATTCATCGGCCCCAATCAAATCATCCCGTCCTTCGCATCGAAGCGGCCGGATGGTGCGAGGAAAATCGGCCCCAAATGCGGCGCCGGCGTGCCAGCGCCGCATTCGCGTCACACGAACACAAAATCGTCCGCTGTGAGCGCCGGCGCGCCGGACAGCGTCGCGAGCGTCACGGCGGGCCGGCTGCCACCGCCATCCTCGTCCCATCGCAGTTGGCCGTTGGCTTGGTTATAGATCGCGACTGCCAAAGGGGATCCCGGGTCGAAGGATTCCGGCGTCACCAGTGCGAAACTGTTCTCGTCGCCGAATGCGCTGGACAGCCCGACCCGGTCCGTCCCCGTCCTGAAGTCGGTGATCGTGTCCCCGCCGTCACCGATCGCTTTAATGACGAACGTGTCGCTGCCGCGACCGCCTGTCAGCACGTCCGCACCGGCCCCGCCATCGAGCAGATCGTCGCCATTGCCGCCGTCGAGCCTATCGCCCCGATCACCGCCGTAGAGGGCGTCGTTGCCATCGCCGCCCGCAAGCGTGTTGGCGATGGCCGTCCCCGTCAGCACGTCGTCATAGGCGCTGCCGGTGAGATGCTCGATAGAACTGAAGTAATCACCGGCTGCCTCCCCGGTGTTGACCGAGGCGTCGGCGAGATTGGCAACGACCCCTGCGGCGGCCGTGGCGTAGCTCGCCGTGTCGTATCCGATGCTGCCGCTCAGGGTGTCGGCGCCCGGCCCGCCGATGAGCACATCGTCGCCGTCTTCGGCATAGAGCCGATCGTCGCCCTCGCCGCCCATCAGCGTGTCGGCATCGGCCCCGCCATAGAGCCTGTCGACGCCCTCGCCGCCATGCACCAGATCGACGCCGTCCCCGCCACGCAGCAGGTCGTTTCCGGCACCGCCGAACACGGCGTCGTTGCCGCCATTGCCGTCAACCTCATCATGGCCATCCTCCCCATACAGCGTGTCGAACCCCTCGCCGCCCTGGACCCTGTCCTCGCCGGCGCCGGCCCAGATGATGTCGTCCCCGCCGAGACCGTCGACTTGGTCGTTACCCCCTTTCGCCGTAATCAGGTCGGCCGCCTCGGTCCCGACCAGCGTGTCGCCGCCTTCAGTTCCAACGATGTCGGGTTGCGGCTCCGGATCGGAACGCCTCGCAAGTTCGGTGATGAGGTTGATCGGCCCCATTCGGCCCGCATCGACCCCTTGCAGGATGGCCAGCGTCTGGAACGCGTCCGCCCCGCCATCCGGGTCGACCTCGACGACCGTATTCTCCCCTTCCTGGGCAAAGCGGATATATCCGTCCTGCATGAGCGTGCTCGGGCTGCCGTCCCATCCGAGCCGTGCCGACAAGGTCGCGAGATCGATCCGGTCCCCGAAGGTGCCCGGCCAGAAATCCGTCACGATGTCGCCGCCCTCCGCCAGGTCATTGAAGACGAAACGGTCGCTCCCCTCGCCACCGGTCAGCACGTCGACCGCGCCGCCGCCCCAGATCATGTCGTCTCCGCCGTTCCCCGACAGGACGTCATTGCCCTTGCCGCCGAGAATGTTGTCCGCTGCGGCCGTGCCATCGACGGCATCGTTCTCGTTGGCATCCGCGCGCACATAGACCGTGTTCGTATAGTCGGCCACCTCCGGCGCGACCGGCGCAGACGCTCCGTACGCTTCAAACCAGCTGTCGACGAAGTGGTTGTCGCGCGGGTCGTTGATGGAGATGGTCGAGTAGTGCAGCGTCTCCTTCAGCGTGACATTGTCGAACGTCATGTCGCGTGCGTCGTTGTCGCCCCATTCATAGAGGACCAACCCGCGCTCGTTATTGGCGCCGCCGCTGTCGACCATGGTCCCGCCGCGTCCGCGCGCCATCATGAATCCGTAGCTGTCGAACGCCCAGACGTTCTCGAACACGCCGTTGATCGATTCCGAATGCCACGACCACGCAAAGTTGCTCGTGTTGTAGGCAACGGAATCCTGCACGACCATCCCGATATCGCCGCCGAAACGGGACGCGTCCCAATGTCCGGCCGGGATCCCGATCGAATTGCTGTCGGCCGCATGGCGCACGTTCTCGGCATATAGCCCCGTCACCGTCGTGCCGGTTGAACTGTGGGAATGAACCCCGGTACCAAATGTTCCGGTAATGTCCTTGAGGTCGCGTACGGTATAGTCGGTGACCTGGGCGTTGACCGAATCGACCACGCTGATTCCCATCGAATTGCCGTTGCGGATCTCGAGCTCCTCGAACTTCGGCTCGACCGCGCTGCGCACCTGCACCAGCGGTGAAGTCCACGTCGAGTAGCTCTGTTCGCCGACGATGTCGCCGTTCTTGAGAACGAATTCCCCGCTCTGATAAGACGTCGCGCGGATATTGGTTTGATAGACTTCCTGATCGACCAAGGTGCCGGCGAGAACGACGGTGTTGCCCTCGATCGCCGTCACCTGCAGCGCCTGGCCCACCCGCGTCGGATCGGCTGCGTCGAGGTGGTCCCCCGGCAGCACATCGTCAGCCACGACCTTGACCCATCCGCCAACCGCCACGCCCTGCGGCACGGTCTCGAAGGTCACCGTCGTGTTGCCGTTCCCGCGTTCGCCGAGTTCCACGGGCTGCAGACCCGGATGTGTACCGCGCGCCGTGATCACGGGCACGTTTGCTTCCTGCTTCAGCGTCGCGCCGTTCAGGTCGATGGTGATATCGCGCGCAGCGACATCAACATTGATGCCCTGTCTGATCGGGATTGTCTCTCCAGCTGGCAGAATCACCGTCCCGCCGTCGGGCAGTTGCGCCAAAGCGCGGATGATATCGGCCTCCGTTGCGCCGGTGGCGAGCTTGATGTCGGTCATGGTCATCGTCCTGGCGATACGATCCTCCCCCGCAGATCAACTTGCGATGGTCCGTTCGGTTGCAGATGTCGCGAGGACACGCGCAACGGATAGCAGACGGCGAATGAGTGAAGTTGTTTCCCGTTTCACACCGCACCGTGAAACACCGAACGAAGCCGCTCCGGCGACCGGAGCGGCTTCGTGGCTTGCGCTTCGGGACGTTAGACGAAGCTGAAGTCGTCTTGCGTCAGCGCTGCGACGCTGGTGTCTTCCAGCAAAATGCTGTTGGACGCGTCGAGCCTGATCAACGTGTCGGCACCGACCTGGAACATCGTCAGATCGGCGAAAGACGTGAGCCCGGTGAATCCGGACAACTCGATCGAGTCTTCGGTCCCGCCGGCGGTGAAGTCGATGATGCGATCGCCCGCGGCATCGCCGGCCACGAAGACGAATACATCGTCTCCGGCCCCCCCGATCAGCACGTCGGTGCTGGTCCCGCCGGTGAGGCGATCGTCGCCATCGCCGCCTTCGAGCCAGTCTTGGCCGGAGCCGCCGGACAGCACGTCTGCCCCGGCACCGCCCAGCAGCCCGTCATTGCCCTCCCCGCCGGTGAGACGGTCGTCGCCGTCGCCGCCGAAGAGTTGATCGTGTCCGAGGCCGCCGATCAGCAGATCGTCTCCGCCACGCCCATCGAGCGTATCGTTGCTCTGGCTGCCGTCGAGTTCGTTGGCAAGCTCATTGCCGAGCAGGGTGTCCGCATAGCGCGAGCCGGCCACGTTCTCGATCGAAATCAGTGTGTCGCCGGCCGCATGGCCGCCGGCTCCGGTTCCCGCGGCGAGATCCACAGTGACACCCGCATTCGAGAGGCTGTAGATCGCATAATCGCCGATCGCATTGCCGAACCCGGCCGCATCGCCGTTGAGCACGTCGGCGCCCGCGCCGCCTTCCAGCAGATCGATCCCGCGGCCGCCGATCAGCGTGTCATCGCCGTCGCCGCCCCACAGGATGTCGTTGCCGATGCGCCCGTCGATAATGTCGTTGCCGAAGCCGCCGACCAGCACGTTGCTGTGGCCGTCGCCGACGAGAACATCGTCCCCGCTCGAGCCGATCACCCCCTCGATCGACTGCAGCGTGTCGCCTTCGGCATCGCCGCCGGCGGCTACGCCGACCTCGAGATTGACGTTCACGGCCGCACCCGAGGAGACATAGGAAGCGGTGTCGAAATCAGTGCCGCCGTTAAGAAAGTCCGCCCCGGCCGCGCCGATCAGAAGGTCCTTTCCGAACCCGCCATTCAGCGAGTCGTCGCCGAGCCCCCCGCGCAGTTGATCGTTTCCGCCTTCTCCGAGAATCTCGTCGTTACCCGCCAGGCCCTCGGTGCCATTGTCGGCATCGTCGCCTGTCAGGAAGTCGTCACCATTCGTCCCCGTTGCGGTGATGGGTGTTTGCGTGCCGGGAATCCACTCGTCAACGAGTGTGCGCAAATCAATCGCCATGGAGATCTCCGTCGTCCCTTCCGGAAAGCCCCCCGAGCCGCAACTCTCGTCCCATGCGGATGTGGCGCACCTGTGACCGCGATGCGGCAGCGTTGCACATTCGCGCGCCGTTTGGCGCGCGAGCAACGCTTGTGTCTCACGATGAAACAACTTGTGACCTCTGCGGCCGCTCTACGCCGCCGCCCGTCACTGTCTCAGCGGATGAACTGGTCGATGTAATCGGCGCCGAGGCCGTTCTTCGCATAGTGCGCACGGCACTTGTCGATCCGCGTGAACACGTCGTCGTAACCGGTCGTGTTTCCGTCCGGGTCGACGTAGATCATCGCCCCGTTGACTTGAAACAGGGTAATCATCTCTTCGACGTGCGGATCAACCACGAGCGTATGCGTTTCGCCCGGCGCCTCGTAGACGTATCCGCCTTCCCTCGCCACCCAGTCGTGCTCGAGGTAGCGCCACTCGCCGCGCAACACGAAACCGTGCACCGGCTGCGGATGACGGTGGCGCGACAGCACTCCAGACTTTCGCACACGCAGCAGGTTCATCCAGTAGCCGCGCGACGCGCTGAGGCACAACGGCCGGAACCAGACATTCTCCTCGACCGGGACCCAGATCCGTTCATCGGTCGGGATCGCATTCGGCACGATCAGTTCCGGCGGCGATTCCTTCGGCTGCGGATGCTTGTACGGAATCCACTTCTCGTTGGTCGCTGACGCCGAACTGGTGTTGGCCATGACAATCACTCCTAGAGGATGGCGGTCACACCGCCAGATAGCCGCCGTCGACCGGGAGGATGGTTCCCGTCACGAAGCGCGCGGCCGGCGAAGCGAGAAACACGACGCCGGCGGCCACCTCGTCGGTCTGGCCCCAGCGGCCGAGCGGCGTGCGTGCGAGGATCGGCTTGCTGCGTTCCGGATCGTTCTGCAGTTCCTGCGTCAGCGGCGTGGCGATCCAGCCCGGTGCCACGGCATTGACGCGGATATTCTCGCCCGCCCACGCCGCGGCCAGGCTCTTGGTCAGCTGGGCGATGCCGCCTTTCGAGGCACTGTAGCCGGGGACGCGCGGCCCGCCGAAGAAGCTCAGCATCGAGGCCACGTTGACGACGCAGCCCCCTGTCTCTGCCAGCTTGCTCTTGGCGGCAGCACAGGCGCGCATCGTCCCGGTGAGATTGATCGCCAGTACGTCGGCGAAC
>Ga0164243_10013036_pt1 | contig 11727 bp, 4 predicted proteins | sample OricompcompostOP_FD_108781 | JGI IMG/M metagenome (GOLD analysis project Ga0164243, IMG submission 108781) | Organic Plus compost microbial communities from Emeryville, California, USA - Original compost - Organic plus compost (OP) | ecosystem: Engineered > Solid waste > Mixed feedstock >...
GCAGTACTCGTACGCCGGCGTGCGGCCGCGACCGCCGACCGGGTACCGCCGCCGTGCTGGCCGGCCTGGACCTCCCGCAGCGCCATATTGGCCAGCGGGAGCACGACGTTGAGGTAGTGATAGGTCCGGAGCTCGCTGCGCCAGGCAGTGGCCAGTCCGGCGGACTGTAATTCTCGGGTGACGTCCTCGCCGACGGCCAACAGATCGAGGGTGTGCTCGCCGAATCGGTGAGACATCGACTCCCCGCGCTCGTGGTAGCGGTAGAGCGGCGCATCGACCAGCGCGATCCGGTCGGTGCCCAGCAGCAGTTTCAGCATCGGCAGAAAGTCTTCGTAGCAGCGACCTTCGTCGAAGAACCGCGCTGGCAGCGCCGAGCGCTTGAAGACCTTGTTGCACGGGAAGCCACGCATCTGGTTGACCAGCATCATCCGGGCAGCGTCTCGTCCGGTCACTCGCTCGTGGGACCAGCCGGGCTCGACGATGCCGTGCGGCACGCCGAGCGGGTCGACCATACGGGTACGACAGGTGGCGACCTCGGCCTCTTCGCGGATCGCCGCCTGCACCAGCACCTCGAGCATCCGTGGATCGGCGTCGTCGTCGGCGTCGAAGAACCACACCCACTCACTGCTCGCTTGGGCGAGCCCAGAGTTTCGGGCGGCCCCCGAGCCGCGATTCTGATCGTGGCGTACGACGATCGGCGGCAGCCCCTTGGCGCGCAACAGTTCCGCGGCGTGGCCGACGGCGCCGTCGCCACCGCAGTCGTCGACCAGGATGACTTCTGCCGGTCGCAGCGTCTGTCGCAGCACGGCGCCGACCATCCGATCGACATGCTCCCGGTCCCGATAGACCGGGACCACGACCGAGACTGCCGCGGCGGGGGAGACACCCGGCACGATCGGAGTCCGGGACCCGGCCAGGCGAGGAGCCGGTGTCCGCGGTGCCGGCGGCGTAGCCGGCGCCAAGGGCGTGACCTGACCCCGACGCCGCCAACGGAACTCGGTGAGCATGGTCTGGAGCACCCGGATCCCGTCCCGGAGTGCGTGCAGATTGCTTGCCCCATGGATCCGATCGCGCTCATAGCTGCCGACCTCGGTCACCTTCAACCGGGCGATCGCGAACCGCGTGTTGAGCAGCGTCTCGATCTCGAACCCGTCGCCCCACTCCATCTCCGCTCCGGCAGGCTCGGGCGAGGGCAGGTGGAGCCGAGGCACGACGTCGCGCCAGAAGGCGTTGTAGCCGTAACAGAGGTCGGTATAGCGGGTACCGAAGAGCACATTGGCCAGGAGCGTGAGCGCGCGGTTGCCGAGCGAGCGGAGACCGGTGAGGTCGGTGCTGCCACCGCCAGCGCGATAACGGCTGCCCTTGGCGACGTCGGCTCCGTGTCGCAGTGCCTCGACGAAGGCCGGGATCTCCGCGGGGTCGGCGCTGCCATCGGCGTCGAACATCACGATCACGTCACCGGTTGCGGCGGCGAAACCACAGACCAGAGCGTTACCTTTGCCGCGTCTGGTCTGCTGGATCAGCCGCGCTTCGGGCATGACTCGTGCCAGCGTCTCGACGGTATCGTCTTTCGAGCCGCCGTCGATGACGACGACCTCGTGGACCGGAGGGAGGGTCGGCAGCACCGCGGCCAGGTTCGGAGCCTCGTTGAGCGCCGGCACGATCACGCTGACCCGGGGTTCTTCGGGACGATTCGGCGTGGCGGCGTACGGACGGCGCCACCTCATGATGCTGCGCCTTCGGTGCGACCGGCGCCGATTTCGCTGCCTCGCAGCGCCTGCAATTCGGCGGAGAGCCGATCGATGATCGGCTCGGAGAATGGTGCGCGCAGGATCGCCGAGTGGCCTCCGGGCACGGTGATCACCTCGTGCTCGCCGGTAAGCAGTGTCTGCCACCAGATCGGCTCATCGGGGTTGGCCTCCGCTCGGAATAGCAGTGTGCGTCCCGACCAGGGGTCGGGATCGTGCCGGTTGACCAGGCGGTAGCTCTGCTCCCAGAACACCTCGTCGCGCACCTCGGGCCGGTAGCGGACTAGACCAGCGCCGAGCTGACGAGCGTGGGTCAATAGCCGCTGGCGCAATGGCGGCACCTCGGTCGGCACGGTCAGTGACCGCGGCGTCCCAGTGACCGCCGCGGCCCGCGCGGCGACGTGCTCGGGAAGGATCGTGTCCAGGAGCACGACCAGCGGTACGTGCTCGCCCGCCTCCTTGAGCCGGCGCGCCGTCTCGAGGGCGAGCAGACCACCATAGGAGTGGCCGACCAGGACGTACGGGCCGTGCGGGGCGACTCGACGGATCACCTTGAGGTGACGCCGACAGACTGCGGCGACGGAGAAGTCGGGCAGAGCGCGACTGTCGTAGCCGGCCGCGTGGAAGCCGTGCACCGCGACATCGGTGCCCAGCGCCGACGCGATCGGTAGCAGGGAGAGGGCGGAGGCGCCCCCGCCGGCAAACGCGAAGACGGGTGGCCGCGCCGAGCCGTCCCGCAGCCGAACCGCCGTTGCCGGCAACTCGCGGGTTCCGCCGTCGCGGTTGTCGATCAGGGCGGCCAGTTCACGGATCGTCGGCGCCTGAGCAAGGTCGGCGGAGCCGAGACCGACGCCATGGGTCTGCCGGATCGCGGCGATCATCTCCTCGACGGAGAGCGAATCGGCGCCCAGCTCCCAGAAATCGGCATCGGTAGACACCGTCGGGATCCGCAATACCGAGCGCCACAGTTCGGCGAGCAGCTTCTCGGTGACGGTCTCACGCTCGCGCTGGCTGTACGTCGGGCGCGCCGCCGGAAGCGCGCCCCGGTCGACCTTTCCCCGCTCGTTGCGGGGCAGGGCGCTGAGCAGCACGATTTCGGAAGGGACCATCCAGCTCGGCAGGCTCTCGCGCAGCCTACGGCGGATCGACGCCGGGGTGATCGGACGCTCCGTCGTCTCCGGGACGACATGGGCGACCAAGCGCTTACGGACGCCCGACTCGACCCGGTGCTCGGTGACGGTGACCACCGCCTCGCGCAATTGCGGAATAGCGAGGAGCGCAGCCTCGACCTCGGCCGGTTCCACCAGGTAGCCGCCGATCTTGACCGCCGCATCGGCACGCCCGCGCAGGTGCAGGGTGCCATCGGGATCGAGACGCCCCAGGTCACCTCCACGGTAGGCGACGGCGCCCCGGGACGTGGGCCGGAAGCGCTCGGCGGTTCGTTCCGGGTCACCGTGATAGCCACTGGCGAGGTAGCGGGACACAATCTCGACTTCGCCGACCTCTCCCGCCGGGAGCTCACGCCCCTCGGCGTCGACGATCCGCACCTGCTTGTTCGGGGCAGGGGTGCCGACCGGCACGATGCCCTCGGGGACCGGCTGCCCCACCGGGAGCCGGTGGTAGGCGAGGATCCCAATCTCGCTGGCACCGGAGAGGCCGACGTACGCCGCGCCAGGCTGCATCCGCGCATGGAGCCGCTCCACAAGCGTGGAGTGGATCGCCTCTCCACAGGTGGTGAGCTGACGGATGCCGTCGAGCGTGGCCTGGTCGGGGAGCGCATCGAGGAGCGCCCGGAGGAGAGACGGGGTGGCGTGGACGGTGGTGGCGCGCTGTTCGGCGAGCCAGTCGGCGAGTTCGCCCACTCCGCGCACCCGCGGGTCGTAGACGAGCAGCGCCGAGCCGGTCAGGGCCGACATGAACACGACGTCCAGGCCGCCGCCGAAGCCGAGTGGCAGCAGCAGCGCGTTGCGGTCCTCGGGCGCCAGGTCGAGGGCGACCTGGGAGGAGTACGCCTGGTTCAGCCACGTCAGCTGGGAGTGGACCAGGCCCTTCGGAGCGCCGGAGGACCCGGAGGTGTAGAAGATCACCGCTGGATCAGCCGGCGCGGCCTCAGGGAGTTCGTGCGCAGGGGCATCGGGGAGCGCGGCGACCCGGTCGACGTCGAACTCCAGCGCTCCGCTGGCGGACAGCACATGGTCACGTCGGGCGACCGGGAGCATCGGATCGAGCGGAAGCACCGGCCGACCGCTGAGCACGACCGCCCAGAACGCGACGACGTACCGCGCGGTCGGTTCGGCGACCATCGCCACCGGACGATCGATGGGTACGTCGGCCAGGTGCGCTGCCAGGGCCCGGGCCCACCGGGTGGCGGTCTCCCCGAGCTCGGCGTAGCTGTAGGCCTGTCCCGGCGACGCGACGGCCAGGTGATCCCCTCGTGCGGCCACAACCTGCGCCAGACGTGGTGCCACCGTCTGCCAACGACCCGGAACTTCCAGCGGGGGCAGATCTGCGTCTGCCGTGGCCGGACCGGGGGCGACGAGCGGTGTCGTCATGGTTCTCCTCGTCAGTGTCCTCGCCCGAGCGCTAAGAATAGATAAGCCTTACCTAAGTATGATCAGACCCATCTTTGGCGTGCCAGTCGGGGTCCCGCATCTCGGGCAGGAGTGTTCGCGGTACTGCCCCAGGTCAAGACAGCTCTCTCGCCATATATAGTTAGGCTAACCTAATAAAGATCCGATCTTACGGGACCATGCGCTTCGGCTGCGACCGGCCGAAGCGCACGCGCCTGGGCGTCGGCAATACATCTGGAGGGCCAGTCACATGAAGGTCTGTGTCGTCGGGGCGGGGCCATCGGGCCTCACCGCCGTCAAGCAACTCCTCGACGAGGGGCACGACGTCGTCTGTTATGACAAGAATCCAGGACTCGGTGGCATCTGGCTGCGCACCGGCGATGACGGCGAGCAGACTAAGGCGTTCGACAACCTCCACCTGACCATCTCGATGAGACTGATGGCCTACTCCGACCATCCCTTCCAGGGGGGACGGGTCTTCTACTCCCGTGAGCGCTACTACGCCTACCTGCGTGAGTATGCAGACCGGTTCGGTCTCCTCGACCACATCGAGCCCGGCAGCGAGGTGACCGACCTCACGAGGACGGGGCGGGGTTGGACGGTGTCGGTTCGGCGCGATGGCGAGATGGTCGACAACGTCTTCGACGCGGTGGCCATCTGCACCGGGCCGTTCAAGTCCCCCAACCGCGCCATCCCCGGACTCGAGGGCTTCGCCGGCGAGATCGTCCACTCCGCCGAATACCGCAACAATGAACGGTTCACCGGCAAGCGGGTACTCATTGTCGGCCTCGCGGAGTCCGGGGCCGATATCGTCCGCGAGATCGGCGAGGTGTCCCAGACTTGCACGCTCGCGATCCGGTCCTACACGTTCCTGCTCGCGCGGATCTATCACGGCACGAAGACCACGGACCAGAGCACGACCCGTTCCCACCATCACGAGATGATGCGGCGCGGGACCGACCACCCCTCGCCGTACGAGTCGTTCTGGGGTCGCTCCACGCTGGCCAAGCTGTTCTTCCTCGCCGCGACCATCGCCTATGGCCTGGCGAGCACCGCCCTGGGGGTCCTGGGCGTACTCCGTGACCGGATCACGGGCCGTGGGAATGATTCGTCGCGGCTCAATCCCTTCGGGCAACCCGTCGAGCCCGAGAAGATCGACATCGACACGATCCGCACCCACGAGAACGTCGACCTGATCCGGACCTGGAATCAGCGCTCACATCCGGGCGGGAGCTGGGCGCCGCGCGGGATCTTCTGTAAGAACGTGAGCTTCATCCCCAGCATCGCCACAGGCAAGGTTCAGCTCAACGACGCCGGCCTCGAGCGTGCGGAGGGCACCAAGGTCTTCTTCAAGGACGGCACGGCCGCCGAGTACGACGTCGTCGTGCTCTGTACCGGCTATATCCGAGCCGATCTGGGCATCGGTGATCTGCGGGTCGCGGATGGCAATGTCCGCAACCTCTACCGCAACTTCCTCCATCCTGACCACGACGGCACCGCAGCCTTCATCGGCTACGTCCGCCCGTTCTCCGGCGGGATCCCGATCTGCGCTGAGATGCAGGCTCGTTACTTCGCCCGTGTCTGCAGCGGGAAGCAGGCGCTCCCGGCCGATCTCGACAAGAGAGTCGCTCGGGAGCGGGAGTGGGGGGAGTATTGGATCGAGTTCAGTCCGCGTCATACCGAGGCAATCCCCTCCCAAGTTCTCTACCTCGACGCGCTGGCTCGCGAAATCGGCTGCCTCGTTCCGATGTGGCGGATGCTGCTCAACCCCAGGCTCTTCATCCAGCTCTGGTTCGGCAGTTTCAACCAGTCGTGCTACCGCCTCGTCGGTCCGCACAGCCTGGGCGCGGCCGCGCGCGCCGATCTCTACTCCGAACCGGTCGACAATCGCCGGTTCGTCGCCTTCTTCCTGCCCTTGCTGCAGCTGATGCCGTCCTCGGTGCATCCGAAGGACTATGCCTGAGTCGATCCCCGAGAGTCAGGTTCGGCCGCCCACTCCCAGCGGCACTTGAGGGAGTTCGTCCGGAAGTCTCGACGGATGGACAAGCAGGTCATGATCTGATGTTTATAAGGTTAGCCTTACTTTTGCTACGCCTGGCTCTCGGGAAGCCGGATCACCATCCGAACCCTTGAACACCCGAGCAGAGGAAGAGAGACAGTGAACAGTCCCTTGCCAAAGCCCACGGCGACGACTTTGACGCCGCAACGGGCACGCAGACCCCGAAGGGTGGCTGCAGCGGCCGGCGCCCTCGCGGTCGCGGTCGCCGCCTTCTGGGCGCCCGGCCATATGGAAGCAGCCTCGGCGGCTGAATACACGAGCCCCGATGAGCCGACCGTCAACTATTCGGTGCCGACGACGGTGCAGGAGGGGCAGAAGATCGAACTCTCCGGCACCGGCTGGGTCAACCGTGACAAGAGTCGCGGCTCCGTCATCGCCGTCTTGCTCGACGACGGCGGCGTGACCACAACGCGAGATGTCGTGAACCCGGAGACCGGCAAGGTCTCCACCGACAAGCGACTCCAGGCGATCGTCTCCGCCAACAGCGACGGCACTTGGAGCGCCGACATCCCCTACCCCACCAAGGACAACTCCAGCGCGGACTGGGCAGTCGGTGAGTCGCACTCGGTGCGCCTGCTGACCGGCTCGCTGCTGTCCGGCGACATGGGCCGCACGTTGAGTGCGAACTTCACGATCACCGCCGCTGGCCAGGACGGCGGCGACAACGGCTCGGGGGAGGACACCGGCAACGGTGACTCTGGCAACGGTGACTCTGGCACCGGCGGGGAGAGCGGCCTCAGCTTCAAGGTCGACAAGGTGCTCGGCGGTGTGGGTCAATACATGACCGCCTACTCGGCCAAGAACAAGGCCCTGTGGGTGACGCAGGCCCAGTTCACCGGCGATACCTCCCAGATCCACAAGGTCGACCCGGGAACGCTTGAGACTCTCGAGCGCTACTCGGTCCACTACGACGACGCCGCCGACACGGTGCAGTCCGTCTTCGGGATCGATGTCGACGAGGACCACAACGAACTGTGGACCACGGCGTCGCTGAGCAACGCCGTCTCGGTCTACAGTCAGGCCGACGGTTCGTTCGTCACCGACTTCCCGAACGTGGACCACCCGCGATCGATCGCGGTCGACGAGTCCAACGACACCGCGTACGCGAGTGCCAACTCCGGCAAGTACATCGCGACGTTCAACACCGACAAGAACACTCGCGGCGACAACATCGCAATCAACGGTCAGCCGATGGATCTCTACGTCGACGAGGCCAACGGCAAACTCTACACGGTGACTGTCGACACCAACAAGCTGGTCACCGTCGACCTGTCTGACAACAGCGTGAGCTACACCGACCTCCCGGGTGCCAGCCGCGCCTCGGGGGTGGCTGTCTCGGCCGCGCAGCACCGTGCCTACGTGGCCAGCCAGGAGTCCGGCAACCTGCTCGTTATCAACACCGATGACGGCAGCGTCGTGGCCACCGTCCCGACCGGCAACGGCGCGCTTGCTGTCGCTCTCGATGAGGAGAAAGGTCTCGCCTATGTCGGCAACTACGCCGCGAGCACCGTCAGCGTCGTCAACCTCGCCACCAACGAGGTCCTGACGACCATCGACGATGTCGCCTACCCGAACGACATCACCGTGCTGGACGGGACGGCGGTCGTCGTGGACCGCGAGACCTACGGTGGGGCTGCTCAGGACTACCTCGTCCGGATCACCCCGCAGGGCACTGTGCCGAGTGATGGCGGCGACAACGGTGGTGACAACGGCACCGGCGATCCCGGGGATGACGGCGACGGTGACAACGCTGGTGATACCACGGGCGACGTCACCCTGAAGGCCACCGTTCCTCAGACCGAGGACAACTCGCAGCCCGGCGACACCACTGGTGACGACAACGGCGATGACAATGGGAGCGACAGCGGCAATGGCGCCGACAACTCCCAGGGCCTGAGCCTGACCGTGGACCCGGATTCGACGGTCTCGCTGGCCGGGAAGACGCTGCAGTACCGCTACTCCTTCACCGGCTCGTTGCCGAAGGTCAGCGTTACCGACAACCGCAGTGACGACGAGGCCGCCGGTGGCGGCTGGGAGCTGTCTGCGCAGGCGACCAACTTCAAGTCGCGCAGCGGTGAGTTCTCCTCCGGCTACCTCGGCTGGCTGCCGGAGCTGCTCACCAGTCGTGACGGCGTCCAAGCCGGCACCCCGGTCGCCAATGTCCTCGACGGCGGCACCGGTCTGACCCAGGCTCAGACCCTGGCCAGCGCTAGCGGCGCCGGCCGCAAGGGAGTCACCGAGGTTGGCGCCACCCTGTCGCTCGGGGTGCCGAAGGACACCGCGGCCGGCAACTACCGCTCGACCGTGACCGTGTCGCTTTTCCCGGTCGACTGATGGTCACCGCCGAATGATCGCTGCACGACAGCGTGCGGGCCGGCGTCCCTTTGGGGGGCGCCGGCCCGTCGGCACGCAGGTAAAGCTCGTCACCAATCTTCTGGTCATCGTCACACTGCTCCTCGGCGCGACTACTTTCACAGCCGCGGAGGCCGGCGCCGTGGATTCCGACGCGGTGACCTGGTCGATCACGCCCACCAAGCAGCAGGGCAAACCCCGGATCTCGTTCCGCTACAACCTCAAGAAGGGCAACCGTGTTCAAGACCGGGTGAAGATCACCAACAGCGGAAGTACGCCGGCAACCTTCCGGCTGTACGCCTCCGACGGCATCACCACCGCCGAAGGGACCTTCGACCTGCTCGCTCCCGGGACCGCACCTAGCGATGCGGGCTCGTGGATCAAGCTCGCCCGCAAGCGGGTCACGCTGGCGCCCGGTCAGAGCACGTCCGTGCGCTTCACTCTGGTCGTCCCCAAGGACACGCTTCCTGGCGATCACCCCGCCGGCATCGTCGCCGCGCTGGTCAGCGACGGCGATTCCGGTGACGTCTCCGTCGAACGCCGGGTAGGGGCTCGTGTTCACCTGCGGGTTGCTGGAACGGTCCGGCCGGAGCTGCAGATCACCAGTCTGACCACCGACTACACGGGCTCCTGGCGCTGGGGTGGTCGCGGACCGGCCACCGTCTCCTTCGATGTCGTCAACACCGGCAACGTCCGGTTGACCGGCAGTGCCTCGGTCGAGCTCTCGAGCCCGTTCGGATTCTGGAAACACAGCGTGGACCTCGGCGCAGTCCCAGAACTCCTGCCCCACTACAAGCACCGGATGACCGTCACGATCAAGGACGCTCCCGCGGCGGTCATGCTCACCGCCTCAGCGCGCGTCGTGCCGCAGAAAGTGGGCGCCGACAAGATCACGCCGAAGCTCGTCGGAGACACTGCATCAACTCGAAGCTGGGCAATGCCCTGGTGGTGGATGCTCGGCTTCATCGTGCTGGTCGTGCTCCTCGCTCTGATCGTTCAGACCCGCGGCCGGCACCGGCGTCAGCTCGCCGCATTGGCCGCCCGCGCCGAGCGAGCCGAGCGGGCTGAGCCTGTTGAACGGGCTGAGCGGGTTGACGTCCGCACGGCAAGCGAGGCCGGGCCTGATTGACGCATGAGTCGGGCCAGCTGCCCCGGTAGCTGGCCCGGCACCCAGCCGAGCCGTGATTTTTGGAACAAGGGGCGACGTGGACATCACATCTAAGTAAAGTTAGGCTCGCCTTATCAAAATCAGATGATATACGCCGTCGGCTCGCTCAGGCGGGTCCGGCGCTGCCAAGGAAAACGATGCCTGCCACACAGAGTCCCTCCCGCCCACCACTGACCCTGCCACGTGGACCCGGGCGCCGCGCCATGCGCGGTGTTGCGGTGCTGCTGTCGGTGGCGCTCGCTTCAGGTGTGCTCATCGGCGCCGGTGGTAGTGCCCATGCAGAGGACGCGTCGGCGGTGTCGACTCAGCAGACAGCTTCGGCCGCGCCGAAGGTGACGACACAGCCCAAAGATCTCGCCGTCGATGCCGGTTCCGAGGCCAGCTTCGAGGCAGCGGCCACCGGGAGCCCGGTGCCGACTGTGCAGTGGCAGGCATCCACTGACGAGGGCAAGACGTGGAAGGACATCGAGAAGGCGGACCACCGGACCCTCGACATCGAGGACGCCACGGTCGCCGATTCGGGCACCCGCTATCGCGCGGTCTTCACGAACAAGGCCGGCGAGGAGAAGACCAAGGACGTTATCCTGACGGTGACAGCGTCGATCGGTCAGTCCGATCGCCAGCCGTCGGGCCAGCCGTCCGCGTCCCCGAGTCCGGCCGACGACGCCTCGAGCTCGACCGACTCGGATGCCCCTGGCGCTCACGACTCGACCGGCGCCGACACGACCGCGCCAGCCGGCACTGGCCACACCCGGGACTCGGCCGGAAGCGACGTGGCGACGGGAGCCGACGACGCTACGACGGACCCGCCCGGGAGTGACCCGTCGAAGGCCCCCGGGGCAGGGTCGCCGAAGACCTCGGCAACGACGAAGGCGGCGAGTGCCGCCGCCGCGGACGATGGCGGCGAGACCCACACCGGCACCTCGGATCCGTCGGTGACGTTCACGGCGCCGACGAAGCTCGCGCAGGGTGAGGATCTGGTGATCTCGGGAACGGGTTGGAAGACGACCGATGGTTCGAAGGGGTCGGCGATCGCGGTCAAGTGGGACGACGGGGCGATCAACCGGACCTTCGATGTGACCAATCCAGACGGGTCGGTGCAGGCCAACAAGCAGGTCTTCGCGGTGGGTGCCGCGGATGCAGATGGGAACTTCACGGTCAGGGTGCCGTTCCCGACTGCGGAGAACTCCGATGTGGATCCCGAAGGCTGGGGAGTGGGTACGACGCATTCGTTCCGCCTGTTGACCGGGTCGATCGTGCCTGGGGACAAGATCCGCACCGAGACGGCCTCCTTCACCGTCGAAGAGGCCGGCACCGACCAGACGAACCCCGGCACCTCTGACAAGTCGGTGACGTTCACCGGCCCGACGCAGGTCACCCAGGGCGACCAGATCATCCTGTCGGGGACCGGCTGGAAAACTTCCGACGGCTCCTCGGGCTCGGTCGTGGCCGCCAAGTGGGACGACGGAGCGGTCTCGGCGAACTACGACCTGACCAACCCGGCCGACGGGACGCCGGTCACCAACAAGCAGGTCGTCGGGATCGCGGAGGCCGACGACGACGGCAACTGGACGATGAAGATCCCGTATCCGACCACCAAGAACACCGATTTGAAGGAAGACTGGGGGATCGGGTCGACGCACTCCTTCCGGCTGCTGACCGGCTCGCTGAAGTCGGGGGACAAAGTCCGCACCGAGAGCGCGCAGTTCACCATCGTCGCTCCCGGCACCGGCTGCCGGTCGGGACAGATCCTGGTCTCCGACACGGCCAACAAGCAGACCGCCACGGCCTGCATCCAGCAGCAGGTCACCGCCGGCGAGGGCCAGACGA
>Ga0164243_10013037_pt1 | contig 11727 bp, 11 predicted proteins | sample OricompcompostOP_FD_108781 | JGI IMG/M metagenome (GOLD analysis project Ga0164243, IMG submission 108781) | Organic Plus compost microbial communities from Emeryville, California, USA - Original compost - Organic plus compost (OP) | ecosystem: Engineered > Solid waste > Mixed feedstock >...
AGCCGCTCGCCGCGGCGGGCGCCGAGCACGACCGTCGCGCCGCGTTCGGCCAGCAGCCGCGCGGTCGCCGCCCCGATCCCGCTGCTGGCGCCGGTGATCGCGACGACCTTTCCTTCGATCCCTGGCATGGTGGCTCTCCTGTAAGGTGGACACGTGTCCGGTTGCTTCGCCGAGTGTAGCGGACAGGTGTCCGTTTGACGCGCGCCGACGCGGCAGAGAACCGCGCGCGAATCGTCGCCGTCGCGCGCGCCGCCGTCGCCGACGGCGGCGACGAGCAGCTGAAGCTGAACGCCATCGCCAAGCGGGCCGGCGTCGGGCAGGGCACGCTCTACCGCCACTTCCCGACCCGCGAGGACCTGCTCGCCGAGGTCTATCGCAGCGAGGTCGAGGAGCTGGTCGGATTGGCGCCGCGCCTGCTGGAGCGGGAGCCCGCGTTCGTCGCCCTCGCGCGCTGGTTCGACCGCGTCGCCGAGTACGCGCGCGTCAAGCGCGGCGTGATCGCGGCCGTCGAGGTCGCGCTCTGGAGAGACCTCACCGATCGCAGCCTCGGTCCGATCGGCACGGCGCTGACGCTCCTGCTCGACGCCGGCAAGGCCGACGGGACGATCCGCGAGGACGTCGACGCGCGCGACGTGATCGTGCTGATCGGCTACCTGTCGCGACTTCCCGAGCAGGAGTGGGACGCGCGCGCCCGGCACCTGCTCGGGATCGTGCTCGACGGCCTCCGCCGGCGCAGCCAGCGGTAGCTCCCGGGGAGCTCGTTCACCCCGGGGCCTTCGCCATTCTCGCGATCGACGCCTCCAGCGCCTCCATCAGGTCGGGCGAGGCTCTGTCGGCGGGGGCGTCGCGCTTCGGCGCTGACAGCTTCTCGCCTCTGGACTTGCGATCGATCGCTCTTCTGAGGCGGGCGCGGTGGCGGTCTCTCCAGGCCGAGGGGTCGAAGTCGCCGCTGAGCGAGTCGATCAGCTCGACCGCCGCTCTCAGCGCTCTCGGCTTCGGTCTCGCCTTCGCGCCGCCGGGCGCTCTCGCCTGCGCCGGGTCGCGCAGCTCGTCGTGGAAGCGCAGCGTCGTCAGCGACAGCAGCGGGCCGTCGGGGCGGACGGCGGCGAGGTACTGCTTGGAGCGCAGCACGAAGCGGCCGATCGCCACCTTGCCCTGGCGCTCCATCACGTCGTGCAGCAGCCGGTAGGCGCGCAGCGTGCCCTCCGCTCTGCCGGCGGGGGTGAGCAGGTAGGGGTGGTCGAACAGCAGCGGGTCGAGCTCGCTGAGGTCGGCGAACTGCTCGACGTCGATCGTGCGCGTGCGGCGCGGGGCGGCCGCCTCCAGCTCGTCGTCGGTCAGCACCACCTCGCGGCCGTCGTCGAGCTCGTAGCCGTGGGCGACCTCCTCCCACGGCACCTCGACCTCCTCCTTCGTGCACCAGCGGCGCACCTCGATCGGGCGGCCCGTTCTCGCGTTCAGCTGGGTGAAGTGGAGCTGGCGGTCGCGCACGGCGCTGCGCAGCTCGACCGGCACGTTGACGAGGCCGAAGGAGAGCGACCCGGACCAGAGCGGACGCGCCATCAGGATCTTCTCGCTCTCGCTCTCGCTCTGCGTCTGGCTCTGCCTCTGGCTCTGCTTCTGCTTCTGCCTCTGGCTGCGCTTCCGCTTCTGCCGCTCGCCGCTCTTCTCGCGTGTCCGCCGCGCGTCCGTCTGCGCGACGGCCGGGCGGCGTGCTCGCCGCGCGTGCGTCTTCTGCGTCTGGCCAGCTCGGCGAGCGTCGCGTCGAGCGCGGCGGAGAGGTCGTCGGGCGCCTCCGCCTTCTCCTCCGGCGGCGGCTCGATCGCCTCGCCCTCGGCCTTGCGTCTGATCAGCGCCAGCAGCTCGGCGCGATGGTCGTCGTCGTAGGCACTTGCGTCGAACGGCTCCGACAGCGCGTCGACGAGCGCCTCGGCCAGTCTGCGCTCTCTCGCGCCGGGCGCTCTGGCATCCGGCAGCGGGTCGAGCTCGTCCGGCTCGACGACCTCGTCGGCGAAGCGCAGCGTCGAGAGGCCGAGGACGCCGTCGTCGAGCGCGCGCAGCGCGACGAGCTGCTCGCGCGTGCGCAGCACGATCCGCCCGATCCCGACCCGCTCGACGCGCGCCAGCGCCGCGTGCAGCAGCGCGTAGCCGTCGTCGGATCCGTCGCGCGGACCGAGGTGGTAGGGCTTGTCGTACCAGACCGGGTCGATCTGCTCGCTCGGCACGAACTGCTCGATCTCGCACAGCTTCGCGTGTCTGCCGTCGACGCCGCGCAGCTCGTCGTCGCTGAGCACGACGTACTCGCCGTCGCCGACCTCGAAGCCCTTCACCAGCTCCGCCCCCTCGACCGCTCTGTCGGTCTCGGGATCGAAGCGGCGGTGCTCCAGCCGCGCCCCCTCCTTCGCGTGCACCTCGTGGAAGTGGACCGATCTGTCCGTGACGGCACCGAACAGCTTCACCGGCACCCGCAGCTCGCCGACCGCGACACAGCCGTTCCAGATCGATCGCGCCATGCCGTTGGCGCTACCCCGCCGCCGACGCAGCCATGCGCGGCGAGAAGGAGCCTCTGGCGAGTTCTTGCAAGGCGATGCGAGCCGCCAGGCGAGCTTCGCCCCTACTCGACGGGTATGAGCAGGGCGAGCTGGCGCGAGTGGGCGAGGAGGGTGCCGTCGCCGAGGAACAGGAGGCCGTCCTCCTCGACGAGGCCGTCGCGCGCCGTCGAGCTGCGGTACCAGCCGAGCACCGCCTGGTCGGGCAGCCCGGCCGGCGGGATGTCGGCGCGGACGTGGATCGTCAGGTCGATCGTCGGCGCGACCGCCGGCCGGTCGAGCGGCTCGAAGCCGGGCGGCCACCAGACGTCGGAGCAGAGCGCGACGTAGGCGGCGTCGACCGCGTGCGGCTGCGGCAGCGTGATCCAGCCGCCGGCCTGCGCCGGCTCGCCGGCGGCCGGCGCTCTGCCGCTGAAGGGGATGCCGCCGAAGCGCGGCGCCAGCTGCACGCGATGGGAGATCGCCGGCGCGCCCTCGAAGACCTGCAGCCAGTGGGCGTCGTCGTCGCGGCGCCAGAGGTGGCCCTCCAGCCGCGGCGCCTCGCGCGGCGGCGCGGGCGCGACCCGCGGCGGGTCGGGCATCCACGTGCCGGCCGCCGGCAGCCCCGGCACGGCGAGCGCGGCGAGCGCCGTCAGCACCGGCTTGTCGCCCTGCGTCGCGTCGACGCGCACGTTCGCGATGCGGCGGCCGTCGCGGATCGTCTCGACCGTCAGCTCCAGCGGCCCGGCGCCGGCGGGGCGCAGGTAGTGGAGCGTCAGCGAGCGCAGCCGTCTCGCGCCGGCGGGGTCGGCGTGGGCGGCGATCGCGCGCACGACGATCGCGGCCAGGTAGCCGCCGTTGGCGGCCGTCGGGGCGGCCCAGCCGAGGTCGACGTCGGCGCTGAAGCGGCCCTCGCCGAGGGCGGTGACGGCGGTCGCGTCGTCGAACGGGCGGGCCTCGGTGGAGCTGCTCATGCGGGCGCAGACTACTACTAGGATGGCTGTCCTACTGCCACCGAGGAGAGTCGATGAGCGAGCAGTTGATCACCACCGAGCGGCGCGGCCACGTCTTCCTGATCGGGCTCAACCGACCGGAGAAGCGCAACGCCTTCACGCTGGAGATGCTCGATCAGCTGGCGCTGGCGGTCGGCGAGCTGGAGGCCGACGACGAGCTGTGGGCCGGCGTCCTCTTCGCCCACGGCGACCACTTCACCGCCGGCCTCGACCTCGCCGACGTCGGCGCCGAGATCCAGGCCAACGGCGCGCTGTCGGTCCCCGAGGGCGGCCGCCAGCCGTGGCGCCTGGACGGCGAGCCGTACACGACGCCGCTCGTGACGGCCGTGCAGGGCTGGTGCATCACGCTCGGGATCGAGCTGCTGCTCGCCTCCGACATCCGCGTCGCCGCCTCCGACACGCGCTTCACCCAGCTGGAGGTGCAGCGCGGCATCTACCCCTTCGGCGGCGCGACGATCCGCATGCCGCGCGAGGCCGGCTGGGGCAACGCGATGCGCTGGCTGCTGACCGGCGACCAGTTCGACGCGCAGGAGGCGTACCGGATCGGGCTGGTGCAGGAGGTCGTCGAGCCGGGCCGGCAGGTCGAGCGGGCGATCGAGCTGGCCGAGCGGATCGCGACCGTCGCCGCCCCGCTCGGCGTCCGCGCGACGCTCGCCTCCGCCAGCGCGGCGATCCCGTACGCCGAGCGCGAGGCGGCCAGCAGACTGCAGCCGGACGTCATCCCGCTGATGCGCAGCGAGGACGGCGCCGAGGGGCTCAACTCCTTCCTGGAGCGGCGCGCGGCGAGGTTCGCCGGCCGCTAGCGGGGGTAACCGGCGGCCATGGACCTGACCTTCTCCGACGCCGAGCGCGCCTTCCGCGACGAGCTGCGGAGCTGGATCGCGGCCAACCATCCGGGCGCCGAGCCGGAGGGGGAGGAGGCGTCGTTCCGCTGGCGGGTCGAGTGGCAGCGGGCGCTCGCGAGCGGCGGCTGGGCGGCCGTCCACTGGCCGCCGGAGTACGGCGGCCGCGGCGCGACGCTGGTCGAGTCGGCGATCTTCAACGAGGAGCTGGCGCGCGCGAAGGCGCCGCAGCCGGCCAACGTGCTCGGGCTGCTGCTCGGCGGGCCGACGCTGATGGTCCACGGCAGCGAGGAGCAGCGCGAGCGCTTCCTGCCCGGGATCGTCTCCGCCGAGGAGATCTGGTGCCAGGGCTTCTCGGAGCCCGACGCCGGCTCCGACCTGGCGGCGCTGAAGACGCGCGCGGTCAAGGTCGACGGCGGCTGGCGCGTCACCGGCCAGAAGGTCTGGACCAGCTTCGCCCACCACGCCGCGTGGTGCATGCTCGTCGCCCGCAGCGATCCGGAGGCGCCCAAGCACAAGGGCCTCACCTACTTCCTGATGGACATGCGCGAGCCGGGCATCACCGTCCGGCCGCTGCGCCAGATCACCGGCGCGGCCGAGTTCAACGAGCTGTTCCTTGAGGAGGTCTGGATCCCGGACGAGAACGTCGTCGGGGCGGTCGGCAACGGCTGGGCGGTCGCGCTCACGACGCTGATGAACGAGCGCGCCGGACTGGCCTTCGGGCTGCAGGTGGCGCTGAAGGTGCTGCTCGACGAGCTGACGGCGGCGGCCGCCGCGCGCGGCCTGCTCGACGACCCGTCGGTCGCCGAGCGGCTCGGCGATCTGCACATGCGCTGCGAGATCCTGCGCCTGACCGCCTACCGCGGGCTTACGACGCAGATGAAGTACGGCCAGCCGGGGCCCGAGGGGTCGCTGACGAAGTGGATGTGGTCGGACACCAACCAGCGCGCGACCGAGCTGGCGGTCGAGCTGCTCGGTCCGTCGGCGCTGGCGACCGACTCGCGCTGGTCGTTCGAGCTGCTGCGCGCCCGCGGCAACACGATCGAGGGCGGGACGACCGAGATCCTCAAGAACATCGTCGCCGAGCGCGTGCTCGGCCTGCCCCGGCTGCGCTGATGAACTTCGACTTCACCGACGACCAGCGCGAGATCCAGCGCACCGCCAGAGAGCTGCTGAGCGCGCGCTCGAGCCTCGCGCGCGTGCGCGAGGTCGCCGAGTCGCCGGACCGCGACTACGACGACGCGCTGTGGCGGGAGCTGGTCGGCCTCGGCTGGGCCGGGATCGCGATCCCCGAGAGCTACGGCGGCCAGGGGCTCGGCCTGCTCGAGCTGGCGATCGTCGCCGAGCAGCTCGGCTGGGCGGTGACGCCGTCGCGCTTCCTCTCCAACGCGCTCGCGGCGCAGCTCGTGCTCGGCGCCGGCAGCGAGCGCCAGCGCGAGTCGCTGCTGCCCGAGCTGGCGGTCGCGCGCGAGACGGCGACGGTCGGGTTCGCCCGCGACGGCGTCGCCGAGCTGGTTCCGGACGCCGACAGCGCGCGCTGGATCGTGCTCGTCGAGGGCGGCCGCGCGATCGTCCACGACGCGCGCGGCGGCGGGGTCGAGATCGAGCCGCGCGAGACGATCGACCCGACGCGGCGGTACGCGCGCGTGACGGTGCACGCCAGCGGCGCGGGCGCCGGGCGGCTGCTCGACGGGCCGCTGCCGGCCGGCCTCGACCGCGCCGAGGTCGTGCTCGCCGCGGAGCTGACCGGGGTCGCGCAGCGGGCGCTGGAGCTGACGGTCGCCTACGCGAAGGAGCGCAGACAGTTCGGCACGCCGATCGGCGCCTTCCAGGCGGTCTCCCACCGCGCGGCGCAGCAGCTGCTGGAGACCGAGGGGGCGCGCTCGGCGGTCTGGTTCGCCGCGTGGGCCGCCGACGCCGAGCCGGAGGCGCTGCCGCGCGCCGCCTCGATCGCCAAGGCGGCCGCCGCCGACGCCGGCCGTCACGTGACGGCGGCGGCGATCCAGCTCCACGGCGGGATCGGCTTCACGTGGGAGGCCGACGTCCACTGGCTCTACAAGCGGGCCCAGCTCGACGCGGCCCTGCTCGGCTCCGCCGGCGCCCATCGCCGCCGCGTCGCGCGGCTGGCCGCCGGCGCCGCCCTCGGCGGCGACGCACCCTTCGCGCCGAGCGCGGAGGACGAGGTCGCCGCCGGTCTCGGGCACGCGTAGGATCGCGCGATGGTCGGCCTCGCCCACGACACCGCCGGCCGCGACGAGAGCGCCGCCGGCGAGGTGACGCTCGCGCTCGTCGGCCCCGAGCTGCGCGAGCGGGTGCTGGCGCTGGCGCCGCATCCCTTCCAGCGGGGCTGGTCGGGCGTTCCCGCCGACACGCTCGGCCCCGCCGAGCGCGACCCGCGCCAGCATCCGGTCGCGATCCTGCGCGACGGCGAGCCGGTCGGCTTCCTCGTGCTGCACGGCGGCGTCAGCGCGGGGCGGTTCGTGCGCCCGCACGGCGAGTTCCTCGTGCGCGCCTTCTTCGTCGACGCGGCCCATCAGCACCGCGGTATCGGCGCGCGGGCGCTGGCGCTGCTGCCGGCCTTCGCGCGGTCGCTGGACCCGAGTCTGACGCGGCTGGTGCTGACCGTCAACGACGTCAACGAGGTCGCCCAGCACGCCTACTTCCGCGCCGGCTTCCGCGACACCGGCGAGCGCTACCAGCGCCCCGGCGCGGGCCCGCAGCTCGTGCTCGAGCTGCCGGTCTAGAACCTGCGGTCGGCTCCTGCCGCCAGGCGGCAGCGGAGGTCCGGTGCTCGGTTCTTAGCTGCTTCTTGGCTATGCCGCCCACACTGCTGCGTCGATGCGCAGCGCCTCCAGACGTGCCAGCTTGACGACGCTCGCCCTCGCGGCGGCGTGCATCGCCGCGATCGTCGCGGCCGTCCTCGTCGTCGGTCCCTCGGACGCCGCCTCGGGCGGCGCCGGCGAGCGGCTCGTGACGGTCTCCCGCGGCGTCGTCCAGGCGACGGTGTCGGGCAGCGGATCGGTCGAGGCCGCGAAGCAGCTCGACCTCGACTTCGAGACCGGCGGGACGCTGCAGAAGGTCTACGTCGAGCCCGGTCAGCACGTCGTCGCCGGCCAGCTCCTCGCCCGCCTCGACCCGACCGACGCCGAGGAGGCGCTCGCCGACGCCCAGCAGGCGCTCGCCGACGCGCAGTCGGGCTCCAACACGACCGCCTCCTACGACGACGCCGACGCGGGCGCGACCACGAGCGCCGCCGTCTACCGCCCCGGCGCCGCGAGCCGCGCGACCGTCGCCGACGAGCAGCCGGCGACCACGACGCCGACGCCGACCACGACGCCGGAGACGACGACCGTCCCCGACGCGACGACGCCGCCGCAGACGACCACGACGCCTTCTCCGGCGCCCACGGCGACGACCCCGGCGCCGGCGACGACCCCGGCGCCGACGACGACCCCGGCGCCGACGAGCCCGCAGGCGACGACCACCCCGACGCCGCCGACGGCGACGCCGGACGCCGGCACGGGCTCGGGCGCCGCCGCCGGCGCGGCGGCCGCGGGCGGCGCCGGCTCCGGCTCCGGCGCGACCGACGCCCAGTCGCTCGACGAGCTCGAGGCGGCGGTCGAGGAGGCCGAGGAGGCGCTGGCGGCGACGAAGCTGCGGGCGCCGATGGCGGGGACGATCGCGTCGGTCGCCGCGAGCGCCGGCGAGGAGGTCGGCGGCGGCTCGTCGTCGTCGAGCGGCAGCGGCGCGAGCGCGTCGAGCGGATCGACCTCCGGCGGCGCGTCCGGCGGCGTCGACAGCGGCGGGAGCGGCACGTCGACCGGCTCCGCCTCCGGCAGCGCCTTCATCACGCTGGTCGACCTCGACGCGATGAACCTCGTCGTCCCCTTCAGCGAGTCCGACGTCGGCCGGGTCAGACGCGGCCAGGCGGCGACCGTGACCGTCAACGCGCTCCCCGACGAGCAGCTCGCGGCTCACGTCGTCTCCGTCGCGACGCTGCCGACGACCAACAGCGGCGTCGTCAGCTACGACGTCACGCTCCGGCTCGACCAGCTCGCGAGAGGGCTGAAGGCGGGCATGACCGCCTCCGCCAGCGTCGTCGTCGACCAGGCCGAGGGCGTCCTCAACGTCGCCAGCGCGGCCGTCTCCGGCCGCGGCGCGAGCGGCACCGTCACGCTCGCCGACGGCGACGAGCGCGTCCGCACCCGCGTCACGATCGGGATCGTCGGCGACGAGACGACGCAGATCCTCGACGGCGTCAGAGCCGGCGACCAGCTGGTCGTCGCGGCCGCGCCGACCTCGACCGCGAGCGGCGCCGCCGGCGCGGCCGCGGCGGCGGCCGGCGGCAGGCTCGGCGGCGCGCTCGGCGGTGGCGGCGGCGTGCCGGGCGGCGGCGCCGGCGCCTTCCTGCGCGGCGGCGGGGGCGGACCGCCGGGCGGCCCGTGATGGGCGCCTCGGCGCATGCGGTCGCCCCGGCCGCGCACGCGGCGACCGCCCGGCCGGTGATCGTCGTCGACAGGGTCGTCAAGTCGTACGCGATGGGCGACCTCACGGTGCACGCGCTGCGCGGCGTCTCGCTGCGGATCGAGCGCGGCGACTACGTCGCGATCATGGGCAGCTCGGGCAGCGGCAAGTCGACGCTGATGAACATCCTCGGGTGCCTCGACACGCCGACGAGCGGCAGCTACCTGCTCGACGGGATCGACGTGCGCGCCTATGACGACGACGACCTCGCCGACATCCGCAACCGCAAGATCGGCTTCGTCTTCCAGAGCTTCAACCTGGTGCCGCGCACGCGCGCGCTGGCGCAGGTCGAGCTGCCGCTCGCCTATGCCGGCGTCGGGCGCGCCGAGCGCCGCCGCCGCGCGACCCGCGCGCTGCGCGCGGTCGGGATGGGGGAGCGGCTCGACCACCTGCCGTCGGAGCTGTCGGGCGGGCAGCAGCAGCGCGTCGCGGTCGCGCGGGCGCTGGTCGCGAGCCCGCCGCTGCTGCTCGCCGACGAGCCGACCGGCAACCTCGACTCGCGCTCGACCGAGGACGTGCTCGCGATCTTCGACGCGCTCAGCGCGCACGGCCGCACGATCGTCCTCATCACGCACGAGCACGAGGTCGCCGAGCGCGCCCGCCGCGTGATCCGCCTGATCGACGGGAGGATCGTCGAGGACCGCCGGCGCGACGAGGCGGCGCCTGCCGCCCTCGCCCGCGACTCCGCCGCCCGCGATCGCGCCGACGCCCCCGGGAACGCGGCCGCTCGCGCGCGTGACTCCGTCGCCCGCGATCGCGCGGACGCCCCCGGGAGCGCGGCCGCTCGCGCGCGCGACTCCGCCGCCCGCGATCGCGCCGACGCCCCCGGGAGCGCGGCGTGATCGGCGCGGAGACGCTGCGGATCGCGGTCGGCGGGCTGCTCGCGAACACGCTGCGCTCCGGGCTGACGATCCTCGGCCTGACGATCGGCGTCGCCTCGGTGATCGTGCTGATCGCCGTCGGCAACGGCTCGTCGAGAGCGGTCACGTCGCAGATCGAGGCGCTCGGCTCCAACGTCCTGCTCGTCACCGCGGGCAGCGCGCCGGGCGGCTCGGGCGCGTCGAACGCGGCGACCAGGCCGCTGACGACGCGCGACGCGAGCGCGCTCGTCGACGACGAGCAGGCGCCGGCGGTCGCGAGCGCCGCGCCGACGGTCAACGCGAGCGCGACGATCGTGAGCGGCTCGACCAGCTACGCGCCGCAGAGCCTCGTCGGCACGACGCCCTCCTATCGCGAGGCGCGCGACTACGAGCTGGCGAGCGGGACGTTCTTCACCAGCGCCGACGTGCGCGATCGCGAGCGCGTCGTCGTGCTGGGGCAGACGGTCGTCGACAACCTCGGCGTCGCGGTCGGGCAGACGGTCCAGATCGGCGGCGCGAACTTCCAGGTCGTCGGCGTCCTCGCGGCCAAGGGCGCGAGCGGGATGCAGGACCAGGACGACGTCGCGCTCGCGCCCCTGACCGCGGTCCAGGACACGCTGACCGGCTACGGCGACGTCGACGCGATCACGGTGCAGGCGAGATCGCGCGACGAGCTCGACGCCGCTCAGGCGCAGGTGACCGCGATCCTCGACCAGCGTCACAGAATCGGCGACGGCGCCAGCTCGGACTTCCAGGTGATCAACCAGGGTTCGATCCTGGAGGCGTCGAGCGAGACGAGCGGCGTCTTCACGACGCTGCTGGCGCAGGTGGCGGCGATCTCGCTGCTGGTCGGCGGGATCGGCGTGATGAACATCATGCTCGTCTCCGTCACCGAGCGCACGCGCGAGATCGGCATCCGCAAGGCGATCGGCGCCCGCCGCGGCGACATCCTCGCGCAGTTCCTCGTGGAGGCGGTCCTCGTGTCGCTGCTCGGCGGGCTGTGCGGCGTGCTCGTCGGCCTCGGCGGCAGCCGCTTCAGGATCGCCGGCGTCGCGCCGGTCGTCGCGCCGTACTCGATCCCGCTCGCCTTCGGCGCGGCGATCGCGACCGGCCTCTTCTTCGGCACGTACCCCGCCAGCCGCGCAGCCCGCCTGCGACCGATCGAGGCGCTGCGCTTCGAGTGAGGAGCCCCCGACCGATGACGACCGAGACATCACCCAGACGGCAGCAGGAGCCGCCCGCCGACGACTGGCTCGCCGACGACGACGCCCCGCTGCCCCCGCCGCGCCCGCGTCGGCGGCTGACGCCGCTGACCGGCGGTCTGCTCGCGGTGCTGCTCGTCGCCGGCGGCTTCGTCGGCGGCGTGCTGGTGCAGAAGCACGAGGGCGAGAGCGCCGGCGGCGCGGGCGTCGGCGCGGGCGGCTTCCCCGCCGGCTTCCCGGGCGGCGGCGCTTCCGCGCGCAGCGGCGCGCCTTCCGCAGTTGGCGGCACACCTTCCGCAGATGGCGGCGCACCTTCCGCAGACGGCGGCGCGCCTTCCGCAAATGGCGGCGCGGCTGGTGCGAACGGCGGCGCATCCGGTGCGCCCGGCGGCGCGGCCGCGACGGTCGGCGAGGTCGTGACGGTGAAGGGCGACACGCTCTACGTCAGAGACGCCACCGGCAACACCGTCAAGGTCACGGCGCAGAAGGGCGCGACCGTCACGCGCACGATCGACAGCGAGCCGAGCGAGATCCGCCCCGGCGAGCAGGTCGTCGTGCAGGGCGCCACCCGCAACGGCTCGGTCCGTGCGACCTCGATCACGGCCGGCGGCGCGACCGCCGGCATCAGCGCGCTGCTGGCGGGCGGCCTCGGCGGCGGAGCGCCGGGCGCCGCGCCGGCCGCAGCGCGCGGCGGGACGTCCGGCGGCGCGAGCGGATCGGCCTCCGGCGGCGACCCCGTCGACAGCCTCTTCGACGAC
>Ga0164243_10013038_pt1 | contig 11726 bp, 7 predicted proteins | sample OricompcompostOP_FD_108781 | JGI IMG/M metagenome (GOLD analysis project Ga0164243, IMG submission 108781) | Organic Plus compost microbial communities from Emeryville, California, USA - Original compost - Organic plus compost (OP) | ecosystem: Engineered > Solid waste > Mixed feedstock >...
AAGATGGCAACACGCTTGCGCAAAAAAACATTACCGCCATTTATACGCATCACGGTCCGGTGGTGGCCAAACGCAATGGGGAATACCTGGCATTGAAAGCCAACAACCGCTCCATGGACGGCCTGATCCAAAGCTGGAAACGAACTACTGCAAGATCGTTTGCCGAATTCCAAAAAATAATGGATATCCGCGCCAACACTTCCAACAACACCGTGTATGCAGATGCCGACGGCAACATTGCCTACTGGCACGGCAATTTTATTCCGAGGCGCAATCCGCAATACGACTGGTCAAAACCGGTACCAGGCCATATCGCTGCCACGGAATGGCAAGGGCTGCACCCGGTAAACGAAACCATTCACCTGATCAATCCGCCGAACAACTGGCTGCAGAACTGCAACAGCACGCCGTTTACCGTAGCAGGCAGCAATAGTCCTGCACCCGAAAAATACCCGGCCTACATGGCGCCCGATGGCGAAAATTTCCGCGGCATCAATGCAGTGCGCGTACTGGCAAAAGAAAATCAATACACACTTGACAAAGTGATTGCTGCCGGCTACGATACCTACCTCGCCGCGTTTGAACAACTGCTGCCGGCGCTAATAAAGGCATATGAAACATCCGCACTGAAAATTGGTTACGAGGCCATGCTGAAAGATCCCGTTGCGGAACTGCAGCAATGGGACCTGCGTGTTGCTGAAAATAGCGTGGCAACCACTTTGGCCATTGAATGGGGTCAACGCCTGCTACCTTCCATAGCACGCCTGCCCGGCGACCAGGTGCAGCGTACCAACACCTTTGCCCGCACGGCATCACCGGAAGAATTGCTGGAAGCATTGGCTACAACCATTAAAGACCTCGAAAGAAAATTCGGAAAATGGCAGGTGCCCTGGGGAGACATCAATCGCTTTCAACGCATTTCAGGAGATATTGCACAAAGGTATAACGATGATTCCGCCAGTCTGCCTGTAGCCTATGCTTCGTCGCAATGGGGCATGCTGCCTTCGTATACCAGCCGTGCTTTTCCCGGTACCAAAAAGCGGTATGGCGTCAATGGCAACAGCTTCATATGCGCCGTGGAATTTACCCGCAATGAAAAGAACCAGCCCTTACCCAAAGCAAAAGCACTACTGGCCGGCGGTCAGAGCGGCGACCCGGCATCCCCGCATTTCAACGATCAGGCCCTGCTATTTACCAAAGGCCGGTTCAGAGAAGTACTGTTTAATGATGAAGAGATCAGGAAACATGCGGAAAAGACTTACCGGCCGGGAGAATAGCAGGTCCTTTGGCATAGAGTAAGTTATAGCTTCGATAAGATAACGCCGACGAACAACCGGATAAGTGAAAAGACAGTGCGTTGGAAATTATGTGTACCAATACAATTGCCCTGCAAGACTTTCTAATGAAAAACAGCAATGTACCATGAGAAAATTGCTACTGTTCCTGTTATTACCCTTGCTGTCGCAAGCGCAGCAGCCCGTTTGCGATGTGTTGATCCGCAATGGCCGCATTATTGATGGCACGGGCAACAGCTGGTATTATGGAGAAGTGGCCATTGCCAATGGAAAAATTGTAGCCGTTGGCAGACATACCGGTTATACAGGAACAAAAACCATTGACGCAACCGGACTGGTAATAGCACCCGGCTTTATTGATGTGCATGGCCATATTGAAACGGGAATATTTGAAAACCCCACTGCTGACAACTACATATACGATGGTGTAACTACCGTGATTACCGGCAACTGTGGCAGTTCCGCCCGCGACCTGCAGGAATTTTTCCGGCGGGTAGACAGCCTGCGACCTTCCATTAACGTAGGCAGCCTGATTGGTCACAACACCGTGCGTGCGCAGGTGATGAACCGTGATAACCGTTCGCCTTCACCGGCCGAACAACAGCAAATGGAAGCACTGGTGGAGCAGGCAATGAAAGACGGCGCCGTAGGATTGAGCACCGGTCTGATCTATATTCCCGGCGCGTACGCAAAAACCGAAGAAGTGGTGGGCCTTGCGCAGGCAGCGGCGCGGTACAGGGGGGTGTATGCTTCTCATATCCGCAACGAAGAAAGCAGCGCTTCGGAAGCGATCAACGAAGCCATCAACATAGGCAAGGCAGCCAATATTCCCGTACAGATCAGTCATTTTAAGATAGGTGGTAAGGCCAACTGGGGCAAATCGGCCATGATATTGGACATAGTGAAAAAAGCACGGGCAGAAGGATGGGAGGTAACGATAGATCAGTATCCCTATACCGCCAGCAGCACCAACCTTGGGGTGCGTTTACCCGACTGGGCATTTGCCGGTGGCAACGATTCGTTGCTGGCACGTTTGCGCCACCCTGCTACCAGGGCGCAGATCAGGAAAGAAATGCTGGAGCAGCTTAAAAAGTATAAGTTCAAAGATTACAGCTACTGCGTGGTGGCCAATTACCGCGCCGACAGCAGCTATAACGGCAAAAGCATTTCGGAGATCAACCGGCTGATGGGCCGGAAACCAAAGGCAAAGTATGAAGCGGAAACCATTATGGATATGATTGAGAAAGGCGGGGCGCAAATGGTGTATCACAGTATGAATGAAGATGATGTAAAGTACATTATGCAATACCCGTTTTGTATGGCCGGCGCCGATGCAGGCGTGCCGGTACCGGGCAGGGGTATGCCACATCCGAGAGCGTATGGCACCAATGCCCGGATACTGGGCCGGTACGTAAGAGAAGAAAAAATCATTACTTTGGAAGAAGCAATACGCCGTATGACCTCGCTGGCCGCCCAGAAATTTCAGTTAAAAGACCGGGGGCTGTTGCGGGCAGGAATGGCGGCAGACATCGTGGTCTTTGATGATAAAGAAGTAAATGACCGCGCTACTTTTCTGCAGCCGCACCAGTACAGCACCGGGTTTCAGTATGTACTGGTAAATGGTCAGCTGGTGGTGGAGCAGGGCAAACATACCGGCGCACGCAGCGGCCAGGCACTGTTTGGACCAGGAAAACAATACTAAACCTAACGCATATGCGCAGTTACTTATCTGTATGGAAAAAAACACTCATTCTCCTGCTGCTCTCTGCAACGATTTGCATGGGTACAAAAGCGCAGGAGGGAGATATCGGCGTGGAATTGTACAGTTTCCGCAATCAGCTGGCGAAAGATGTGCCGGGCACTTTGATGAAAATCCGCAAAATGGGCTTCAGTGTGGTGGAAGGCGGCAGCACCTATGGCATGCAGCCGGAAGAATTTAAAGGCTTGCTGGATGAAATAGGCCTCCGCATGGTAAGCATCGGGGCAGACTTCAACGAACTGGCCGATAACCCGGAAGGGGTTGCAGCCAGGGCCAAACTGTTCGGGGCGCAATTTGTGGTTTGCTTCTGGGTACCGCATGAAGGCAAGTTTACCGAGGAGGATGCGAAAAAAGCCATTGAAGTGTTCAACCATGCAGGCCGTATACTGAAAGAAAAGGGCTTTAGTTTGTGTTACCATCCCCATGGCTATGAGTTTTTGCCCTGGCAGCAGGGTACCCTGTTCGACTATATGGTACAAGAACTGAATCCTGAATTCTGCAATTTTGAAATGGATGTGTTCTGGATCAAGCATCCCGGACAGGACCCCGTTGCATTGCTGAAGAAATATCCGGACCGTTTCCTGCTGATGCACCTTAAAGACCGTGAACCCGGAACGCAGGGCAATCAGCTGGGACAGGCCGATGTGGAATCAAACGTAACATTGGGGAAAGGAGATATAGACATTAAGGCCATAATGCAGGAGGCGAGAAAGATCAACAACATCAAACATTATTTTATAGAAGACGAGTCTTCACGTTCGGAGGACCAGGTGCCGCAAAGCCTGGCGTTTTTGAAGAAATTGTAGGTTTTTTACTACAAGCGATTTTTGAACCACAGAGGCACGGTGACACGGAGGAACACAGAGAAAAGCGCTGTGAATCTCCCTGGCATCGTGCCTCTGTGGTTTTTTGCACTCAAAAAATCTTTGTGTTTTAAGCACTTCCTTGTTCCCGCGTTGGGAAGAAAAAGATGTTTCCCCGCATTGATAAAGAATTCCTATTACCCTGCTTAAGGATAACCTTATCCTGCGTCAAGAATTTCAATGCCCCACATATTAAAAGTCTGTCTTTTCAGTTTATAGGGCAGGAGATTGTAACTGATTACGCTCCTTGAGGTAATCCGTACCCTTTACTTCATCACAAATGAAAACGCAGGCGTGTAAAAGCCCTGCGTTTTTTTATACAAGTCGTTTACAGAAGGCGGGGCCGTTTAATATTCCAGTAAGTTACTAACTGTATCGTGTAGCCGCGCTTTAGCCAGGAAATTCGCTTCCAGCTCCAGGCTGAAGGGCACCGGCGTATCAAGGGAGGCGCAACGCATCACCGGCGCATCCAGCATATGGAAACAATGCTCGCCAATCCAGGCGGCTATTTCTCCCCCGATGCCCCCTGTAAGGGTATCTTCATGCAGCACCAGCACGCGGCCTGTACGTTGTACGGCTTCGCGGATGGCGGTATAGTCCAGCGGCAATAAAGTGCGGAGGTCAAGAATATCGAGGGAAATTTCCGGGTGTTCTGCGGCATATTCTTCTGCCCATATCACGCCGCTGCCATAGGTTATGATAGACAGTTCATCGCCATAACGCACAACACGCGCTTTGCCGATTTCTATTTCATAATAATCTGCAGGCACCGGCCCACTGATACTGCGGTATAAAGCCTTATGCTCAAAGAACAGCACGGGATTGGGATCGTTGATGGCTGCTATGAGCAATCCTTTTGCGTCCATGGGAGAGGAAGGATATACCACTTTCAATCCGGGTGTGTGCACAAACCAGGCCTCATTGCTTTGCGAATGAAACGGGCCTGCTCCCACACCGGCCCCGCAGGGCATGCGCACCACCACATCGGCATTTTGTCCCCAGCGATAGTGAATCTTGGCCAGGTTATTCACAATCTGGTTAAAGCCTTCGGTAACAAAGTCGGCGAACTGCATTTCCACCATACTCTTGAATCCCTTCAGGCTTAATCCCAGTCCGGCGCCGATGATAGCGCTTTCGCACAACGGGGTATTACGCACGCGGGCCTTGCCAAATGCTTCCACAAATCCTTCGGTGATCTTGAAAACACCGCCATATTCGGCTATGTCCTGTCCCATCAGCACCAGGTTGCTGTGCTGCTGCATGGATTGCTGCAGTCCTTCGCGAATGGCATCAATAAAGCGTTTTTCTGTGGTACCTGTGGAGGCGGCGGATGAAAAGCGGGAAGGCGTTGTATTGTCCATCACTCTTGTTACCTGTCCGTACTGAAAAGGCGCATACACATCTTCCAGTTCTTCGGTTGTATTGACAACAATGGGACCGGCCTCCATACCTATGGATAATTCGATTTCGATGTATTCCTGGATGTCCTGCCGAATAATTTCCACCTGCTCTTCGGTTAATATGCCTGTGCTGAGCAAGTGCTTTTCAAAGTTTTTGATAGGGTCTTTCAGTTCCCATACATCAAACAAATAAGAAGGAACGTATTTGGTGCCGCTGGCTTCTTCGTGCCCCCGCATGCGGAAGGTGGCGCATTCTATCAGGTAAGGTTTGCGGTTCCTGATGCAATACTCGCGTACGCCTTTAACGGTGTCGTATACACTAAGAATGTTATTGCCGTCAATCTTTACGCCGCCCATGCCGTAACCCCGGGCCCTTTCCACCAGGCTTTCGCAGCGGTATTGTTCCTGCACGGGGGTACTGAGACCATAACCATTGTTTTCGATAATGAATATAACGGGGAGGTCCCATACGGCGGCTGTATTCAACGCTTCGTGAAAATCGCCTTCGCTGGTGCCGCCTTCGCCGGTAAAGGCAACGGCCACTTTATCTTCCTGCTGTAGCACCTGGGCCAGCGCCACGCCATTGGCTATGGACAGCTGGGGGCCGAGGTGGGAGATCATACCGCAGATATGGTGTTCGGTGCTGCCAAAATGAAAGCTGCGTTCACGGCCTTTGCTGTATCCTTCCTTGCGTCCCTGCCATTGGAGAAAGAGTTTATGCAGCGGCATCTTGCGCGTGGTAAACACCCCCAGGTTGCGATGCAGCGGCATAATCCATTCATCCGGCTCCAGCGCAAGGGTTACGCCTACCGCAATGGCCTCCTGGCCGATGCCACTGAACCATTTGGAGATTTTGCCCTGCCGGAGCAGAATCAGCATCTTTTCCTCGATCATGCGCGGCAGCAGCAGGCTTTTATAGAAATGAACCAGTTGCTCACCGGTGAGGTCTTTGTGATCGAATAGCATACTGCGAAGATATTTATTAGGCTGCATGCGGGCATCAGCCATTTGCTGGCTGAAAGCTATGCATTTCCCGGCACGTACAGGATGAGTTTCGTCAGCCGCTTATTCTTCCTGCTCCCGTTTTTCTTTATACAACACTGCAGAAGTTATTGAAAGCAGCAGGCTGAACAATAATGCCCACCAGAAACCATCCACTTCAAACCCATCAATCAGGTTATCGGTAAGCAGAATCATCAGGGCATTCAATACGAAGTAGAATAAGCCCAGGGTAACTACGGTAATGGGGAGTGTAAGTATGAACAGGATGGGTTTCAATATGGCATTGAGCAGGGCCAGCACTACGGCCACCACAATAGCCGTCCAGAAATCTCTCATGTGCACACCACTTAAAAGATACGATATGCCAAAGGCAATGATGGACGTTACGATGATGCGCATGATGAAGTTCATGGTCGGGATTTTTTATGTGTCTCGTCAGGGAATCAACTGCTTAAATAACCGTCAGCTCATAAAACGCTTCTTCATTCAGATATTTATTGGCCAGTTCCTGCAGTTCTTTGGCTGTTACGGTTTTGATGATGTGAATGCCGCGATAGAAATAGCTTTCATCCAGGTTGTTCAGCACCAGGTTTTTCCAACGGCCGATCACGTGGAAAGGTCCGTCCAGGTCGCCGAGAATGGAGCCGATCATGAAATTACGCGTCATCATCAGTTCTTCTTCGCTTACCGGCTTATTGCGCAGGCGCTGCATTTCGTGGTAAATCTCTTTGAGCGTTGCCTTGCTGACGTCGCGGCCGGCCTCGGTACTGATCATCCATCCGCTATCGCCAATGTAATTGAGCAGGTAGCTATGAATTCCATAGGTATACCCCTTGTCTTCGCGGATATTCGCCATGAGGCGGGAGCCAAAAAATCCACCAAACACGGTATTCAGCACCATTACCTTCTGAAAATCCGGGTGGTGGCGGTTGGGAAAATGACGTGCCACGCGGATAGCGGCCTGTACGCCCTCTGCATCATTGATCACTTCCGCTTTCTTTTGCGCTGCGGGTTGCTGCGGCCATTGCAGCACCTTCTCTTTGTTGCGCGGACGCAGGGGTAAAGAGCCAAGATATTTATCCAGCAGGCTCAGGAGCGTGTAAGGCAGTTTACCGGAAACAAAAATTACGCATTCACCCTGCTGGTAGTGTTCTTTGTAAAAGGGCAGCAGATCTTCCCGTTGCAGGGCAGCATAATCTTCCAGGTTATTGTATTTGCCGTATGGATGCTGTTCGCCAAACACATAGGCATCAATCAGCCGGTTGGCAACGAATTCTGATTTGGCCAGGTTTACTTTGAGGCGCTGGCGGGCGTTTTGTTTGTAAATCTCTACTTCATCGGCCGGAAACACAGCATCGGAAATGATCTCCCCGATTACGGGCAACAAGTGGTCAAGATGTTTGCCCAGGCAATGCAGGGTCAGTTCGGACGTTTCGCTGTAACAATTCCGGTTCAGGTGAGCGCCATAATAGTCTATCTGCTCACTGATATCAAAGGCAGAGCGTTTGGACGTGCCGTTTTTCAACAGGTAATTGGTAGCAGCGGCCACCGCTTTTTTGTTTTCAAAAGCATTGCCGGCAAAGAAAACGATGTTGAGCATCAGCACATCTTCTGTGCCCATGTCAAGCGTATACACTTCCACACCGTTTGATAAGGTATGCTGCCTGGCTACCGGTAATTCAATGGTAAAATCCACAGGCAGTTTTATAGAGGGGGCTTTTTTTCTGTCAACTAATACATCCATTGTAAAAAAGGTTTCAAATTTCCGCTTCGCTAAAAAACTACAATTGCCAATTATATTTCAACCTGAAAATGCAGGCTTTACTGCTTACAGTTTTTCCGGATCATGCTTTACCGCAAAAAGCTTCTTCAGTTCAACGATCCATTCTCTGCAAAATAGTAAAGCGTGTTGCTGTTCTTCACATCAAAGATCTTCCGGCTGTAATTCAGTATATCTTCTTTTGTTACGGAGAAATATTTTTCCCGGTCCTGGTTGAACAGTGCTGCATCGCCCAGCAGTTCATAAAAAGCCAGGTTGTTGGTGCGCGTCATCACGCTCATGTCTTCAAAGGCCAGGGTGGCTTCGGTGCGATTCTTGGTTTTTTCCAGTTCTTTTTCGCTGATGCCTTCCTGTTTCAGTTTTTCCAGTTCGGCATTTACCGCTTTTTCGGCCTCTTCCATTTTTACGCCCTTCACCAGTTTGCCTTCAATGGTAAGCAAACCGCTATCCACCGAACCGAAATGATAACATTCAATATTGCTGAACAATTGTTTTTCTTTCACCAATGCCTGGTATAAGCGCGAGCTGCCGCCGCCGCCAAGTACTTCTGTAATAAGATCGGCCACATAGTAACCGTGATGAAGACGGCTGTCCATATGCCAGCATTTATACAATGCATCGAGCGGCACATTGGCGCGCACTTCCATACGGCGCTCTTCCTGTTGTTGGGGTTCAGCCGGAATGGTGCGATTGTATCTGGTGCCGGCAGGGATGTTGCCAAACCATTTTTCTACCTGCTGCATCACGGTGCTGGTATGCACATGTCCGCCAATGACCAGTATGGCATTGGAAGGATTGTAGTGTTTAAAGAAGAAATTCTTTACATCGCTCAGTTGCGCGTGTTCTATATGCGACAATTCCTTGCCGATGGTCTGCCAGCGGTAGGGATGCACTTTGAACGCCATTTCGCGCATCTTGAACCATACATCGCCATAGGGTTTGTTGATGTAGTGTTCTTTAAACTCTTCCATTACCACTTTGCGTTGCACCTCCAGGCTTTTTTGGCTGAAGGCCAGCGACAGCATGCGGTCGCTTTCGAGCCAGAGACCGGTTTCGAGGTTTTCGGCCGGCAACTGGATATAGTAATTGGTAAGGTCGTTGGTAGTATACGCATTGTTTTCACCACCTGCCATTTGCAGGGGCGTTTCAAAATCGGGTATGTGAATGGAGCCGCCAAACATGAGGTGCTCAAACAAATGAGCAAACCCGGTGCGATTGGGGTCTTCATCTTTGGCGCCAACATCGTACAAAACGTTTACCACGGCCATGGGTGTGGAATGGTCTTCGTGTATGATAACCCGCAAACCGTTCGGAAGCGTAAATTTTTCGAATTGTATCATAAGGTTCATTTAAAACCACAAAGCATCACGAAAGCATCAGTGGACAGCCTGAATGGGACCTAAGTGGTTGATATCAGCAAAATAACAACAAGTTGCCCACTTCTGTTGACAATAGAATGATAAAAGGAGTGGTGGTTATCGCCCCCGCAGCACGTTTTTGACTTTAAGGGTGAGGATGAGGGGACCTTCTTCGCGCATCACCAGTATCTTAAGCCGCTGGCCTGCGTTCTGCAGCAGGCTTTTGTAGGCTTGAATGTTTTTGGAAAAATTGTTTTCCACCGCCATGATCACATCGCCGGGTTTAAACCCGGCTTTTTCGGCAGGCGAATCGGCCATCACATCCATTACCACAATTTCGCCATCTATCATGTACATACCCAAACCCGTATACGAGTAATCGAATGCGTCTTTGAAATGCGTATTGGGCATCATGTAGATATCATTCTGCGGATAGTTGATGATGAGATTGAAGCGTCGCAACAGGTCGTTGCCGATGAGTCCGCCGAGATAGGGATATTGGGTAACGTTGAACTCATCATCAAAAATGTAGGTGGGCACATTGCGGAATTTATACGGCCCCACCTTCACCTGCCGGATCACGCCCTGCTTCATGGGCGCTTTCCCGCCCGGACCTTCTGCCTGCGTGGTATACCACTTGCGTTTGGGTTTGATGAAAAAACTATCATTTACAAAATCGCTCGACAGCAGGAGGCACATGCCGGCGCCGGTATCAAAATAAAAGCGGGCATTGATGGATTCATGATCTTTCAGCTCGCTGCGGAAGATGGGAATGGAAACCAGCAGCGGTCGCAGCAGGAAACCGCCGCGCGGATACTTGATCATGCCGGGCGTATACACGGAAATGCGCAGACTGTCGTAATTGATCTTTACAATATAGCGCGATAAGAAGCTGTACCCGATAATGCCGTCTATTTTTTCACCATAGGCGCTGGTAAGCACTTCGTAGTCGTTGATGTGAAAATTGAGACTGTCCACCGTCAGATTGGGCAGGTGCAGTTGCTGGTTGTAGGCAAAATACACCTGCCGGATGCCGGCAATGGTACGAATGGTACGATTGCTCAGTTCAAGTTTGATATGTAAGCGGGCGGCTGTGGAAGAATCGAGCGAAATGCCACCGCTGCCGGTGTCGAGTATGAAAGTGAGGCTGTCCGTATAATTGCTCACGGTTGCTTTCAGAATGATAACACCGCCGGTAAGGATCCTGAAGGGAAAACTGGTAATATACCGGCTGGGCTCTGGCACAAACTGTTCCTGCGCAACCGTTTTTACCGGGGCACAAACAGTGCACAGGCATACAATGGCAATGGTGAGCAATCTCATGTAGTGATGTTAACTATTACTGTTCAATAGCCAGTTGGCCACTCAACCGGTAAACATATTTATTAAGTTAGGTGAATTCGGGGAATTGGCAAATGGTTCAATGGTCAAATGGTTATATCGCCTTCCTCAACTACTTTTGCTACATGAAGTCCGACGATCTTTATACCCGGGCCCTCCGGTTCGAACCGCTAACGGTGGAGGAAGGGGTTTACCTGTTTAAGCATGCGCCTCTTTCCGAGCTGATGTATGTAGCGAATGAACTGCGTAAGAAGCAGGTGCCTCACGGCAAGGTCACCTGGCAGATAGACCGCAACGTGAATACCACCAATGTGTGCATTGCCAATTGCAAGTTTTGCAATTTCTATCGCATTCCCGGTCATGCAGAAGCCTACATTACCGATATTGAAACCTACAGGCGAAAAATTGAAGAAACCATCCGCTGGGGCGGCGACCAGCTGCTGCTGCAGGGTGGGCATCATCCCCAGCTGGGTTTACAATTTTACGTTGACCTGTTCAGGCAACTGAAACAACTATATCCTACCATCAAGTTGCATGCCCTGGGTCCTCCTGAAGTGGCGCATATCACCAGGCTGGAAAAATCAACCCACCGGGAAGTGCTGATGGCATTGAAGGAAGCGGGACTGGACAGTTTACCCGGCGCCGGCGCCGAAATTCTGGTTGACCGCGTGCGGCGGCTGATTTCCAAGGGAAAATGCGGCGCCCAGGAATGGCTGGACATTATGCATGAGGCCCACAAGCTGAACATTACCACCAGCGCCACCATGATGTTCGGGCATGTGGAAACGCTGGAAGAACGGTTTGAACACCTGGTAAAGATCCGCGACGTACAGGACCGCAAACCGGCCGAAGCCAAAGGCTTCCTGGCCTTTATACCCTGGACCTTCCAGGACGTGGATACCTTGCTGGCCAAAATCCGCGGGGTGCA
>Ga0164243_10013041_pt1 | contig 11723 bp, 12 predicted proteins | sample OricompcompostOP_FD_108781 | JGI IMG/M metagenome (GOLD analysis project Ga0164243, IMG submission 108781) | Organic Plus compost microbial communities from Emeryville, California, USA - Original compost - Organic plus compost (OP) | ecosystem: Engineered > Solid waste > Mixed feedstock >...
GCCCCCACCGGCACCGCTGCGCCTGCTGTCTCCGCCGTGCCCGCCGTGCCCGCGGTGCCCGTGCGGTCCTGGCGGCCGTTGCTGCTCAACCGCACCTTCCTCGCCGCGGGACTGGCCTACTTCGCGCAGAACGCGCTGGCGTCGGTGATCTACACGTGGCTGCCGTCCTACTTCGAGCACGGGCTGGGGTTCTCCGCGACCGCGTCCGGGCTGCTGTTCAGCCTGCCCAGCGCGCTCGGGATCATCGCTCTCGTGGTGGCCGGGTCGGTCACCGACCACCGGCTGCGGCGCGGCGGATCGTCCCGGCGGGTGCGCGGGATCGCGGGCGGGATCGTGGTGGCGCTGTCCGGGTTCCTGCTGACGCTGCTGCCGTGGGTGTCGTCGGCGGTACCGGCGATCGTCCTGCTCGTGGCCGGGTACGGCACCTCGGTCACCGTCAACACGTTCACCCTCCCGTCGGTCGCCGAGATCACCCCGGCCGCTCGGCGCGGTGGGGTGCTCGCCGTCCTCGCCGCGCTCGGCGGGGTCGCCGGCATCGTGAGCCCGCTGCTGACCGGTGTGCTGCTCGACCTGGCGGGCACGCCGCAAGCCGGGTACACGCTGGCTTTCCTGCTTTTCGGCGGATTCGTCGTCCTCGGTGGCGTCGTGTTCGCCGTGTTCGCCGATCCCGTCCGCGACGCCCGGAGGTAACACCGTGCTCGACCTGACCGCCGAAGAGCTGCTCACCACCACCCGCGCGGTGCGCAAGCGGCTCGTGCTCGACGAGACGTTGCCCGCCGACGTGATCGCGCGCTGTCTCGACATCGCGACCCAGGCCCCCACCGGACGCAACCGGCAACGCTGGCACTTCGTGGTCGTCACCGATCCGCAGCGGCGCGCCGCACTGGCCGACATCTGGCGGCGCGGAGCGCGGCACGGCAGTGCGCCGGTGCCCGCCGCCGACCTGGCGCGGGCCGACGCGCACCCGGGCACGCTGGAGCGGATCTTTTCCGGGGTGGACCACCTGCACGCGAACCTGCACCGGGTGCCGGCGCTGGTCGTCCCGTGCATCACCGGCCGCACCGACGGCGCACCGGTCGTCGAGCAGGCGGGCACGTGGGGCTCGATCCTGCCCGCGGTGTGGAGCTTCATGCTCGCGGCGCGCCTGCACGGGCTGGGCACCTGCTGGACCACCTCCCACCTCAACCGCGAACGGGAGTCCGCCGAGCTGCTCGGCATCCCGCACGACGAGGTCATGCAGGCCGCACTGCTCCCGCTGGCGCGCACCGAGGGCACCACGTTCCACCCGGCGCGGCGGGTGGCCGCGTCGGAGTTCACGCACTGGGAGACGTGGTGACGCTGGATTTCGACGTGGTGGTCGTCGGCGGTGGGGCCGCCGGCCTCGCGGCGGCCGTCGGGGCCGCGCGGGCCGGGGCGCGGGCGTGCCTCGTGGAGGCGCACGGCCACCTGGGCGGCGCGGCGGTGGCCAGTTCCGTGCTGACCTACTGCGGGTTCTTCGACCGCGCGCACCGGCAGGTCGTGGCGGGGGTGGGCCAGGAGTTCCTCGAGGCGCTCGCCGCTCGGGACCGGTTGGCGACGCAGACGTCGGCGCAGTCCGGCAACCGAGTGGTGCTGCTGGACCTGGAGACCACCAAGCTCGTGTTCGACGCGGTGGCGGCCGAAGCGGGGGTGACGGTGTTCCTGCACTCCACCGTGTTCGCCGCGGACGCGGTGCACGGCCGGGTCACCGCGGTCGAGTTCGCCCACCGGGGCGGGCGGGTCCGGGTGACCGGGCGAGCGTTCGTCGATTGCAGCGGTGACGGCATGCTGCTGGCGGCCGCTGGGGCGCGCGTCGCGGTGTCCCCCGTCGCCGAGCGGCAGGCGAGCACGCTGGTGATGCGCGTGGGCGGGGTGGCCGAGAACGCCGACCTGAGCCGCGACGGGGTGGCTGCGGCCGTGCGCGCCCACCGCTCCCGCTGCCCGGTGCCGCTGGTGCGCGAGCACGGCCCCGCGGTGCGGCTGCCGGTGTCCGGTGAGGTCATGCTGCTGATCGCCGACGACCACCGGGACGTGCTCGACGTGGCGGAGTCCTCGGCGGCCGAAGCGGCGGCGCGCGAGCTCGCCCACCACTACCTGGAGGCGCTGCGCCGCGGTCTGCGTGGCTGGGAACGCGGCGTCCTCACCGCGACCGGGCCGTCGATCGGGGTGCGGGAGTCCCGCCGGATGGCCGGGGTCGACGTCGTGACCGGGGCCGACGTCGTCACCGCCCGGAAGCGGCCGGACGACGTGGTGGCCCGGGGCGGTTGGTACCTGGAAGACCACCGCGTTCCGGGCGTGACCGTCCACACGGCGATCGCCGGTGACGGCTGGTACGACATCCCGTTCGGCGCGGTGCGCTCGGCCTCGCACGGGAACCTGTGGGCCGCGGGCAGACTGCTCAGCACCGATCCCGTCGCCTTCACCTCGACGCGGGTGATGGGCACCGCGTTCGCCACCGGCCACGCCTGCGGCACGGGGGCCGCCCTGCAGGCGGCCGACGGCGCGGTGGACGCCGCCGGCCTCCAGCGCGTCCTGCGGTCGCAAGGAGCGCTGCTGTGAGCGGGAACGCACGCGAACCGGGCCGGTCCACGGTGGACCGGCTGCTGGCGCTGCTGGACGCGTTCGACGGCCCGGAACTCACCCTCGCCGAGATCGCCGACCGCTCGCGGCTCCCGCTGACCACGGCGCACCGGCTGCTCGCCGCGCTGCAGAACTGGGGTGGTGTCCAACGTGGACCGGGCGGGCGCTACCGCATCGGGGTGCACCTGTGGGAGGTCAGCGCCCGCGCCTCCACCGCGACGACGCTGCGGGAGATCGCGTTGCCCGCGCTGCAGGACCTGTACCAGGCGACCGGGACGAACGTCCAGCTCGCGGTGCTGGACGGCCACAGCGCACTGGTGATCGAACGGCTCACCGGGACCTGTGCGGTGCCCACCCGCACCGAGGTCGGCGGACGACTGCCGCTGCACGCGACGGCCGTGGGCAAGGTGCTGCTCGCGCATGCGGGCCCCGATCTGCGGCGGGAACTGCTCGCGGGCGGACTGCGCCGGTACACGCCGCGCACGGTGGTCATGCCGGGCCGGCTGGCCGCGTCGCTGGCCGTGGTCCGGGACACCGGGCTGGGCGTGTGCCGCGAGGAGATGACACGCGGCGCGGCGTCGGCGGCGACGGGCGTCACCGACGCCGACGGGGCGGTGCGGGCCGCGGTGGGCGTCGTCGCCCACGCCCACCGCGACCTCGACCGGCACGTCCCGGCGCTGCGCGCGGCCGCGCGGGAGATCTCCCGTCGCGTCGCCGCGCTGGACAGCGCGTTCTTCCCAGGACTCGAACGATTCGATCGATGGAGGATTCCGACATGACTGTGCAGATCGCGGCCCGGCAGGGCGCGCCCGTGGCGCTGGTCACCGGTGGCGCCGGTGGACTGGGCAGCGTCATCGCCGACCGGCTCGCCCGTGACGGGTCCACCGTGATCATCGCCGATCGGGACGGGGACGCGGCGGTGCGGCGCGCGCGGGAGGTGGCCGATGCGCACGGCACCGAGGTCGTGGGGTGGTCGGCCGACATCTCCACCAACGAGGGCAACCGGGAGCTGCTGCGGCGCGTCGAGGCCACCTACGGGCGGCTCGACCAGCTGGTGAACAACGCGGCGGTCAACCAGTCGAGCGGGTTCGGGGACATCGAGGACGCCGAGTGGCACGCGCTGATGGCGGTCAACCTGTGGGGGCCCGCGTCGTTGTGCCAGGCGGCGGCGTCGTTGTGGCGGCGCACCGGGGGCGGGGCGGTGGTCAACATCTCGTCGCGGACGTGGCTGTCCGGCGGGCCTTTGGGGTACGTGTCGTCGAAAGCCGGGATCGTGGGGCTGACGCGGGCGCTGGCGGTGGAGCTGGGGCCGTCGAACGTGACGGTGAACGCCGTGGCGCCGAGCACGGTCCTGACGCCGTTCGTGACCGCGGGGCGCAGCGAGGGGGACCAGGCCGAGCGGGCGCAACGCCACCGGTCGATGACCGCGCTCGGCAGGCTCGCCACCCCCGCCGACGTCGCCGAGGCCGTGGCGTTCCTCGTGTCACCGCGGGCGGCGTTCATCACCGGCGAGGTGCTGCACGTCGCCGGGGGTGCTCAGCTGGCGCCCGCGCCATGACGGTGGCGGGGGCCCATCGGGCGCGCGGGCGAGGCCGGCCGGCATGCCGGGTGGCGGGCCGGCCGCTCGGCCCCGCGAGCCCCCGCGGGGGTCACAGGTCGAGCACCAGCAACGGCCCACGGCACCGCGACACGCACGGCAGCATCACGTCACCACGCCGGCGTTCCTCGTCGGTGAGCACGTCGTCGTGGTGGTCCGGCTCGCCGTCGAGCACGGTGATCTCGCAGGTGCCGCAGATGCCCGCCCGGCACGAGTTGTCCACGTCGAGCCCGGCCGCTTCCAGCGCGTCGAGCAGCGGTTCGTGCTCGCCCACGGCGATGCGCCTGCCGCTGCGCCGCAACAGCACCTCGAATCCGCCCGCGGCCTGGCGCGGCTCGGCGGCGAACCGTTCCCGGTGCAGCGTCCCGACGGGCCACGCCGCGCACGCCCGCTCCACGGCCGCCAGCATCCCGCCGGGGCCGCAGCAGTAGACGACCGCGTCCGGGACCGGCGATGCGAGCCGTGCGCCGAGGTCGGGCAGCCCGCACTCGTCCTGCGGCACGACCACGACCTCGCCACCGGGGATCCCGGCGAGCTCGTCCAGGAACGCCATCGACGACCGGCGGCGCCCGCCGTAGAGCAGGGTCCACGGCCGCCCGGCGGCGGCCACCGCGCGCACCATCGCCAGGATCGGGGTGATCCCGATCCCACCCGCGACGAACACGTACCGCCCCGCGTCCACGAGGGGGAAGTGGTTGCGCGGGCCGCGCACCGGCAGCAGATCGCCCGGCCGGACCTCCTCGTGGATCCGCACCGACCCGCCGCGTCCGGCCGCGTCGCGCAACACCGCGATCCGCCACCGTCCGGCTTCGCCGCACAGCGAGTACTGCCGCACCAGCCCGGCTCCGAGATCGACGTCGATGTGCGCGCCCGGCTCCCACGCGGGCAGCGCCGCCCCGGCCGGATCGGCCAGCGTCAGCGCCACCACCTCGTCGGCGCACACCTCGACGGACTCGACCGCGACGGTGCGCCACGCGCCCTCAGCTGCCACTGCCGACCGTGACCGAGTCCGGGCTGAACGTGCGCCACGCGATGTCGCGCATCCCGCGCATCGCGCGCAGGATCTGTTCGCGGTCCTCGTCGGTGCGCACGTAGGTCGCCATCATCTGCAGGCCGAGCCCGACGTGGAACTTCTCGTCCTTCTCGATCTGCCGGTAGATCCGGGTGACCTCGTCGAGTCCGTGCCGCTCGGCGCCGCGGAAGGTCGGTTCGAAGCTGCCCGACGCCGAGGTCTCCGACAGGTTCCAGGCCGCGACCGCGGCGAGCGGGTGGGCGTCGAGGCAGTCCCACAGGAACCGGCTCCACGGTTCGGCCTCGGCGGGCACGCTGGTGGGCACGGTGCCGCCGAGGGATTCGATCGCCTTGCCGACCATGTCGTAGTGCTCGGCCTCCTGGAACGACTGCTTGGCCAGCAACGTGATGTGGCGCCGCTCGAACTGCATGCCGTAGCGGCGGATCTCCTCGTTCAACAGGTAGACGTAGTCCAGCTCGCGCCAGCACCGCGGAACCAGCCACGCGGCCAGCCGGGCCGGGTCCGGGTCCTCGTCGTAGGACGCGAAGAACGCCTCCGTCGCCTCGGCGGTGGACACCTGGACCGAGTCCAGCAGCTCGTCGATCTCCGCCCGGATCGGGTCCAGACCGGAGCCGCCCCGGACGTTGCGCACGTCGACCATGTCATCCTCCACGTTCGATTGGATCCATGGATACAATCTGATGGCCCGCAGAAAGTCAACCCACCGGGCGGGCGGCGCCGGACGGCCCGCGCTGACCTAGGATTCCGGCGTGCTGGCGAAAGGGGGCGGTGCGCGATGAGCGGGCCGGAGACGCTGCGGGGCCCGGCCGGCCTGGCCGACCAGATCGCGAGCATCCTGGAAGGCGAGATCCTCGACGGTCGCTACGCACCGGGCGAGCACCTGCAGCAGGAGGAGATCTGCGGGCGCTTCGGGGTCAGCCGCACCCCCGCGCGAGAGGCGCTGCGCAAACTGCAGGCGCAGAACCTGGTCGAGCTGGTGCCCAACCGCGGCGCGCGGGTGCGGGTGCCCACGCTGGGCGAGCTCGACGACGTGTACCAACTGCGCGCCGAGCTGGAGGGTTTCGCCGCCGAGCTCGCCGCGCGCTCCCGCACCCCGGAACTGCTGGCCTCGCTGGAGCGGGCGCACACCGCGCTCGCGCAGGTGGTCCCACTGGCCGTCGACGCGCTGGAAAGCCCGGACGAGACCGAGGTGGGCGAGCGGCTGCGCCGGTTCAACGACAGCTTCCACCGCATCGTCCACGACGCGGGCGGCAACCGCCGCCTCGGCGGCATGATCGAGGAGCTGCACCGCTACTTCCCCAAGGATACCGTGCGGCTGGCGATCCGCTCGCCCGAACGGTTGCGCGCGCTCTACGTCGACGAGCACGCCATCGTGCTCGACGAGATCACCCGTGGTCGCGCGGCCGCGGCCCGCGCGGCGATGCGCGAGCACATCGCGGGCTCGCAGGAGATGCTGGTCGGGTACCTGCGGGAGCGCGGCTTCCCCGAGTGACGTGCTCCCGGCGAGCCGCGCCTGCCCCACACGGTGGGCACGGGGCAGGATGTCGGCATGACCGAGCCTGCCTTCACCCTCGTGCAGTTGCGCTACTTCGAGGCCGCCGCCCGGCACCTCAGCATGACGGCGGCGTCGAAGGAGCTCATGGTGTCGCAGTCGGCCGTGTCGACCGCGGTCGCGCAGCTGGAGAAGGAGCTCGGCGTGCAGTTCCTGCTCCGCCGCCACGCGCGCGGCCTCAGCCTCACCACCGCCGGTGAGGAGTTCTACACGAAGGTGCTGGACTTCCTGGCCCACGGCGCCGAACTGGTCGAGGCGGCCCGGCAGTCGGGCACCGAGCTGGTCGGCACGCTGACCGTCGGGTGCTTCGCCACGCTCGCGCCGTTCCGGCTGCCCAGCCTGCTGGCCGAGTTCGAGGCGCGCCACCCGCGCGTCCACGTGTCGCTGCGCGAGGGCGAGCACCGCGCGCTCACCGCGGCCCTGCGCGCGGGCGAGACCGAACTCGCCGTGCTCTACGGGTACGACCTCGACGACGACATCGACCGCACGGTGGTGGGCACCGCACCGCCGTACGCACTCGTGTCCGCCGACCACCGGCTCGCCGGGCGCACGAGCCGCACGGTCTCGCTGGCCGACCTGGCCGACGAGCCGATGGTGCTGCTCGACCTGCCGCACAGCCGCGAGTACCTGCAGTCGGTCCTGCGCGACGCGGGCGTGCAACCCCGCATCCGGCACCGCACCACCGGTTACGAAACGGTGCGCGCGCTCGTCGCGTGCGGGCACGGTTTCGCGCTGCTCAACCAGCGCCCGCCGGGTGAGACCACCTACTCCGGCGCGCGCGTGGTGGCGCTGACGCTGTCCGACCCGGTGCCGCCGCTGGAGATCGTCGTCGCGTCGATGCACGGCGCCCGCCTCACCCGGCGCGCCCAGGAGTTCCGGGAGCTGTGCCGCGCCCGCTACGCGGCCTGACCGCTCAGGACAGCCGGCCCAGGTACCCGCGCTGGATCGCGATGTGGTCGGCGATGAACTTGGCGTCGTGCCACACGCCCCAGATGAAGCTCGATCCGCGGCGGGCCAGCCACGGCAGCCCGAGGAAGTACACGCCGGGCTCGGCGGACACCCCGCGGCGGTGCCGCGGCCTGCCGGTCTCGTCGACGGCGTCGGTCTGCAACCAGCCGTAGTCCGCGGCGTAGCCGGTGGCCCACACGATCGAGCCGACACCCGCGCGCGCGAGGTCGAGTTCGCGGAGCGGGTCGGTCACGCACGCCGGATCGGGCCCCCAGGCGCGTGCCTCGGGTTCCTCCGGCAGGTCGAGGCCGTTGCGCGCGACGAACCGGTCGGCCTCGTCCAGCAGCGCGAGGTGGTTTTCGTCCCCGCGGGCGATGTTGGCGGCGAGGTCATCGGCGAAGCGGAGCGTGCCGTCGGCGAACGCGCCGGTCATGCCGACCAGAACGATGCCCTGCTCGGCGAGCGCGCGGAAGTCCACTGTGTACCCGCCGCGGGCACCGCTGACCGCGATGGTGACGTGCTCGGCCCCCGACGGCGGGGTCTCGGCGTCCCACTTGCCCAGCACGCCGAGCCACCAGCAGAAGTCCCGTCCGCGGTACCGCCGCGGCGGCCGGTCGTGCGGGCCGACGGAGAGGTACACGGTGCGTCCCGATCGCCGGAGTTCCTCGGCGATCTGCACACCGGACGAGCCGGCGCCCACCACGAGCACCGCGCCGTCCGGCAGTTGTGCCGGGTTGCGGTAGTCGCTGGAGTGGATCTGCACCGGGCCCGCGTCCGCGGGCACGATCGGCGGGATCACCGGACGCTGGAACGGCCCGGTCGCGGCGATGACGAAGCGGGATTCGACGGTGCCCGCCGACGTCTGCGCCCGGAATCCCGGCCTGCCTTCGTTGCGGCGCACCGAGGTCACCTCCACACCGGTGCGCACCGGTGCGCCGATCTTGTCCGCGTAGGTCTCGAAGTAGGCCACGACCTGGTCCTTCGAGGCGAACGCGTCGGGTGCGACGTCGTCGAACTCCAGGCCCGGGAAGCGGTCGTGCCACGCCGGGCCGTTGGCCACCAGCGAGTCCCACCGCTGCGAGCGCCAGCGCTCGGCGATGCGGTCGCGCTCCACCACGAGGTGGTCGACACCCAGCTCGCCCAGGTGCGCGCTCATCGCCAGTCCGGCCTGACCTCCGCCCACGACCAGTGCCTCGACCCGTTCGCTCGACATCCACGACCTCCACTTCGGACCGGCGGGCGGACCAGGCCGGTTCCGCGTTCCACCTTCGACGCCTCTCCCCGGATCCTCGCGGGTCGTCCAAGCCCGTGTCCAACAGATGTTTCCGTCGCACATGTTCGGATTTTTCAATGCAGCGCGGATCGCATTTTCCGATGCATTGGTCGCAAAACATCTACTGGACAGACGGTCGAACTCGCCGTCACGCTGGGGCGGCACTGCCGACACATCTCGAAGGAAGGCCGTGAGGTGACCGTCCACCGCCGCATCCGACCGTTCAACACGCGCGACACCTATCCGGAGCAGAACCTCGACAACGATCTGTGCCAGGCCGTCGTCGCGGGCAACACCGTCTACCTCCGCGGCCAGATCGGTCAGGACCTCGACACCAGCGAGTCGGTCGGCATCGGGGACGCCGCCGCGCAGGCCGACCGGGCCATGGCCAACATCGCCACGCTCCTGGAAGAGGCGGGCAGCCGGATGGAGCGCCTGGTCAAGCTGACGATCTACCTGATCGACCCGCGCTACCGCGAACCGGTCTACCGCACCGTCGGGCGCTGGACCAAGGGTGTGCACCCGATCTCGACGGGACTGGTGGTGTCCGCGCTGGCCCGTCCGGAGTGGCTGTGCGAGATCGACGCGATCGCGGTGATCCCGGACGAGGAGGCGAAGTGACCTTCTCCATCGTCGCCCGCGACACCTCGGCGGGCATCGTCCGCTTCGGCGTCGCCGCCAGTTCCTCCAGTCCCGCCGTGGTGGCCCGTGTCGCGCACCTGCGGCCCGGCCTCGGCGCGGCGAGCTCGCAGAACGTCACCGATCCCCGGTTGGGCGGGCGAGTGCTCGACGCGCTCGCGGCCTGCGGGGACGCGCGAGGGGCACTGGCGGAGGTCACCGCTGCCCCCGACGTCGCGGGCTCCATCGCCCACCGCCAGCTCACGGTGCTCGGGCCCGAGGGGCCCGGCGCCGCCTACAGCGGGGCACGCACACTCGGCACGCACGCCAGCGCGGCCGCCGACGGCGTGGTGTCGGCGGGCAACATGCTGGCCGGGGAGCACGTTCCGCGAGCTATCGTCGAGGCCTTCACCGCCGCCACGGGCGAACTGGAGCAGCGCCTGGTCGCCGCACTGCGGGCCGGTCTCGCCGCGGGCGGCGAGGAGGGCCCGGTGCACTCCGCGGGCCTCATCGTCGTGTCCGATGTGGACTGGCCGGTGACCGATCTGCGGGTGGACTGGGCCGACGACCCCGTCGACCGGCTCGCCGAGCTGCTCGACGTGTGGCTGCCCCAACGCGACGACTACGTCACCCGCGCCCTCGACCCCACTGCCGCCCCGTCCTACGGCGTCCCGGGAGACTTGTGATGATCACGGTGAAGCACGCCGCGCGCGCGGCGGTCGACCGGCATGCCGAGGACCTGATCGCACTGTCCGAACGGCTGCACGCCGACCCCGAGACCGCATGGGAGGAACACCGCGCCGCCGCCGCGGTCCCGGAACTGCTCGACCGGGCGGGGTTCACCGTCACCTCGCGCTACCTCGGCCTGGACACCGCGTTCCACGCGAGTTTCGGTGACGGGCCCACGCGGATCGCGCTGTGCGCCGAGTACGACGCCCTGCCCGGCCTCGGCCACGCGTGCGGGCACAACCTGATCGCGGCGGGTTCCGTCGGTGCCGCGCTGGGTCTCGCCGCGGTCGCCGCCGACGCGGGCCTGACCGTCGAGGTCTACGGCACCCCGGCCGAGGAGGGCGGCGGCGGCAAGATCGAGTTGCTCGACCGCGGCGCCTTCCGCGACGTCGACCTCGCGATGATGGTGCACCCCGCACCCGTGGACGTCGCCGAGGCGCGGCCCTTCGCGGTGAGCCATTCGAAGATCACCTACACCGGCAAGTCCGCGCACGCGGCCGCCTATCCGGAGGCCGGGATCAACGCCGCGGACGCGTTCACCGTCGCGCAGGTCGCGATCGGACTGCTCCGCCAGCACGTCCCGACCACGTCGCGGATCCACGGCGTGGTGACACACGCCGGCGATGCACCCAACGCGGTACCCGAACTCGCCACCGGGCGCTGGTACGTGCGCGCCGAGACCCTGGCCGAGCTCGCCGAGCTGGAACCGCGCGTGGTGCGCGCTTTCCAGGCGGGCGCGGTGGCCACCGGGTGCGAGCTGACGGTGGAGCCGGAAAGCAAGCCCTACGCCGAGTTCCGGGCCGACGAGGCGGCACTGGCCGCCTACCGCGCCAACGCGCTGGAACTCGGCCGCCGGTTCGCCCCGGACGGCACCGCCGCACGCATGAACCGGGCCTCCACCGACATGGGCAACGTGTCGCAGGTGGTGCCCGCCATCCACCCCTACATCGGTGTCGGGTCGCTGCCCGCGATCAACCACCAGCGCGAGTTCGCCGCCCACTGCGTCGGCGGCACCGCGCAACGCGCCCTGCTCGACGGCGCCGTCGCGCTCGCGTGGACCGGAGTGGACAGAGCGGCACGGTGAGCCGCCCGGTGGCCGGGACCGCGCGGTGTCGCGGCCTCTCCGGTTACGTGACAGGTTTGTTTCGTCTCCGTCAGGCCCGCGTTTCCGGCCCAGCTCAGCGGGATCGCATCAAATTTTCCAATGCAATGCTGTGATTCTTACTTCTTGTTCTATGCCACGCGCCGCTCCTAGCGTCCTCAGCAGATCCGCTCCAAGGAGGCCCCGCATGTCCGCACCCGAGTCCGCTCCCCGCAGGGAGCTCACTGATACGCCGGCGGTGGATCCGGCGTTGCTGCGCCGCAGTGTCGCGGC
>Ga0164243_10013042_pt1 | contig 11723 bp, 10 predicted proteins | sample OricompcompostOP_FD_108781 | JGI IMG/M metagenome (GOLD analysis project Ga0164243, IMG submission 108781) | Organic Plus compost microbial communities from Emeryville, California, USA - Original compost - Organic plus compost (OP) | ecosystem: Engineered > Solid waste > Mixed feedstock >...
CGGCGTCGTCGCCGAGATCTCCCCGCCGACCGCCGCCCGCCTCGGCCTCGCGGCGGGCGACCGCGTGCTGGTCGAGGAGTATCTGCCCTGCGGCACCTGCCCGACCTGCCGCGCCGGCAAGCTCCGGCTCTGTCCCGCTTCCGGGCCGACGGGCGAGGACACCGTCCGGTACGGCTCGACGCCGCTCACCACCGGCCACGGCCTCTGGGGCGGCTACAGCGAATACCTCTACCTCGACGACCGGGCGCTGACGCACCGGCTCCCGGCCGACCTGCCCACCGAGCTGGCGACGCTCGTCTTTCCGTTGGCCAACGGCATCTCCTGGGTACGGGCGGCCGGCATCGTCCCCGGCGGTGCCGTCGTGGTCATCGGCCCGGGCCAGATAGGACTGTCCTGTGTGGTCGCCGCGCGGGCGGCTGGCGCGGGGCTCGTCGCGGTCCTCGGGCGCGAGGGCGACGAGGCGCGGCTCAAGCTCGCCGAGGCGCTCGGCGCCGACTGTGCCACGGCCGATCCGGGCGAGCTGCGCCGGGCCGTCGCCGACGCCACCGGCGGCCGGATGGCCGACGCGGTCGTCGACGCGGCCGCCGGCACCGCGGCGACGATCGACGTCGCGGTCGACGTGCTCGCCATCGACGGCACGCTCGCGCTGGGCTCCTGGCCCGCCGGCCGCACCGCCGTCGATCTGTCGGCCCTCGCCGCGAAGCGGTTGACGGTCACGATGGTCCGGGGCCGCGACGACGCGGCGATCCGGTCGGCGATCGAGATGACCGGCCGGGCCACCGCGCTAGGGCTCCCGTCGATGTGCAGCGGCACGGTCGGCCTCGCGCGGCTCCATGACACGCTCACCGCGCTGCGCTCGCCCGCGGGCCGGGCCGGGCTCGTCCACGTCAGCGTGACGGCGGTGACCGATGCTCGGGGCTGACCGCAACCGGGTGCTGACCGAGTCGGCGGTGGGCACGCCGATGGGAACGATGTACCGGCGCCACTGGATCCCCATCACCCGCTCCGCCGACCTGCCGCTCGCCGGCGGCCCGCCGACCCGCGTGAAGCTCCTCGGCGAAGACCTGGTGATCTTCCGGGCCGCCGACGGCGCGGTCGGCCTGCTCTCGGAGTGGTGCCCGCACCGCGGTGCGTCGCTCTACTTCGGACGTAACGAGCGGGCCGACTCGCCGACCGGCCCGGGGCTGCGCTGCGTCTACCACGGCTGGAAGTTCACGACCGACGGCACGTGTGTCGACATGCCCAACGAGCCGGAGGAGTCGACCTTCCGCGACCGGGTGCGGGCGCGCGCGGCGTACCCCTGTGTCGAACGCGCGGGCATCGTCTGGGCCTATTTGGGCGACCCGGCACAGCGGCCGGACCCGCCCGAACTGCCGTGGGCCGTCGTCCCCGACGACCACGTCTACTCGTCGGTGAGGTTGCAGCTCTGCAACTCGATCCAGGCGTTCGAGGGCGCGGTCGACGCCAGCCACGTCGGCATCCTCCACAGCGACATCGCCCTGTGGGACGCGGGCAACGAGTTCAAGCGGGTCAGCCGCGGCATCACGATCGACAAAGCACCGCGCTTCTTCGTGGAGCAGACCGACTTCGGGCTGACCATCGGCGCGCGGCGCCGGTTGGAGGGCGATCGGGCCTACTGGCGGTTCACGCAGGTCGTGCTCCCCTGGTACGTGGTGTTGAGCCAGGAGCCCGACGCGCCGGTCTCGGCACACGCGTGGGTGCCGGTCGACGAGCACCGCACCTACACCTGGACGTTCAACTACCGCACCGACCGGCCGCTGGAGCCGCAGGAGGTCGCCCGCTGGCGGGCTGGCGGCGGGCTCCACGCGCCGCTGGTGCCGGGCACGCTCACGCCGACGATGAACCGCGGCAACGACTACCTGATCAACCGCGACCTCCAGGCCAGCGCGTCGATGACGGGGATCAGCAACGTCGGCATGCAGGACGCGGCGGTGCAGGAGAACATGGGCCCGCACATGCCGGGGACGATCCCGTCGCTGGGCGCGCGGGTCGACCGCAGCACCGAGAAGCTCGGCTCGGCCGACGCGGGTGTGGTCGCGACGCGCCGGATCCTGCTCGCCTCGGCGACCGCGCTGGAGAAAGACGCCGGGACCCGGCCGCCCGGGGTGCTCGTGGCGGATCAGCGGCAGGCACGGGCGTACCCCTCCGTGGTCGTCGAGGAGGGTGCCGAATGGCACGCCGTGCGGAGCCAGGCCGAGGCGGAGGCCTGGGCTTGACGGCCGACGGGCACACGATCGAGGTGATCTCGATGCCCGGCCCGGACGGGCTGTGGCTGCGCCGGGTGTCGGTCCTGGGCGTCGCCGGGTGCACGGTGGACTCACACGACCCTGACGTGACCGACGGCGTCGAGCGCGTGCTGAGTCTGCTCGGCGAGCGGATCGCCGACGGCGTGTCGGCCGACCGGGGCGCGGTCCGCCCCCTGCGCCCCGACCTCGATCTGGTGACGCGCCTCTATCACGCCGGCGGTGTTTAGGTTAGGCTAGCCTAACTACATCGCTGGGAGGCGTTGGAGATGGGACCAACCTTCGCGGAGACCGCGCGCACGCTGCTGAGTGGACGGATCCCAGGCGTGCTGCGGATCGCCGGCCGCCGTGAGCGACTCGACGTCGTCCACGCCACCGACTGCACGGGCCGGCCGCTGCTCCTCGTCGCCGACGACAGCGCGACCGCCCGGGTGCTCGCCGACCCGTCGGCGCGCGACTGGCCCGGCGTGCTCACCGTCGACGACGTGCCGCCGCTCGACAGCTCACCCGACCGGGGCCGGGCCCACGCCGCCGGGCGGGTACGCCGGCTCGACGAGAGCGAGTTGCGCGAAGCGGTGCTGGAGTTCGCCGACGCCAACCCGGTCGCCGACCTGCTCGACGTCGGCGCTACTACCGCGATCCACCGGATCGAGGTCGACCAGGTCTGGCTCGAGGTCGACGGCACCCTCCACGAGGTCGACGGCGACGACTACATCGTGGCGTCGCCCGATCCCCTCCACGAGGAGGAGAAAGACCTGCTGCTCGACCTGGCCGGCCACCACGCGGCCGAGATCGGCGGCTACCTGGCCCGCTGCCTCGAAGGCGCGGGCGTCGTGGTCACGCGCTGCCCGCTGCCGGTCCGGCTCGACCGCCACGGCTTCGTCGTGGACCCGGCGGCCGTCTCGCCGCCGCGCTGGATCCGGCTCGACTTCCCGAGGCCCGTGCGCGACCGGCAGGAACTGGCCGACCTGCTCCATCACGTGCTGTTCCACGGCGCGCCCACGCCCTGATCACGCGGCGACGAAGATGTGTTGGGCGACCTTGAGCGTCAGCCGCAACTCGTGGCCACCGGCCGCCACGACGACGTGGTTGTCGCGCCGGGTCGCGAGGATCTCCCGCCCGGGCAGGATGCCGGCGTCGATGAGCTGACCGATCAGCCGCGTGTCCTGTTGCGGCTGCTCGGAGATCCGCCGGACGGTGAGCGTGAGCCCGTCGGTCGCCCGGTAGGTCGCGGTGGTGAGCCGCCGCACGCCGTCGAGGAAGCTGCGCTCCTCGCTGTCGACGCCGAGCTCGCGCAGGCCGGGGATGGGCGCGCCGAACGGTGAGTCGGCCGGGTTGCCCAGCAACGTGACGAGGCGGCGCTCCACCCGCTCGCTCATGACGTGTTCCCAGCGGCACGCTTCGGCGTGGGCGGCTTCGAGCGGCACCCCGACGACATCGATGAGCAGCCGCTCGGCGAGCCGGTGCTTGCGCATGACCCGGACGGCCAGCAGTCGACCCTTGTCGGTCAGGCTGAGGCGCCGGTCGTCGTGGAGGATCAGCAGCTCCCGGCCGACGAGCCGGTCGACGGTCTGCCGGACCGAGGTCCCGCGGAGGTCGAGCCGCTCGCAGATGCGGGCGCGGATCGGCTCGATGCCCTCTTCCTCCAGCTCGTACACGGTCCGGACGTACATCTCCGTGGTGTCGACGAGTCCGGTCATGGTTCGCAGCCCTTCCATCCGCCAACCGCTCGGCTAAACATCAGACAAAGGTGAGCCTAGCCTAATTCGATCGCGGTGACGACAGGGCTGGAAAGGGCGTTTCTCCGAGGTCAGGGTCGGGCGTGGCGGGCGCGCAGCGCGGCGCGCTGGACCTTGCCGGTCGCCGAGGTCGGCAGGTCGTCGACGAACGTGATGCCGCGCGGGTACGCGAAGCGGGAGTGGCGTTCGCGGACCCACTCCTGTAGCTCGCGGGCGAGCGCCGCGTCCGCCGTGTAGCCGGGGCGGACGACGACGTAGGCGTGGACGGCCTGGCCGCGGACCGGGTCGGGGATCCCGATGACGCCGGTCGCGGCGACCGCCGGGTGTGCTTCGAGAACCTCCTCGATCTCGTACGGCCCGACGCGGTAGCCGGAGGTCTTGATGACGTCGTCGTTGCGACCGAGGAAGAACCAGTAACCGTCGTCGTCGACTCGAGCCGTGTCGCCGGTCCGGAACCACGCGCCGCCGAGCCGGCTCGCCGTCGTCGCCGCGTCGCGCCAGATCTCCAGCGGGTACTGCGGGTTGTGGCGGGCGCGCAGGCAGATCTCGCCCGCTTCGCCGGCGGGCGCCGGCTCGTCGCGGTCTTCGTGGAGGAGGCGGACGTCCCAGCCGGGCACGACCGTGCCCATCGAGCCGGGCCGGATCTCCTGACCGGCGCCGTAACCCACCATCGGGTACGACTCCGTCATCCCGTAGAACTCGTGGACGGGCACGCCGAACCGCTGCTCGAACCAGCCGAGCAGGTCGGCCGGGAGGGGTTCGTTGGAGCAGCAGACGACGCGGAACTTCTGGGGAAGGTCGAGCGCGTCGGGGTCGGCGGTGGCGCGCATGATGCGCAGCAGCGTCGGGTTGAGGAAGACGTTGGTGACGCCGTAGCGGGACATGGCGCGCAGGAGGCCGTCGGGCTCGAAGCCGCGCTCGTGGGCGTACGCCAGGTGGACGGCGCCGACCCGCCAGGGGCCCATGAGCTTCGCGTACGACCAGGCCCACTCGCCGGCGCCGTAGAACAGCTCGCCGGGGCGCAGGTCGTGGCAGTGTTCGAACTCGTTGTGGCCGATCAGGTTGCGATGCGCGTGGAGAATGCCCTTGGCCGGGCCGGTCGTGCCGGAGGTGTAGTAGAGCTGCGCCGGGTCGTCGGCCGACGTCGCCACCGTCTCGAACGTCGTCGCCTCGGCGAGGTGGGCCGCGTCCTCGCAGACGATGACGTCGATCGCGAGCCCGTAAAGCCGCCCGGCGTTGGCGGCGTCGGTGACCACGAGCCGGCAGCCCGACGACTCCAGCCGGGTGGCCACCTGCTCGTCGCTCCACAACACCGACATGGTCAGCAGGATCCCGCCGACCCGGTAGGCGGCGAGGAACGCGGCGGCCGTCTCCGGAAGCTGGGGGAGCAGCACGGCGATGACGTCGCCCTTGGCGGCGCCGTGCCGGCGGTAGAGGTTGGCGAACTGACACGACAGGTCGCGCATCTCTCCCCAGCGGACGTCGCGCGTCCGGCCCCGGTAGTCGACCCAGATCATGGCCAGCGCGTCGCGGTCGTGCCAGTCGGCGACGTCTTCCGCGATGTTGTAACGCTCCGGGATGTGCCAGTCGCCACTCGTCGGATCGAGTCCCGCTCCGCGCAGAACCGCCATGGTCAGTGCCCTCCTCGTGCCGTGGTGCCGTCGTGCCGTCGTGCGTCAGTTGCCGGCGACCGGTGCCGGCGCGCGTTCGCCGCGCTCGCGCAGGAACCGTTCGCCGGTCCGCTGCGGCTCGCCGGCCGCCCAGGCCTGGCGGTCGGTCTCGCGCGCCGCCGCGAAGCTGTCGAGCAGCCCCGGCCGGAGAGTGTCGAAGACGCGCTGCTTGGTGAGGCGGAACGCGAGCCGGGGCTGGTCGGCGAGCTGTCGTGCGTAGGCGATCGCGGCCGGCAACACCTCGGCGCGGGGGACGACGCGGTGGAGCACGCCGACGCGCTCGGCCTCGTCGGCCGGCATCAGCCGGCCGCTGAGCATGAGCTCGACCGTGCGGGAGTGTCCGAGCGACTGCCAGGTGAGGTAGAGGCCGGTCACGCTCGGGATGCCCGACGACACCTCGGGCTGGCCGATGCGTACGTCCGGGTGGGCGACGCGGATGTCGCAGACCATCGCCAGCTGGTAGCCGGAGCCGGCGGCCACCCCGTTGATCGCGGCGACCACGGGCTTGGGGCAGCCGAGGATGGCCGAGTAGCACTGGAGGAACCCGTCGAGCCAGGGCCCGGTGTCGGCCTCGGTGAACGCGCTCGACTCCTTGAGATCCTGGCCGGCGCAGAACGCGCGCTCGCCGGCGCCGGTGATGACCACGGCGTCAACGCCGTCGTCGTCGCCCATCGCCGTGACGATGTCGGCGATCCGGCGCTGCATCGCCATCGTCCAGGCGTTGAGCGACTCGGGCCGGTTGATCGTGATGATGCCGGTCCGCTCTTCGGTGCGAACGTCGACGGCGGCCATGGTGGATCCTCCTGCGGGTTTCGGTGGGTCAGGCCGCGCGACCGGGGAAGCTCGCGGCGAGGCGGCGGAACGCGGTGTGGAAGCGGTCGGGGTGGAACGGCGCGAGGTCGATGCGCGGTTGCTCGCCGCCGAGCTGCTGCGCGACGAGCCGCCCGGTGACCGGCGCGAGCGCGATGCCCTTCATCGCGTGGCCGGTGGCCAGGGTGAGGTTGCCGACCTCGGCGGTCCGGCCGATCATCGGCAGGCCGTCGGGAGTGCACGGGCGCAGGCCCGCCCAGGTCTCGAGCACGGTTCGACCGGCGAGGCCGTCGAGGGTCCGCTCGGCCACCGCGCGCATCGCGTGGAGCCGTGCGGTCCGGACGGTCGGGTCGAGGCCGGCGAGCTCGAACATTCCGGCCAGCCGGAGCCGGCCCGGCAGCGGGACGGCCAGCACCTTCACCGCCTCCATGTAGATCGGCAGGTCCGGGTCGCCGGTCGCGAGCGGCAGGTCGATGTGGTAGCCCTTGCCGCCCTCGACCGGGGCGAACACGCCGGCCCGGCGGGCCAGCCGGCTCGACCAGACGCCGCCGGCGAGCACCACCTCCTTGGGCCGGATGTCGCCCTGTGACGACTCGACGCGGGTGACCCGGCCGCGCTCGGTCACGAGCCGGTGGACCTCGACGTTGGTGTCGATCGCCGCCCCCGCGTCGAGGGCGGCCTCGCCTACCGCCGTGACGAACTGGAACGGGTCGAGGTGGGCGTCTTCGATGACGTGGATCGCCCCGGCGACGGTGGGGCCGAGTCGCACGCCGAGCGACTCCAGCCGGGACCGCGGGAAGACCTCGGTCGACGTGCCGTGCGAGCGCGTCTCGCGCTGCCCGGCGGCGAGCCCGTCAGCCGACTCGTAGACGCTGAGGCTGCCCCGTTGTCGCAGACTCGTGTCGATTCCCTGGCCGATGTATTCGATATGCGCCGCGAGACTGAGCGCGGTCAACTCCCGCATGACCTCGGCGGACCGGCTGGCGCGCGTCTGCGTCGAGGCCAACGCGTATCTCAGGAGCCACGGCAGCAGGCCGGGGCGCGCGCGTAATGCGAAAGGGCTCGCCGGACGGAACATCCAGCGAATTCCCTGGCGCATGGCGACCGGATTCGCGATCGGGGTGGCGTGGTGCGGTGAAATCAGCCCCGCTGCGCCGTAGGAACACCCGGCGCCGACCTTCGCCTCGCGCTCCACGAGCCGTACGTCCGCACCGCGCCGGCGCAGTTCGAGCGCGCAGGAAACACCGATCGCGCCGCCGCCGATAATGAGGACGTCGGGCGCGGAATACGCATTCATAGCACCCCTTGCGAATGATGTGAAAGCAGCGTACGAACGCCGCAGCGGCCGTGTCCAATACCTTTGCCGGTGTTATTGATCCGGGCGACCCCCGACGGGGTTGGCGCGCTGCACGAATGCGACATGAAGAGCGATTCCCAACGGCAGCACCGTCTCGTCGAAGACGACGCGCCCGGAATGGTTCATCGGGGCCGTCGCGGGGTCGAGGTCCGCCGGCCGGGCGCCGAGGAAGACCATCGCGCCGGCCACCCGCTGCAACACGTAGGAGAAGTCTTCGCCACCCATGCGCGGCGCCGGCATCACCCGGACCGCCGCGGGCCCGAGCAGGTCGGTGGCGGCCGCCCGGATCAGCTCGGTGGCGCCGGCGTCGTTGACCGTCGGCGGGTAGCCGGGGGAGATCGTCGTCCGTGCCGTCGCGCCGTGTGCCGCCGCGATGCCCTGCACGACCCGTTCGACGACACCGTGGACGGTGGCGCGGGTCGTCGGCGAGAGCGTGCGGATGGTGCCTTGCAGCAGCGCGGTGTCGGGCACGATGTTGTGCGAGGTGCCGGCCTGCATCCGGGTGATGCTGATCACTGCCGGGTCGAAGACGTTGACCCGCCGGGTGACCGCGGTCTGCAACGCCGTGATGATCTCCGCGGCGACCGGGATCGGGTCGACCGTGCGGTGGGGCTCGGCGGCGTGCCCGCCCCGCCCCGAGACCTCGATCTCCAGCGCGTCGGGCGCCGCGAGGAACGGGCCGGAGCGCACGTTGACCGTCCCGGACTCGAACGCGGCCGTGGTGTGGACGGCGAACGCGCGGGCGGTCGCGGCGTCGACGCCGTCGAGCAGCCCCTCGTCGAGCATCAGGTCGGCGCCGCCGAAGCCCTCCTCGCCCGGCTGGAACATGAGGATTGCCCGGCCGGCGAACCGGTCGCGGCGGGCGGCGAGCAGTTCGGCCGCGCCCAGCAGCATGGCGACGTGGGTGTCGTGACCGCAGGCATGCATGACGCCGTCGACCTGCGAGGCGAACTCCAGCCCGGACTCCTCGCGCACCGGCAGGGCGTCCATGTCGGCGCGGAGGATGACGTCGGGCCCCGGCGAGCCGCCCTCGACGGTGCCGACCACAGAACTGAGACCCTTCCCTTTCCGGTACGCGATCCCGAGCGCGTCGAGTCGGCCGGTGACAATGGCCTGAGTCAATGGGAGATCGAGCCCGGTCTCGGGTTGCCGATGAATTCTCCGGCGCAGGTCGACGACGGTCGTCGAGAGCGCCTCAGCGTCTGCTAGCAAGGTCTCCAAGGAATCCCTCCGGCCGGTCGGCGACGAGGGCGGGAGAAGGCTCTCTCACGCCCCGTGGCGGTCTGCTCACAAAACGGCAGGCAGGCAATGCCGGATTGATGTCCCGAACTGGCTTCCTGACCGCTATGCTCGTCTTTTCTCGCAGTATGTCGGTGGCTTACTGTGTGTCCATGGCCGAGGAGTTCAACCTCCACAAGTTGCATATCTTCGTAACGGTGGCGGAGGAGCTTCATTTCACGCGGAGCGCCGAGAAGCTCTTCATGTCGCAGCCGGCGCTGACCCGCCAGATCCGCGCGCTCGAAGAAAGCATCGGTGTGCGCCTTTTCGAGCGGGGAACGCGTTCGGTCGCGCTCACCCGGCCCGGCGAGGTGCTTTTCCGGGAGGCCCGCCGGGTTCTCGACGCGGCCGGTGTCGCGCTGGCGGCGACGCTGCGGGCCGCCAACACCAGCGGCGACGCGCTCGCTCTCGGCTGCGTCGAGTCGTCGACCGAGAACCTGCTCCCGCGGGTGATGACGACGTTCTGTCAGGTGCGCCCCGAGACCTCGGTCGAGGTGCACCAGGGCCACACCCGGGAGTTGGAGCGGGCGCTGCTGACCGGCGCCGTCGACTGCGCGATCGTGCGACCGCCGGTCGCCTCGCAGGACCTGGAGGTCCGCCTGCTCTACACCGAGCCCCTGGTGGCCGTGGTTCCCGAGAGCTTCCCGATCACCGGCAGCGCGGTCGACCTGGAGAAGCTTCGTGACACGCCCTTCATCATCCACTCCGAGGAGTTGGGCACGAGCGTCTCCGCCGCGATCACCCAGGTCTGCATCTCGGCCGGGTTCGTGCCCAACATCGCCGAGACCGCCACGAGCACGGCGATGGTGTTGGGCCTGGTCGCGGCCGGCAAGGGGGTAGCGCTCCTGCCGAAGTCGTACAGCCTCACCCGACCGTTCGGCGTCCGGATGGTCAACCTCCGCGACACGCGCTCGGTCGTCGGCGTGGCGGTGGCGTGGCGGCCCGGCAGCGAACGCGACCCGGTCCTGCGCGACATGATCCGCATGATCCGTGCCGCCGCGCCGGACGTCCCCGACACCAGCGCCGCCTGACCGGGAGCCCCCCGCGCCGAGGCGACCGCCGCCCGGCCCGATCGCGCCGCTGGGGTTGCGGTTGCCGCGGCCCAGGCCGATCGGGTTGACGCTGTTTCCGATCGGGTCGCGGCCGGTCACGGCCTGCTCCCGGTGAGATCCACGCAGGTGCCCATCCCCTTGTCGACGGCCGCGCGCCAGAGCGCGTGGGCCACCGTGGCGTCGAGGGCGGCCGAGCCGACTCCTTTGAAGACGGTGACGTCCGTATCGGACCGGCGGCCCTTGGCCGGGTCGCGCAGGATCTCGCCCACCACGACCACCCGCTCGGCGGCCAGGTCACCCGCCGCGATCGGGATGATCACGTCGCCGGCCTCGGTGAGCACGGCGTCGCGGTCGTCGACCGCGACGACGGCGGCCCGGCCCCACACGGCCGAGTCGAGCTCGCGGTGGGTCGGCTTCGCCGCGCCCACCGCACAGACGTGGACGCCGTCGGCGAGCCAGGCGCCGTGGACGACCGGCTCCACGGTGGTCGTCGCGGCCACCACGAGGTCTGCGCCGGTGACCGCGGCTTCCGGCGTAGCGACGGCCCGCACGTCGACGCCGAGGTCTACGGTGAGGGCGCTCGCCGCGGCCGCCGCACGTCGCGGGTCGCGGCCGCAGAGCCGCACCTCGCGCAGCGGGAAGTGCGGGGCGAGTGCGCGGGCGTGGGCGCGCGCCTGCACGCCGGCACCGATCACGGCCAGCACCGTGGCGGTGGGTCGGGCGAGGGCCCGGGCGGCGACCGCCGAGGCCGCCGCCGTCCGCAGGCCCGTGAACGACCCGGCCGCCATGACCGCGAGGACCGCCCCGTCGGCCGGGTCGCTGAGGACGACGACACCGTCGAGGGCGGGCTTCCCACGGTCGACATTGGCCGGACAGATCGTGACGATCTTCGTCGCCAGCGCGACACCGGGCACGTGGCCCGGCATCGCGAGCATGCGGTTGCCGGTGTCGGCCAGCGACAGCTTGATCCGGTCCGGCACCTGGGCCGTGCCGGTGGCGATGGCCACCAGCGCCGCCGCGGCGGCATCGAGGAGCAGGTCCGGGTCGGCGAGCGCGGCCACGTCGGCGTCCGAGAGGACCACGGTCATGGTGCGCGCCGGCCGTAGACGTCGGCGGCGTGCTCCGGCGTGAGCAGACCCTGCCGGATGTCGTGGTCGACCGCCTCCGGCGCCCGCCGCTCCGGCGGGCCGTAGCCACCGCCGGCTGGCGCGTAGAGGGTCACGACGTCGTCGGGCCCCGCGAAGGTGGCCCACCCGTCGCGGATGATCTCGCTGTCGTCGGCGGCGGGTGCGCCGTTCCAGATGGGGATGTCGAGGGTGCCGTCGTGGCCGCCCGCCATGCCGGCTGCCCGGACCTTGGCGCGGATGGGGAAGTAGCGCATGCGCATCACACCGGGATAACCGGGCAGGCGGCGGATCGTGATGCGCGCGGCCGGGCCGCCGCGGTACTGGCCGGCGCCGGCGGTGTCGGGTTGCCATTCTTTTTCGGTGACGAGGGCGGGGCAGGCGGTTTCGAAGAGTTCGATGGAGACGTTGGAGGCGCTGCTGGGGTAG
>Ga0164243_10013043_pt1 | contig 11722 bp, 11 predicted proteins | sample OricompcompostOP_FD_108781 | JGI IMG/M metagenome (GOLD analysis project Ga0164243, IMG submission 108781) | Organic Plus compost microbial communities from Emeryville, California, USA - Original compost - Organic plus compost (OP) | ecosystem: Engineered > Solid waste > Mixed feedstock >...
AAAGGTCGCCCTTTCCTCGTTTAGTGGCTACCCTGTAGTCATTCTCCACGCGTTGGCTGCAGTTGGGCCGCGAGCCGCTCCGCTTCGCCGGCCGCTGCCTCGGCGAAATCCTTGTCTGATGAGGCATACAGAATAGCGCGGCTGCTGTTCACGATGACGAGTCCTTCTGGAGTTGAGGCAGAGCGCATTACCGTCTGGGCATCGCCGCCCTGGGCTCCGACGCCTGGAATTAGAAAGGGTAAGGAGGGGCATGCATTGCGGAGCGTGTTCAGTGCCTCCGCACTCGTTGCTCCTACGACGAGACCGGCAGTACCTTGAGCCTGACTATCCCAGGCATGTATCGCTTCCGCAACACGGAGATAGAGTGGCTCACCTTCAAGACTTCGTTCCTGGAAGTCTCGTGCACCGGGATTCGACGTACGTGCCAGAATGAAAGCGGCTTTCCCTTCATAAGCCAGGAACGGCTCGACGGAATCGCGGCCCATGTAGGGCGAAACCGTAATGGCATCACAGTCCAACTGCTCGAATACGGCGCGCGCGTAGAAACGTCCGGAGTTTCCGATGTCCCCGCGCTTGGCATCCGCAATGATCAGTGTATGCCGTGGAATGCTTCGGATGACCTCGTGGAGCACGCGCCATCCTGGCTCTCCCAGGACCTCAAAAAAAGCGAAGTTGACCTTGAAGGCACACGCATAGGGATGCGTCGCTTCTATGATATCCCGGCAGAACTGGAGGACGGCATCAGGTAGGTCAGTGCTGTGCAGGAGGTGGGGAGGCATCAGAGCGGGATCGGGATCTAGTCCAACACAAAGCGCGGAGGTTTTTGAGGTCTGAATCTCTCGCAGTCGATCGACGAAGCTCTGAGCCATAGTATTGAATGAGGTCTGTATCACAGCGGTGTGGAACGCTGTGCTATAATTGGGTGTCTATTAGGTGACGAGGAGTGCAAGAACTCCGCTCGATCGAACGATACTAACCCAGAGGGTGTGATATGCCGGAAAAAGTGATTAAGAACGAGGAGGAGTGGAAGGAGGAACTGACAGCCGAACAGTACTATGTAACACGCGAGAAGGGCACTGAGCCCGCTTTCACGGGCAAATACTGGAATCATAAGGAGCCGGGCGTCTACCGCTGCGTGTGCTGTGGCACGCCGCTATTTAGCTCTGAGGCGAAGTATGAATCCGGCAGCGGCTGGCCCAGTTTCTATGCTCCCATTGATCCGGAGAACATTGAGACGGAGGAGGACACCAGCTTCGGTATGCGCCGTACAGAGATACACTGTGCGCGGTGCGCGGCACACCTGGGGCACGTCTTCGACGATGGACCGCTGCCAACTGGTCTGCGCTTCTGCGTCAACTCCGCATCGCTTGATTTTGACCCGGCACTGGGGCCGGAGAAGCCGTTCATTAGCGAGGACTAGCCAGAAGAAGGACGTTCCGAAATAACGAAAAAGGGGACGATGGCGCTGCTATCGTCCCCTTTGCAATGATGTCAGGCCTCCGGTCATTCACGGCGTATGGCCGGAGAAGCCGGCATATCGCGGGGCGTGCCCATAGCACCGCCTCCGGCTGCCGCAGCAAGGCCCACGACCATGGCGATGAACGCCCAGAGTGCTGCGCTGGAGAGGGAGGCCGCAGCCTGCTGCGCCATTTGTTGCGCCTGTTGGGGCGTTACATTGGGCAGTTGTTGCTGTATCTGGCCCGGGCTCGGCACATTAACACGCTCAGGCAGGCGCTGTTCGATGGCGGGAGCTGCGCCACTGAGCACGGTGAGTCCACGCCCAACGAGCCCTGTCGCCGTATTGAAGAGCTGGCCTACGGCGGACGTCATCAGGTAAAGGGTTAGCAACGATACAAACCCCCACGTGACAATGCCGTGCCAGATGCCGTCCTGGCGGCGGGGCAGGCCAGAAAGCCGGGCCGCAACGTATCCACCGATAAGGAACGCAATGATGGTGGAGACTGCCAGCCAGATTCCAGTCCCCGTCCCAAGTCCACCTAGCGGATTGGTCTCCGTAGCGGGATTTATGGTGGCCAGTCCGATGGCAAGTCCTAGCAGACTGAGCATGATCTGCGTGACGATTGCAACGACGCTACCTGCAAGGATGGCGCCCCAGGAGACGCGTTTGATGGCGGAAGGATATCCGCCTCGATAGACATCTCGGCCCTCACCGGCAGCTACGATCTGCTCGCGACGTGTTGCTGCCGTTGTCGCGACGGGCTCGTTGTAGACCTCGACCTTTTCATGTGTATCAGCCATGGCTTTATCCTCCTTGTCACGAGATCTCCCACACTATCTCTACACAAACGGAGGCGCTGCCTGACTGTTCTATATGAGAGGTGTCGAAAGGGTACGGACTGGTAACCAGATGCTAAACATCGTGTAATATGTCCGGGAGATCGAGCAGGCGCCGCAGAGTCACTGCGTATCTACCATACCGTCTCTTGAGCCGTTACTGCCTACAGCATGTTCTCGTTGACGCTCCGGTTGCCATGAGTAGGCATAGTCTGGATCCTCGATCTCTAGAGCACGCAGAGTCAGATGGAGCGGCTGGAATGTGTCTACCATGACCGCAAGCTCTTCCGTGCCTTCTTTGCCAATAGAGGCTTCTGCTGTGCCTGGATGCGGCCCATGCGGAATGCCGCCAGGGTGCAGCGTGAAGGATCCACGTCCGATCCCCTTGCGGCTCATGAAGTCCCCCCCGGCGTAGTAGAGCACCTCATCGGAGTCGATGTTGGAGTGGCTGTAAGGAGCTGGAATGGCAAGGGGGTGATAATCAAACTTACGAGGGACGAAGGAGCACACGACGAAGTTGTGGCCTTCGAACATCTGGTGCACGGGCGGCGGCTGGTGAATACGACCTGTGATCGGTTCAAAGTCGTGAATGGAGATTGCGTATGGGTACATGTAGCCGTCCCACCCCACGACGTCGAATGGATGGTGCCGGTAAACATACCGGTGCAGGTATCCATGCTTCGAGATGCGTATCTCGTATTCGCCTTCTTCATCGATGGTGAGCAGTTCACTGGGAGGACGGATGTCACGCTCGCAATAGGGACTGTGCTCCAGAAGCTGTCCGAACTGGTTGCGGTATCGCCTGGGGAAGCGGATCTCAGAAAAGGCTTCGATCACGAGCAAACGAGGCGAGCGGTGCTTGTTGAAGATCCATCTGTGCGTGACGGTACGAGGAATGTGGACGTAATCACCCGAAGTGAACTCAAGGACGCCGAAGGGACTTTCGAGGGTACCCTCGCCTTCGTGGACAAAGACTAGTTCATCGGCCTTCGCGTTCTTGTAGAAGTAGCTCATCTCCTCGGTAGGACTGCACAGAGCGAGCCGCACATCGCTGTTGCCCATGAGGTATTGTCGCCCACTCAGCCAGTCACCACGGGCTTCCAGATCGGAGCCCTTCAAGTGTCGATGCCGGAGGAAGTCGGTATCGGCGTACTCTACCTGATAGGGGATGGGAGCTTCGATACGTTCCACCAGTGTCGGTGGATGGAGGTGGTAGGCTATGGAAGAGATTCCGCTGAATCCCTCGGCACCGATCACTTCTTCTCTATAAAGTTCGCCATCCGGTCTACGGAATTGCGTATGGCGTTTAGGCGGGATGTTGCCGAGCCGGAAGTAATAGGGCATGATTCGAATGCGGATTGGAATGGCGGATTATGGGGCGGTTGCGGTTGCCAGGCATCGTCATCGCAGGCATTTCGCAGTCCGCAATTCGAAATCACAGATTCCCACGCAGGGCCTGCTCGCGTTCTATGGCCTCAAACAGGGCCTTGAAGTTGCCTTTGCCAAAGGAGCGGGCGCCCTTCCGCTGAATGATCTCATAGAATACGGTCGGTCGGTCCTCGACAGGCTTGGTAAAGATCTGGAGCAGATATCCTTCGTCGTCGCGGTCCACGAGGATGCCGAGCTCTTTGAGTGCTTCCAGCGGCTCATCGATTTTACCCACTCGGCTTTGCAGATCGTCATAGTAGGTAGTCGGAACACTCAGGAACTGGACGCCTCGGTTTCTCATGGAGGATACCGTCTCCACGATATCGTCCGTGGACATGGCGATATGCTGGGCACCCGGGCCTCCGTAGAACGTCAGGTATTCGTCGATCTGGCTTTGCTTTTTGCCCTGCGCAGGCTCATTGAGCGGAAATTTGATCCGCTCATTACCGCTCGACATCACCTTCGACATCAAGGCCGAGTATTCCGTGGAGATGTCCTTATCGTCGAACGAGATGAGTTGCTTGAATCCCATCACGTTGGCGTAAAAGTCGACGAACTTATTCATGTCGCCCAGGGCCACATTGCCTACCACGTGGTCTACGTACTTGAGACCCACGGGCGGGGGGGACCAGTACGGGTTATCCCATGGCTGGAAACCTGGCATGAACAGGCCTCCATAGCCGTCACGCTGGACGAAAGAGTGGATCGTATCGCCGTATGTAGCGATGGCGGCAATGGTGATCTCGCCGTGCTCATCGCGCAGCGTTTCCGGCTCACGGACGGGTGTCGCTCCGCGTGCCACTGTTTCCCGGAAGGAGTATGCGGCATCATCCACCCAGAGTGCCAGGTCCCGTACTCCATCACCGTGGCGGTGAACATGCTTGGCGATGAACGAATCAGGATAGAGAGCCGTCGTAAGGACCAGGCGTATCTTCCCCTGCTGCAATAGATAGCTGGCCGCCTCGCGATGGCCAGTCTCCGGTCCCTTATAAGCGGTGATCTGAAAACCAAAGGCGCTCTGGTAGTAATAGGCGGCCTGCTTTGCGTTTCCTACGTAGAATTCGATGTAGTCTGTCCCGTTGATCGGCAGGAAATCTTCCTCTACACCGGTGGTAGCCGTCAGCGTATCGTGTAACTCGGCCATGGCAGTAGAAGGCTTGTTTGTCGGAAGCGCTTGCAGGGCCGTATCGTGACATGCCTTCTCGTTACACAAGATCATCAACCAGGCGTTCCCCCTTTACTCGGCGTCTTTCGGAACCGTTACAGCTACGTCGTATCCTATGACTCCCTGGAAGAAGCTTGGTAGCTCCTATCTCGTCCGGCGCTGGTGGATGAACCTGCGTGTGGATCGGGTACTGCTTCCCAATGGCATAGAGCTATCGGAGTACCATGTTCTCGAGCACCCGGATTGGGTAGCCGTCGTGTGTCTCACCGAGGATGGGAAAATGCTCATGGTAGAGCAGTACCGGTACGCTGTAGATCGGGTCAGCCTGGAGATGCCCGCCGGTGTGATTGACGATGGTGAGGACCCGCTGGTCGCGGCAAAACGGGAGTTGCTGGAAGAAACCGGATATGAGGCCGATGACTGGATGTTTCTCGGACGCTGCGCGCAGGATCCTTCCCGGCAGACCAATTTTGCCTACTTCTACGTGGCGAGAAATGCCCGGAAGGTAGCAGAGCAGACACTCGACGAATCCGAGCAGCTAACGATTCGTCTGTATTCCCCTGGCGATGTCCTTGAAATGGTGACGCGGGGAGAGGTTCTGCATGGACTACATGTGGCAGGTCTACTCTGGGCCTGGCGACAGGGTGTCTTCAGGCCAGCGGGGCGCAGTTCAAGTGGGGATAGCGCGAAATAGAACGTGGCGCTACCGGGGGGCCTCACTACTATCTTCGGAGGAGGCGGGGTGATCAATGAGTGTAAACCGGACCGGGAGCCGCATGCGGACACGGACATCTTCCCCGTTTCGGCGAGCCGGCATGAACCGCGTGAGCCGGAGGGCTCGTACAGCTGCTGAATCACAGAGCGGATGCAGGCTGCGAAGTACGCGAATGCCTGTGGGGGTACCATCCGTTTCGACGGTAAAGGTTAGAATGAGCTGCCCCTCGATTCCGGCTCGTCGCGCTTCTTCCGGGTACTCTATGTTGATGTAGAAGGCTCGCATTCCACCTACAACCTGTGGCATTACCTCTGCGAAATCATAAACGGCTCGTTCAAGCCGAGGGATTTCCATGCGCCGTTCCGCGTTGGTCGGGTCAGGCGTGTCCTCAGGCTGCAGTTCGAAGGTTTGCTGCGCCTGGCCCTTGCCGGGATCTTCGCTCTTCTCACTGAACGAGGTAACGGGGACAAGAGGGCGTGCTTCCTGAGCACGCGAGGTTCGTACGTCTTGAAGAGTGATCTGCTCGTGTATACTCGCTGGCTCCCATGCGAGGCGGGCGGGTCCCCGGTGTAGCGGAAAATGAAATGCGCCGAGGAGTACCAGTAGGCTTGCGATATAGCCTACCATGAGGCGCAACGTATACGTCTCTCGAATGCTTTTCGCGGCAACGATAGAGCGCCGCGCGGCAGAGCCGGGTTCGAAGCTATGGTGGCCGGCGTCAGGAGTCCCCATGGTGTGTGGCCAGTCCGCTCATGCAAGAGTAAACGATTTACGTTACTGAATTGCAAAGGGTTGAGCAGGCCAGCGATTATTTTTGCAGGCATCAACAGCAGCGCTTGTTCGCACAATACATGAACAAAGCCAGGGTGTTATCTTGAGAGCGTGAGGTTCGACAATCAGTCGTGCCATGTGGTTGGAGACTGGTCAGATTACTGAGGATACACCGTGGATGATACGTTTCAGGCCCTCGTGCTGGATGAATCAGAGGAAGGGACAACCGTCTCCATTCGGCAACTGAAACCGTCACAGCTTCCAGAAGGGGACGTGCTCCTCCGCGTGTTGTACTCCAGCCTCAATTACAAGGATGGGCTGGCCATCACAGGGCGGGGAAAGATCATTCGCGGCGATTACCCGTTCGTGCCGGGAATCGATCTTGTCGGTGAAGTCGCGCAGTCGAATGCGTCTGCGTTTGCACCCGGTGACCTCGTCATCGGAACGGGTTGGGGGTTGGGTGAGCAGCACTGGGGAGGCTATTCCCAGTGGCAGCGTGTACAATCGGAATGGCTCGTTCCTCTGCCTGAGGGACTCTCGGCAGAGGAGGCCATGATTATCGGGACCGCGGGGCTGACCGCCATGCTAGCCGTGATGGCGCTGGAAACGCATGGTGTGCGACCGAATAACGGAGAGGTTGTGGTGACGGGCGCCTCCGGCGGAGTAGGTAGCATGGCCATCGCGATTCTGGGACAACTTGGCTATCGTGTTGTGGCTTCCACAGGCAAGGAGGAGGCCCATGAGTACCTGACGGAGTTGGGGGCCAGACGCATCATCGCGCGTAGTGAACTGGGGCAGGGACCAAAACGCCCGCTCGACTCGGCGCGGTGGGCTGGTGCGATTGATACCGTGGGGGGAAGTACGCTGGCATCCATTCTCAGTACGCTGGATCGACATGCAAGCGTAGCATCCTGTGGCTTGGCCGGCAGTCATGAACTACACACAACGGTTTTCCCGTTTATTCTTCGTGGCGTGAACCTGCTCGGTATCGATTCCAACACGTGCCCTAATGATGTACGCCGGAAAGCCTGGCAGCGTCTGGCAGATGAGCTACCGAAGGCGCTCCTCGCTCGTACAGGACAGCAAATTGCCCTGGCCGACGTACCCTCGAAGAGTCTGGAGATCGTGGAAGGCCACGTACAGGGCCGAATTGTAGTCGATGTGAATGCCTAACGCGAGGCCGAAGGCAGCGTGCAGGTCACAACATGCAGATGGCATAGCATGGATCGTTGCGACGTAACAGCGCGATGCGTAGAAAGGCTGCGGGACGGATGTTGTTGGTCTGTTGAACGCAAGCGCAGGAGAAGGTAGGTAACGCGCCTAGGCAGGTCGCCAGCGGGTATGGACGATGGCGACTTCCCGGTTATCACCCTCGCGGAGGACGCGGTGGAAGAAGGCCAGATCGTCGCCGGATGAGGCCTTCTCTGCTTCTCCGACAACGGAATCTCCGTAAGAGGTCTCGGCTCGGAAGATGACTTCGATGGAGGAGAGGCTATGGCTTTCAATGATGTCCAATGGTAACGTTTCTACTGCCCATTCGATGTAGCGCACGTTATTGACGTGCTGGTTCACATCCAGATCACTGTATCGTACAGAGAAACGCCGGCTGTGGTCAACCCTTCCGGGTACCTCCAGCTTAGGAAACGAATCCTGGATAGTCCGAGGGCGGTCCGGACCGATTATCTCGTTCACGTAATCGGGCATTCGGACTGGACGCCGGCGAGTCAGATCAAACATGAGCCAGGCACTCGTACCCAGAGCGATGGGCTGGTCATCAGCGCCGAGAACCCGGAACTCGCGAGTGCCGTAGAGGCCTTCGATGCCTGAGGGCCACGTTTCTACCTGTATCGTCTCGCGCCAGCGGGGGTAGGATGAAACCTGGACGTGAAGCCGGGACAGCACCCAGGTCAGATTGTCTCCGGCAAGCTGGTCGACGGATACGCCCAGTGACCGGGCGTGGTTACCAGCCGCTTCCTGGAGGAAGTTGCACAGCGTTTGAATGGAAGCGACTCCCGTTGGATCGACTTCATAGGCACGAATACGAAAGGCTTCGATCCAGGCGTCGGCGGCAGCGAGCATACGGGCGGGTAGGTCGGATGATCTGTCGTGCAACAAGATAACGCTCAAAGACGCGAGTATTTTATCTATGCCGGCTTGTAACGATCCAAGCGATAAGATGGCCGGTAAGCACCATATCATGCCAGCCGGAGGAGGCCATGAAGCATCAGGATCATGTCATCATCGTGACGGGGGGAGGACAGGGGATCGGCAAGGGTATTGCCCTGCAGGTATTGCGTGAGGGCGCGCGGGTAGTCATTGCCGAGACCGATCTCGAAGCAGGTCGAGAAACCGAACGTGAATACCGGTCCATCGGTGACATTCTATTAGTGGAGACGGATACGTCCGACGAGTCCTCGGTGCAGCGCATGATAGCACAAACGATCGACCGGTATGGTCGTATCGACGGGCTGGTCAATAATGCAGGCATTGCCGACCCGAACAACACGCCTGTGGAACAGCTCAGCCTGGAGGAGTGGAACCGAAAGATAGCAGTGAATCTGACCGGCTATTTTCTCTGCGCGAAGCATGCCGTTCCGCATCTCCGGAAGCAGCGTGGCGCTATCGTAAACATTTCGTCCACGCGCGCGCTTCAGTCCGAGCCTCATACGGAAGCGTACGCCGCCTCGAAGGGCGGAGTCGATGCCCTCACACATGCTTTGGCTATCAGTCTGGGACCAGAAATCCGCGTAAATTGTATCCTTCCCGGATGGATCGTTGTGACGGATTGGAAGAAGGCCTCGGAGCGAGAGGAGCCGCACCTCAGTCGCATCGATCAGGAGCAGCACCCGGTTGGCCGTGTAGGACGTCCCGAGGATATCGCTGCACTGGCTTCTTTCCTCCTCTCCGGGCAGGCAGGATTCATTACCGGGCAACGGTTCATCGTTGATGGCGGGATGACGCGGAAGATGATCTATGCAGAGTAAATGGCATTCGCTTGTTTTCCGGCAGAGGGTACATGCAATCAGCATAAACTCCGGTAGAAACCTACCAAGGAGGTTAGGTATGAGGGGATTGAACGTGATGCGGTTCATCGCACTGTTTTTGACCGCGCTGGCGCTGGCTCCTGCGCTTGCTCATCTGCTGGAATTGCCCGGCAAAATCAATCTATCACGTGAGGATTATCTGACGGTTCAGCAGATTTATCGAGGTTGGGCATTGCTTGGCATCGTTGTGCTGGGTGCACTGTTTTCAACCTTGATGCTGACCGTGATGCTTCGCCACCGGCGGAAAGCGTTTGCTCTGGCCCTGATTGCGTTCCTCTGTATTGCAGGTACCCAAGTCGTGTTCTGGACATTCACGTTTCCCGCCAATCAGGTAACCGATAACTGGACCGTGCTGCCTGAGAACTGGGAGCATGTGCGCAGGCAGTGGGAATACTCCCACGCCACGAGTGCGGTATTGAATCTCGCCGCACTCGTGGCGCTCATATTATCCATGCTCGTCGATGATCAATAAGCATGGATGTTGGCTATGGTTCGCCGGTACTTGTAGGAACTGGAACGACAGCTCTGATACAGGGCCACCGTCGAGTAACGGAAAGAACCCTTTCGGATTACTGTTCGTGGTTTTCCGGGTACAGCACGACCTGCACGTATCGTTCTTTGTTCAGGTATTTACGGGCGGCTTCCTGAACGTCCTGTGCAGTGATATCCCGGATCAGTTCCGGGTACGTGAGCACGTCCAGTACATTTTCTTCATCCTGGTTATAGTAGAAGTGCAGTGTGCCGAGCCAGAAAGGGTTCGTTTCGATTTGCACCTCACGCTCACGGCGTTGCTGCTCTCTTACTTTGGCCAGGTCGTCGGCAGAGGGGCCGTTCACCTGCAATGAGTCGATTTGCTCGTGGACGGCCTGGATGAGCTCGTCTACTCGTGCGGGGTCGGTAGTGAAGTTGATCACGAGGCGGTATTGGGGATCCGGTTCGCTTATCGTTACGGGTTGTACACCGACGCCATAGACACCGCCACGCTCTTCGCGAAGCTCCTCGCGTAGCCTGAGCGAGAGCACATCGGCCATAGTACGAAGCGCGTGGCGGTGCTTACGGTTGTACTCGAACGGACCGTTGAAGACGATGGCCACCTGGCTCTGCGGAGCTATACCCTTGCGTGCTACCTTCATGACGACGCCGTCCGGCAGGTCAGGATATACGTCTCGCCACGTTTCTGTTCGCTGCATGGTTGGCAACGTGCCGAGGTAGGTTTGTGCCAGGCTCGTCAGACTGTCCACGTCGAAGTTGCCGACGAAGACAAACGTGAAGTCTCCTGCATCAGCGAAGCGATCTCGGTAGATCTCGAACGCCGTGTTCAGGTCAAATTCTGCCACGTCTTTCAGTGTGGGTACCTGCCGGCGGGGGTGATTGCCATACAGGGCTACCTGTATGGAATCCTGGAACGCTGCTCCCGGTTGGGCCGAGCGGTTCGTCAGATAGGCCTGGTACTGGTTCTGCAGCGTGACCAGTGCCGAACTGTCCGCACGCGGTGCTGTGAAATAGAGGTGGATGAGCTGGAACATGGTTTCCAGGTCCTGGGGGGAGGCACTTCCGCTGAGGCCTTCCTCCAGTTCTCCAATGTTCGGAGCGACACTCACTACCTTGCCCGCGAGTAGCTTGTCGAGCTCGGTGCGTGTGAATGAGCCCAGACCACTCTGCACGACGAGTGTCGGGGCCAACTCCGCCTCGAATACGTCCTCATCCGGGACGAGCGAGGAGCCGCCCGGGCTAAATGCGGTGAAACGGATCTCATCTTTCTTGAAATCCGTTGGCTTCATCACCAGACGTACCCCATTGGCCAGCGTGATTTCCGTTACGTCAAGCTCAGGAATCGTGTGCCGGAAGGTTACGGCTGCGGGTTCGGGAATGACCGTGAGTAGGGGTTTGTCGGAAATGCTATCTACATAGGGGGCGACTACTTTGTGCTGTACGGTCTCAAACACAGCTGCCAGTTCGGCCGAGGAAGGCTGTTTCAGGTCCGGCTTCTCGGGCATCGTTACGATAACGCCCGGAGCATCGCCCGCGAGGATCTCATTGGCTCGCTCGTTCACTTCTGCGAGCGTGATTTCGGGCAGTAATCGTTTGACCAGTTCGTACTCGAAAGCAATGCCAGGGATGGGTTCGCCTTCCAGAAAGTTGGAGACGTATTCGTCCGCGTAGGCGGCAGAATTGGTGTTCTCGCGTTCCGTGTACGCTTTTTCGTAGGCACGCAGGTATTCCAGTTTCCGGCGCTCGAGTTCGGTCGGCGTAAAGCCGTGTTCACGGACCCGCTTGGCTTCCGTGAGGATCGCTTCCAGTCCC
>Ga0164243_10013044_pt1 | contig 11721 bp, 8 predicted proteins | sample OricompcompostOP_FD_108781 | JGI IMG/M metagenome (GOLD analysis project Ga0164243, IMG submission 108781) | Organic Plus compost microbial communities from Emeryville, California, USA - Original compost - Organic plus compost (OP) | ecosystem: Engineered > Solid waste > Mixed feedstock >...
AGGCCCTCTACAGCCTGATCCACTTCCTCTTCTTCGCGACCGCAGGACGCATCATCCTCGGCATAATCCTTCTTGGTGCGGGGCTCTACTATGGAACCACCTCGCATGCTGTGACATATCAGCGCTTTGAGGGAACGAGGGAATATCGATCGCTTATGATCGATGGAGCCTACAACTTCGTGCCCACACAGAGCGCGAACGGGGTCTTTTATCAACTCTCAATGAACGATTTCCCGATGCTCCCGGCGCCCACCGGCAAGGACCCTGAAACTGAAGACTTCCTGTACACCGTCGAGTCCTTTGTCTATGAGACCACGCCCATCACCAGCCAGAGCATCTTTACCAGGCAAGGGGCCAAAGCGAAAGGCTACCATGTGGTCGAGGTCACGTTTGCGGGCAAAACGGGCAAAACAACTACCCTGAGCACTCAGGGCTACAAGGAGCATCCGAACGGCTATACCGTCAATAACTGGCCGGTTGGGCTGAGTATCGTCGGGGCCGGGGTTGCTTTCCTGCTGCTGGCCAGCGCCGGTCGTCTGCTTGACTATCTCGCCAGGCGCAAGGAGCAGGCCGGACAGCTTCTGGTCCCCGAAAAGCAGGCCAGCGTCCTGCAACAGCAGCAGAGTGAAAACCCGTGGGACGATGCAACGCCGGCCATTCAAAAGCAATACCAGCAACGACTGGAGGAGCAGCACTACTGGAACAGTACCAGAAATAGGAAGCCAACGCTTACCGAATAGACCAAAAAGAGCAGGGGAGCGTCTCTTCTCCTCTGCTCTTTGCATGCAGTTCTTCTATACATGCAGGTTTTCTGATACAGGCCTCTTCTACCGTGGGCCCGCGTTGCGAACCTCTTCCGACGGCAGGGTGAACTGCTTGAAGTTCTCCTTAAACAGTTCGGCGAGGTGCGTCGCCTGCATGTCATACCCGTCGCGATCAATCCACGTGTTGCGCGGATTCAGGATCTCGCTCGGCACGTCGGGGCAACTGGTCGGAATGCGCAGGCCAAAGATCGGATCAACCATTGTCTCGGCCTCGTCAATCGCGCCGCTGATGGCCGCCTTGACCATTGCCCGGGTGTAGTTGATGTTAATGCGCTTGCCGATCCCATACGGGCCGCCGGTCCAGCCGGTGTTGATGAGGTAGCAGCGCACGTTGTACTTCTCGATGCGCTCACGCAGCAGGTTGGCATATTCGCCGGGGCGCAACGGCAGGAAGGCCGCACCAAAGCACGAGCTAAAGGTTGCCTGAGGCGAGGTCACGCCGCGCTCTGTCCCTGCCAGCTTACTGGTATAGCCTGAGAGGAAATAGTACATTGCCTGCTCAGTCGTAAGCCTGGAGATAGGCGGCAAGACACCAAACGAGTCGGCAGACAGGAAGATGACCGCCTTCGGCTGCCCGGCCATTCCTGACCCAACGACATTGTCAATATAGTCAACGGGGTACGCCACCCGCGTATTTTCAGTTATAGATGCATCGCTATAATCTGGCTCACGCGTTTTCTCATGAAGAACCACATTCTCATAGACAGCCCCGAAGCGCACGGCGTTCCATATTTGAGGCTCAAACTCTCGAGAGAGATTAATACATTTGGCGTAGCAACCACCCTCAAAGTTAAAGATCCCGTTATCACCCCAACCGTGCTCGTCATCGCCGATCAAGCGGCGCTCTGGATCGGCTGAAAGGCTGGTCTTCCCGGTGCCAGAGAGACCAAAGAACAGGGCCACATCTCCCGCTGCACCCACATTCGCCGAACAGTGCATAGGCAACACGCCTTCAGCAGGTAAGATAAAATTCAGAACCGTAAAAATGGATTTCTTCATCTCACCGGCATACTCTGTTCCGGCAATCAGCACAAGCCGTTCTTCAAAATCAATAATAATAGCGGTCTCAGAGCGCGTTCCATGCGAACGCGGATTTAAACGGAAATGCGGTACACAAAGCACGGTAAAGCCCGGACGCTCGCTCAAGCGGTCGGCCTCCGTCGCACGCAAGAACAGGTTGCGCGCAAACAGATTGTGCCAGGCCAGTTCAGTGATAACCTGTATCGGCATGCGATAGCGCGGGTCAGCCCCTGCCGCAGCATCAAGCACGTATACATCGCGTCCTTGCAAGTAATCCGCCAGGCTTCGGCGCACAATCGCAAAGGTCTCAGGAGACATCGGGTGGTTATTCTCACCCCACCAGATCTTAGATGCTGTTTGCTCGCTTGAGACTATATACTTATCCTTTGGTGAGCGCCCGGTATGAGCGCCAGTCGTTGCTCGCAACGCTCCATTGGCCGCAAGCAGGCCTTCTTTACGCTCTAAAGCATGTTCTACCAGTTCAGCAGGAGGCAGGTTCCAGTGAATCGTTCCCAGGTTTACCAGACCGTAATCTTCTAGCGCCTTCCTGCTCATCATCATCGTCATTGTCAACATCTCCTTCGGGGGATGTGTTGAAGATCGCGTATCACAACGTCTATGGTGTTTTTACTCTCCGCAGAGTACTGGCGACGCGACCGATCCCCTAACCACCGTTAGTTTAATACAAGTAACCACCTCAGTGCAACCCGCCAAAAGACGAATTCTGAGAGTTTCCTGAGAAATCAACCTTTCAGGCTAGCATCCTCCTTCCCCTTTCAGTCCCACCTCCCAAAACAGGGCCGCCTTCCCTTAGCCCTATCGTACGACTCAAAACAGATCCATTTTCCATTACTCCAAAAGGGTTATCCCCTTTCCATTACGCTCTTTCTCCTATAAACGGCTTCAAGCTATACTCTTTACGCGGTGAGAAGCAGTACTACGGGCTCTATCGTGCAGAATTTCGCTCCGAGTCGATTCCCTGCCCGTTTCAGCAGACACGTTGACACGCTCTGCCCGAAAAACCCGGCATTTCCGCCCACAAAAAAGCCGCCAGCACCATTGTGCCGACGGCCAGCTTTTCAGTATTTCTTCAGGGCAAGAGCTACAGCTTTTCGACAAATGCTACAAAGCGATCGCCCCGCTCAAACTCGTTCTGGAACATGCCGAAACTGGTAAAACCCGGAGAGAACAACAGCACATCACCCGGCTTTGTCAGTGAAACGGCGGTCTCCATTGCCTGCTGAAAATCACCAAAAACGCCGCGGACGGGATTTTCTTTTCGCTGCTTTTTGGCCTCTTCCTCGATTGCTGGCAATAGCTCATCAGTACCATTTCCGCTCAGCAGCACCACGTCACGACAGCGCTCCACGATCAAACGCGGCCACGCATCCAGCGGTAGATGCTTGGTATTCCCACCGGCCACCAGCACCAGCGGCTCACGAAACGCCTCAATCGCCACCTGGCCGGCTACCGGTGTCGTGCTGGTACTATCGTTGATATAGCGCACCCCGTTCACCGTGCGCACCTCTGCCAGCCGATGCGCCACACCCCGGAAGCCACGTACCGCCCGGGCAATTGTGGCATCATCTACACCAAGCAGCCGGGCCGTGGTCGTCGCCAGCATGACATTCTCGCGGTTATGCTTGCCTGCCAGCGGGCTTTCAGTGAACACGAAAGGCTCAATGCGCGACGGCTTGCCATGCTCGTCCAATGCCTCACGCGGAAAACTGCCGCCCAGTTCCACACTGGTAAACCAGGTCTGCCCTGGCGCTTCCAGACCGAAGCGACGTGTCCAGGGGTTTTCGTAGTTAAAAACGGCTATTCCCTTCTCCGACTGATACCGAAAAATATTGGCCTTTGCCTCCGCATACTCTTCCATCCCGCTATAGGTATTGAGATGATCGGGATAGAGATTGGTCATCACCGCGACTGCCGGGCTGATCGTATGCGGAGCCAGTCCCTCAAGCTGCCAGCTCGACAGCTCCAATACCACCAGCGTCTCTTCTGTAATCTCCGGCAACAGCGACAGCGTCTCCACGCCGGCCACGTTGCCACCAAGCACGACCCGCGCCCCGCTCTCGCGTAGAATCTCATACAACAGGGTTGAGGTCGTCGTTTTGCCCCGGGTACCCGTCACGCCGATAATTCTTCCCGGACAGTTCAGGAAGAACAGCGCTATCTCCATCTCGATTCGGGCCCCATGCTCCTGAGCAAGCAACAGATACGACGACGTGCGCGGCACCCCGGGATTCCGAATCACGATATCTGCCCAGATAAAATCCTCTTCACGGTGCTGCCCAAGAATAAACTCGATGGGCAGCCCTGCCAGCGCCCGGACACTTGGCGCCAGTATGTCCGGCGATTTCATGTCCGTCACACGCACAATGGCGCCCTGCTGTGCGGCATATCGCGCCGCCGCCATACCCGAGCCTTGCAGGCCCAAACCCATCACAAGAACACGCTTCCCGCGCAGATCCATAGTCACAAACCCTCAATTCGCGCCGCCTGCCCGAAGGAGTCCCCCGGCGCTGGCGGTGTGTCTGTATTTCAAGAACTCTCTTCTGCGTCTTTTTTCGGTAGGCGTAGTATATCATGCCGTTCCTGAAAAAACTAGCACAGTGCTCCACAACTCAGCGGCACAAAATCCCTGGATGTCCGTCCCTGAAAAAGAAGACAGAGTGATGAAAAAAGAGTATAATAGAAGTATCGATGTTCCAGAACCCATACAGGCAAGCATACTGCATCTTTCCCATGAAAGCGCACATGAGCGATCTATAGCAATAGTGTTTTTATGGAACTAGAATCAGCGTTACAGCTTGAACATATTCTCGGTCACGCCTCCATCGGTATCGCGCTTCTCGATACCGCAACCTTGCGTATTCGTTACATCAACCATTCTTTGAAATCCCTGCTTGACGAGCCCTGGAGCTATCAGGAGATCACCGGCACCCACGTCAGCGATGTGCTGCCACCCGACATCGTGCCGCATGCGCTGCCCCTCTTCAAGCAGGTTGCCGCGACCATGCAGCGTGTCCAGTATAACCGTCTCCCCTACGAAGGCTTCCTTGAGAGCCGGGGACGGACCTACTGGCGCGTCTCCATCGAATATGTGCCCGCTTCTTTCCTGCCAGCCAACCATGAAACGGCAACGCCCTCGCTCCTCATCACCGTTGAGGACATCACCGACAGCGTGCGCTCCCAACTCCACCTGAGCGCCATTCACCATATCAGCTCGGTGCTGGCTGGCCCGACGGCGCTCCCGCAGGTGCTCACTCGCATCCTGCAAGCGCTCCACGATATGGTAGGCTCCAAACGCTGCGCCGTGCTGCTGCGCGACCAGACCAACGGCGATGAGATGGCGCGCTCGATGCATATCGCGGCACATCGCGGCCTGCATCCAACGGCCTTCGAGTGGCACCCCACGGAACAGGAGCACACGCTACTTGGCAAGCTGATCGCCCGCGAGCGCCAGGGCAACCACGCCATTATTATTACCGACACCAGCCTGACGCCTGATCTGCTCCTGCCCCCGATCGACGATCGCGGCACGCCAACACGGCCCGGCTCGGTGCTCTGTGTGCCGATCTTCGAGCCCTCTCAGGGTGATACTATTCTTGGCTCGATCGAGGTCTATCACCGCCGCACACGCGGCTTCCCCGCCGAGGAGGTTCGCCTGCTCGAACGCTTCGCACAACAGGCAGGGCTCGCCATCCATAACGCCCGCCTCTTCCGCAGTATCGAGCGTTGGGCCCGCATGGCAAGCCGAAGCGCCAACCAGAAAGAGAACGTCATGAGTGCCATCCCCGATGGTGTCGTGATCTACGATCCGCGTTGGCGCATCGCCGAGGCTAACCCTGCCGCCCGCCAGCTCTTCGGCTGGACAGATGACGTGATCGGACTGCCCATCACCGAGGCACTGACGCGCAGCACCTCCCGCTTTACCATTGAGGGGCTCGACCAGCCCGACTTTATCGCGCAGCTTGAGCAGCGGGCCCTTGCTCACCAGAGTGACGAGATCAAGCTGACAAATGCCGCCGGGCAGGACTACACGCTCCGGTGCAGCTATACCCCGATTCGCGATGAGCCGGGCGACATCTTCGCCTTTATCACCATCTATCATGATATCAGTCAGGAAGCCGCCGCCCGCGAGCGCGTCGAGGAAGAGGTACGCCAGCGCACAGCAGAGCTCGCGCAACGCAACCGCGCCCTGAAAAAAGCCCGCTCTGAATTGAAATCTGCCAATGAGAGAATGCAGGTCCTGCTAGCCCATCTGCCCTCGGGCGTCATTGTCGTGGGCGCCGCCGACCACACCATTAACCTGATCAACAATCGCGGGATCGAGCTCCTCCGCAAAATGGGGACGCCGCTTGGCCCGCATACCGACCCCGCACGCGCACGCAAAAAGGTGATCGGGCTCTCTGTCGAGCAGGTCTTTCGTTCGCTCCAGATGTACAACGCCTCAGGCGAGTTCGTCCCTTTCGAGCAGCGGCCCATGTATCGTGCCCTCCTCAATGGCGAGGCCTGCGAAGATGAGCTGTATATGCACACGCCCGACGGACGGACCATGCACATGCTGGTCAATGCCGCCCCCTTCTTCGACAGCGATGGTGCAATCACCGATGCCGTGGTTGTCCTGCATGATATCAGCCGCACCAAAGCGCTGGAACGCGCCCGCGAGGATTTCTTTAATACCATCGCGCATGAGCTCAAGACGCCGCTTGCCAATATTCGCGCCCACCTGACCGCCCTCTTAGCCCGCGATCTCCAATGGTCGCTTGAAGAGCAATATCGCTTCCTGCAAACCGCCGATGAGCAGGTTGAGCGCCTGGTGCGCATGGTCAACCAGCTCCTTGACGCCTCGCGCGTTGAGGCCGGCGCCCTGCGTCTTGATGTAGAGCCGATTCTGCTCGCCGAGATGATCGAGGATCTTCAGGAGCGGCTGGAAGCGCTGATTGCCACCTCACAGCGCGGCCTGCGGGTCTCGCTGCCGCCACATCTGCCAGCGGTGCAGGGCGACTACGAGCTGATTATGAGCGTGCTGATGAACCTGCTCAGCAACGCATTTCGCTATGCCCCCGAAGGGGATAACGTCTACCTGAAGGTCGAGCCGATCACCGAGCCGGGCAGCACCACCCCGCACGCTGTTACCCTGCACGTCATCGATCACGGGCCGGGCATTGCCGCCGAGCAACTGAAAACGCTGTTCTCGCGCTTCAGCACGTCCCTCTATTCAGGCGAGCAAGCGCGTCGGGGTGGCTATCGCTGGAGCCCGGGAACCGGCCTGGGACTCTATATCAGTCAGGGAATCCTCGAAGCGCATCAGAGCCGGTTGCATGTTGAAAGCAGTCCCGGTCAGGGAGCACATTTTTCCTTTACCCTTCCCGTGTATAACGGGCAGCACAACTGAGAATTATGGTATAGTAGAGATGTACTCAAATACGTGGAGAAAAGCGAAAAAGCACAAATCATCAGAAATCGCTTTCTCCCATCCCTCTGGTTCTCGCTCGTCGCAGCCAGAAGAAAGTATAGCAAGCACGTAAGGGTAAAACCAATGGCAACAACGGAAAAAAAAGTGCGCCTTCTCTGCATAGAAGATGACGCTCAGATGCGATCATTCTTGCTGACACAGCTCAAAGCGCGTGGGTTCCAGCTTCAGGCGGCCCGCGATGGAGCCCAGGCAATCGATATCGCCGCCATGTTTGAGCCAGAAATTGTCCTGCTTGATCTCTCGCTCCCCTCGCTCGACGGGCTCACCTTCCTGCGGCGCCTGCGTGAATGGAGCAGCGCCCCGGTGATCGTGCTCTCGGCCCATCAGACGGAGCAGATCAAGATTCGCGCTCTCGACCTGGGAGCCGACGACTACCTGACGAAACCGTTCAGCATCAATGAGCTGATGGCCCGGATCCGCGTTGCGCTTCGGCGCTCCGAGGAAACCGCCCGCCTGCGCATCAGCCTGACCGGCGAAAACGGGCTGAAATCCACCTATCGGAGCGGCGGCGAACAGGGCCTGCTGATCAATTTCGCCCGCCGCAAGGTGTACTCGGGCGGCAAAGAGGTCCATCTTACCCCCATCGAATACGATCTTCTCTGCGTGCTCGCGCGCAACGCTGGCAAAGTGGTTCCGCGCCGCGAGCTGCTGCAACAGGTCTGGGGGCCAGAGTACACCAAAGAGAATACCTACCTGCGCACCTTCATTCGGCATCTGCGGCGCAAGCTTGAGCCCGACCGCTCGCAGCCCCGCTACCTGCTCAACGAACTTGGCGTCGGCTACTATATGCCGCCTCCCGATCCCCAATGAAGCCCGGGCGTTTTCACGTTTTTTTCACAGAGTTCCTCTTCACCTTCACGCCATTCTCACTCAGTTTCAGGTATACTTGATAGTGAGGGATACGGAGTTCAGATGCTCCATCGCAGTTTGTCCTGTCGGCAGCGCCGCCGTCGTAGCAAGAAAGCGAGTCTATGCAGCAGAGTCACGCGGCAAACCAACAACCGACACGCGACAATCATGCCCTGCAAGCCCACACACATGGGCAACGATGCATCCTCGTCGTGGAAGACGATCGCTCTTTAGCCCGTCTGGAAAGCGATGTCCTGCTACATCACGGCTATACCGTGATTGCCGTGCAGAGCGGCGAACATGCCATCGCGCAACTCCGCCGCTTTGTCCCTGATCTCGTAGTGCTGGATCTTGAACTCTCTGGCGCAGTGCATGGCCGGGACGTGTTACGCTTCTTGCGCTCGGGAACCCCGGTTCTGCTCACCACCAGCTCGATCACAGTCACACGGAAATACCTTCGTAGCCACGGTGAATCGATCATCCTTGAACATTTAGCGAAACCGTACTCCATTCAGGCTTTTCTTCACCGAGTACAGCATTTGTTGAAGGTCGCCTCTCAGTAGCCACGCTTCAAAGGAGGTTTCTCTATGGATCGAAAAGATGAGTATGAAATCCTGCGTCGTGGAGGCTTCGCCGAGAAAGAGATGCTCCAGCTTTCCAGACTGCGAGCCCTCCATCAAGAGAAAGAGAGGCAACAGGCAGCTATCGCGCATCGGCGGCTTGAGTTTATTCGCTGGCTGGTCGCTCGGGGCAAGCTGACCGATCAGATCGCCTGAAAGGAGAGGGGAAAGAAGATCACCGCGCCCAACGGGGTCGGATTCGATGCCATAACGGCGCCTCTCACATCTGCCACTCTGAGAAAAGCCAGAAGACACAAAAAAATCGGCGCTCCTCTTTCACATCGGGAGCGCCGATCCCACTATTCTTGTGTGCATCTCTCTTTTCCTTCTCGCTTCGCCGAAGCCTTTCAGGAAGGTAATAGCCGCAGATGCCTGGCAATCAAACCATCAAAAACCTGTTCTGCTTCTTGTTGTGCGTCAAAAAAATCCTCATCATCCTGGTTCTCGGGCAGATATTGCGGCAATGGCATCTGTGCAACTTTATCCATAATCGATTGAATAACGCCCTTCGGTGGCTCAAAGCGCCCTAGCTGGCTGAAAAGGCGATCGATTTCATCATTCTCGTCGAAATCTTCAGGCAGATTTTGTTGATAGAATTCATCGAATGGCTGCTGCATACGTGCTCCCTCTTACGTTGTTCTTCACCGTTCTATCTTATTCACGAACAACGCAAGGCGAGAGTTTCAGATTTCCAAGCTTTCTTATCCAATTTTCAAAATTCCGCCGAAATTTGCCCTAGTTGGCCGCAGTCAACGTCTGCCACTGAGTAGCAAGAGCGGCCCTCAGAAGCGGTCTCGCGCGCTGAAAATAGGTCTTCGCTGTCGCTTCAGGCATATTTAAGGTTTTCCCGATCTCTGAGAAGCTAAGCTGACCGGCGTAGCGCAACAGCACAACGGAACGGAACTTCGGTGGCAGGTTGTCAATCGCCTCTTTCAATGCGGCCTGCAAGTCGTTGCGCTCTGCCATCTCATCGGGAAGCGGTCGCTTGTCCGGCATGATGTTCAATGGCGACAGATCATCGTCGTCGCTGGAGCCTTCCAGTTCGGAGAAGTGTACAGCACGCTTACGGCGCAGCTCGTCAAGACAACGGTTTCGCGCTACCTGGAACAACCAGGCCTTGAGGGGCTCATTCGTACGCAGCTTTGGCAAGTACAGGTAGAGCTGGAGAAATACTTGCTGTAACACGTCGCAAGCCAGATCATAATCATTCAAACAGTGACATATAAAGTTGAACAGTGGAAGATGATAGCGTTGCACTAATTGTTCAAATGCTGTCTGATCGCCTGCAATGGTTTTCTTGACTAACGTGCCGTCGGTAATCTCGGGGGTCGGTGTCTTCACGCTCTTTGCTTTTGTCTGGGTCCTCATAATTTGCTTTAACCTCGCTTTCATTCTTTCGTCGCTTATAGCGTAGCTTTTTCCAGTGGAAAATTCAAGTATTTTTTGCTCGAATAAACTCTGCTATAAACGATTTTAAGGAGATCCTAAAAACATTAATATAATGTTGGGCTTAGCTTAAAATGAGATAAAAAAATTCGATTTCTAATCTAATTCTAAGCTCATTCTTATCGTTCTCTAAGCCTGATGTGCTTCTGCGGGGACGCTCTCTCCTGAGCGGGGGGCTTCTATGAGGTCCGGGATCTCCGCGAGGTTATTATGTTGTTGTTACTCTTGACACGATCCAGAGGGTAAACCGGTTGTGGTGTTACCGTTTCTCCCTCTCACCCAAAAAAGGGGCGACGCCTCTTAAGAAGCGCCGCCACAGCATTCTACTGCTCGCTTAAATTCGCGCCAGATTTGGCGAACTGAGCATACGGCTTAAAAACTGATTTGCGGTCTGCTGGTCGACGCGCTTGCCAATGCGGGCCAGCAATACGTTTGCCGGCTCCATGCTCACATTCGGCTCGGTGGTGGGATATTCCTTAAAACCCTGAGAGCCAAACAGCCGCGAGATCATCTCTCGATACCGATACACCGAGATGCCCAGGTTCTCCGTGTCCCAGTGCCACGAGAGCCCGATAGCGAAGAGAATCATATCTTCCAGCGCGTCCAGTTCAAGGGCAAATTGCAGCATAGAACGTGCGATCCCCAGGCCACGCCAGTCGCTGCTGACCTCTATTGCGACCTCGTAGAGGTTCTCGATACCCTCCCACCACTCGTCAGCGGGCGCAATCGTTACCTGCCCGACGATCACTCCCGAGGGCGTGTGGGCCAGCGTCAGCGCGCAATCGGGACTCTTCGCGATATCCAGCAGCAGTTGATGCTCGCGCTCTGGCAACCGTGCGAAGGTTCGCAACCCATCATCGGGACGCAGCCGCTTGACCAGCGACACCGGACTGAAGTCACGCAGGAGCAGCGGGCCACGCTTTGTCTCGATGGTTCTGGTGCGCGAGGGTGTCAGCGACGGATCGCGATTGAGATGCAGCAGGTCAAAGAGCCCCGCCAGCGGCGAGCGATGCCGCGTTGAGGGAAAGGCCTGACGCACCGATGGCGGTATCACCAGGTGACGCACCAGAGCCGCCGTTTGCCGGTTTGTATTGCTGATCGACCAACGGCGCGGCTGCGGCGGGAAATCCTCTTCTTTATCCAGGAAGGTGCTCGGGAAGGTCGACGTTCCCTTTGTCGAGCGCATCACTTCCAGCAGCTCCACATCCTGCTTCATCCGTTCTTGCCAGCGCTCGCGCCAGCGCTCAACCCATTCCGACGGAAGCTGCTCCGGCACCTGCTGCCCGGTCATCTCGGCCCAGACCAGCGCCCACGCACGCGGCACCACGCGATACAGCGCATACCCACCACCACCGACAGCCAGCCAGCGCCCTCCACAATAGGTATCGGCCAGTTGGCGTGCCATCTTTGCCTGCGCACGGATACCCCGCATGGTCAGCGCGAGGTGCGTTAATGGGTCCCACGCATGCGTATC
>Ga0164243_10013045_pt1 | contig 11721 bp, 16 predicted proteins | sample OricompcompostOP_FD_108781 | JGI IMG/M metagenome (GOLD analysis project Ga0164243, IMG submission 108781) | Organic Plus compost microbial communities from Emeryville, California, USA - Original compost - Organic plus compost (OP) | ecosystem: Engineered > Solid waste > Mixed feedstock >...
CGCTGAGCTGCGAACTCCCGGGGGACCGGGTGATCGCTGTCCACTTTCTTGTACCTGACTTCTCCCGGTATACTGCTCGCGTCGTTCCCCTTGGCTGCAATCTGAGGCGATGCCGTGTCGAAGCTTTCCATGCGTGATCCCGAGAGTGATGAGCAACGAGTGTCGGCGGAGTATGCGTCCAGCCCAGAGCATCGTGTAGGCAGGCTCCACTACGATTATCGTAGTGTCGTCCCCGAAGTGCTGGGTTACCTGATTCTAGGGGCGATTGCATTCCCGCATAGCTGGCCGCTACGCATCGTCGGTATTCTGGGAGTGATATTGGGCGCCGCGGGCATCGTGATTCAAGCTCGTCATCAGGTTCGCCTCACGGAGGTTGAGGCAGAGCGAGATAGGACGAAGAAGGATTTCTCGAATGCTGTGAACGTGTTAAGGACAGATCTGGCTAAGATGCGGGATGAGAACGAGCAGCTCGGCAACAACAATCAGGCGCTCGTATCCGGTCTCGACGACATGATCGAGCGATCTCTGGTGTCGGTTACCAATGAGCTCGGTCTCGACGGTGCCATACGCATCAGCCTGTACGTTTACCGGGGCAAGTCCAAGACCTTTCAAGGCATTGCCCGGTTTAGCCCTTTGCCTACTTACAGCGACTTTGTTCGAGACGTCTATGCGAGCGACCAGGGATGTATTGGAAGAGCACTCGCGAACGGGGAATGCATCTTGCGGGACATGCCTGATCCATCCCCCGATCAGTCTATGTGGGTCACGCATCAGTACCAGAAGACTGGCCTGGATACCCGAACCTCTGAGAAGATACGGATGAAGTCCCGGGAGATCGGCGCATTCGCCATCGGAGAGCCTTCACGAGTCGGCGTGGTAGTGGTTGAATCGGAGAGAACAGATGTTCTAGACTTCGATGCCATTCGTTCGCTTGTGGCCAAGGAGTCTCGCCATCTCGCTGAAATGCTCAAGATCATGGAACGGAACTCGGAAGATCCGCGCGACGCAGCTAAGGATGGATTCTAGCCATGGCCGACCTGCTAGATGTGGTTCGCTACCTATGCGTCAACTACCCATACAAGGACGAGCTGTCCAAGGCGCGAGTAGTCAAGATGATCTATCTCGCTGATTGGCGGTCTGCGATCGTCTATGGCAGAACGATTACTGACATAACGTGGGTGTTCAATCACTATGGGCCTTACGTTGAGCGGCCGATCTCGGAAGCTCGATCGGCACCTGGCTTCCATATCAACGAGTCGCGAACCATGTACGGGAACCTGAAGGAGACCGTCTCGTTCCAGGGAGAGCCCATATGGCCGTCTCTCTCCGACCGAGAGATCGAGGTGCTCGATCATGTGATCGAGACGACGAAGTCGAAGACGTGGAGCTCCTTCTTGAATCTCGTGTATTCGACCTATCCAGTGTCGACCCAGGAGCGGTATTCGGAGCTTGATCTCGTGACCTTGGCGAGTCAGTACCGTGACGTTCGTAGCGACTTCGATTGGGGTGTCCCCCGACGGATCGAGCCATAGGGGCCATCCTTTGTATGGCGAGGATGCATGCGGGGCAGCGCGCTTGAGAAACACAGGGAGAGAAGGGACGGGAGTCAGCTCCCGTCCCTTCTTTGTTCCCGCTTTCTATCGGGTCGCTGCTCTCGCTCGAGGTTCGGCTGCCATGCGGTCGAGGATCACTTGCGCACGGCGATCGATCTCTTCATCGCTCGGTTCGTAGATCTCGAGGGCGTCGCGGCCGGCGATCGGTGCCGGGGCGTCGAGCTCGCCTACGGGCTGGATGTGGGCGCCGGTGCGCGATCGCGATCTGAGGACTCCTGCGCACGCGCTGCCGCAGGTGCGCTTGGCCTGGTATTCGGCGGGTGGCGATCCGGCGCGCCGGGGGATGACGGTGCCACAGATGCAGCAGGTGCGTGCCTTGACGACGGTGTACCGGGCGACGTGGGACGCGCCGGTGCTCGCGGCGGAGCACGCGGGGGTGCCGCAGGTGCGTCGCTTCGCGTAGTAGCCGGGTGTGTCGCTGGGGCGGCGGGCGATGATGTCTCCGCAGATCGGACAGGGTCGGAGGGTGACCGGCTGACGTGGGGCGCTCATGCGAGGTCTCCTGACTCGAGGAGCTGATGCAGTAGGGCGTGGTGTTCGCAGACGTGCCACAGGCGGAAGCGATGGCACGTGCAGCGCGTGCGTGTGACGAGCTCAACTTCGTGCGGCCGCTGAGGATGGCGCGCGGCATAGATGTCGATGCTGATGTCTGATGAGATGACGATGCCCTCGGCGAGCGCGTGACGAACGAGCCGTTGGTGGCGTTCCTCGGCGTCGTCATCGATGCGCCGGGCGATGCGGAGCATCTGGGCACGTGAGGCTGCAATGGATCGCGCGATGCGGGCGAGTTCATGATCGAGATCTGAGATGGTGGGGCTCATGGTGGCTCCTGTGGGCTGTGGTGGCGCCGGGATGACGCGCATGACTCGTGACTCATGCGGTGTCCCGACGGCCGCTCAGGCGGCGTCAGAGGTGCTGGTGCGAAGCAGGTGCAGTCGCCACTGGCGATGGATGGCTGGGAGCACGGCCTGCCAGAAGACGGCGGCGAGCTGGACGGGCTCAGGCAGCTGATCGAAGGTGCGGGGATCGGTGCCGACGATCGCGATGCTGGTGGCGTTGCGATCGAGGTGGTGCTCGATGGTGAGGAGCGGGATGTGGGCGTAGGTGAGGAAGACAGTCGGTCCCTTCCAGTCGCTGGGGGCGCCGAGGGTGTCGAGGTCGATGCGGATCTCGCCGATGGCGGTGGGGATGGTGTGCGTTCTGGACATGACGTTGCCTCCGTCCGCTCGCCTCAATCGGCGAGCGGGGGCGATGTGCTGGCGTTGCCTGGGGCTGTCTTGGGGCTAGGCGGCGTCGCGGTGATCGTCGTCGAGGTCGAGCCGCTGCATGGCCTTCCAGGTCTGGTGCTCGGTCTCGAGTCGGTGCAGTTCCTTGGTCCAGTAGGCGACGACGTCGCGGAAGGTGTGGAGGTGGGCGGGGACGTCGCCGGTGACGTCGGTGTCGGCGTAGCGATCGCTGAGGTAGGCGCTGGTGACGCCGGTGATCTCTTCGTCGACGCGGACCCGACGGTGGCCGTCGACGCTGAGGTAGGCGCTGCGGGGGATCCACTCGCGATCGAAGCCGTAGACGCCGCCGGTCGTCTCGATGGTGACGTTGACGACAACATCGGTGGCGTCGGTGGAGGCGTGCTGGGCGACGTCGAGGTAGCCGAGCTCGCGGAGGAGGAGGGCGTTGTGCTTGCAGCGGCCGTGGTATAGGAAGCCCTTGCACTGGCAGCTGACGGCGGTGACGCGGTAGAGGTGGCCGGGCTGGCTGGTGCTGAGGGCGAAGGCCTCGCCCGTGTCGATGGTGCGGAGGATGCGAACGCCTTCCCGCACGGCCTTGTCGGCGAGTGCCTGGAGACGCTGCACGTCCTGACGGAAGGTCGGTGCCGGGGTGCTGGAAACGGTGGTGGTCATGATGCCCTCCTTGGGCTTGCCGGTCCGTCTGCAAACGGTGGCCGGCGGGGCTGGGGTTCGGTGTCAGGCGTGCGTATCTGACAACATGAATATATCACGTACTTAAAGAGTTGTAAAGGGTGTATAATGGGTTCGTAAAATGTTCGTGTCAGGATGGAGGGGTAATGAGTACACTTGGGGAGCGAGTCAGGCAATCACGAGATCGATTGCTTCTGACGCAGCAGGAACTCTCATTGCGATCGGGTGTGACGACGGTGACGATCTCGCGTATTGAGAATGATCGGGGAGCACGTCGACCAACGCGAGCCACGTTGGAAGCGTTGGCGGATGCGCTCGAGGTCGATCTGTTCTGGTTGGCGAACGGTGAGGATGATGGGGTGGGAAAAGTACTCGCGGCGTGAGCTAACCACGCCGCGAGTCGCACGCCTGACACCGGTTGCAGCCGATGAGGGCGTGAGAAGTGTACTGCGGGAGATTTGGAGTATGGAGAAATCCGAGTCCATGGTCGTCTGTGAGGCGATTCTTGCAACTGATGCATATATCGAAAAGTACGAACGGGCGCTGTCAAAGGATCTTCTTGAGCAGTTTGCTGAGCAACTGCGAGGAACGTTTGTGCTGATCCCCATTGAGCACGATCGGACGCGAGTCATGCCTGCGTATGTCATGGAGGCAGGAGTTCGGCGCTCATCAAATGGGGAGTCGTGGGAGCTATGGGCCCAGTACGCGATGGCGGAGGAAGATTTCAAGCTGGCTGGGGATCGCAGAGGTATCTCCATTGCGTTTACTGAGCCTTTGGCTGGACCTCCGGACGCTCAGATGATGATCTCTGCAGAGGCCCTAAGCTTTTCGAGTGAGGACCTTGCCGAACTCCTGAATCTGTCTGCGGACGTCGATCTACGAGTCTGCCGACTGTATCAATATGGTGATGCCACCGAGCTCGCAAGAATCGCTCTCGAGTTTTCCCTGCCGGTGCTTCAATCGGTAATGGCTTCGGGGATATGGGATGCGATCACTTGGCTAGCCCACCGGAAACGTGGCGGTGGGAGAACCGTTATCGAAGCTCGAGTGATCGATGTCGATCCAGTACTGGGAACTCCTCGTACGACCGAGGTGATCGTATCCACAGATGATGGCCAAGTGGTGCGAGAGGCAATGAAGCTACTGTTCGACTCGGATCGCGACCTCGGCCGCCAGTATGTCTATGATCCTGAGCGAGAGGAGCTTCTTCCCTGAGGACAAACCCTATTGTCCTCGCATTGTCCCGGCGATGTCTCTGCCTCCGATGAGGCGAATTTCCGCGAAACGGCGGGCTTTTTCGAGTGAATGTCCCCACGTCCCCATTGTCCCCGACAAAGAGGGTGTGAGCACGATCGGAGGGTTGTGATGACTGAATCGAAGAGAGGACGACGTCGCAACGGTGAGGGGTCCTTCGATGCTCGTGCCGATGGTCGGAAGGAGTTGAAGATCTCGCTTCCTGGTGGTGGACGAAAGAGCTTCTACGGGAAGACGGACGCGGAAGCCCGCCGGAAGATGGAGGCGTGGAAGCGTGACCAGGAGCGGGGGCTGGTCGATGCGAGTGCGAAGCTGACAGTGGGAGCGTTCCTGGACTCGTGGCTCGAGGGGACGGCGAAGGAGCGCGTGAAGGCGACGACGCTCGAGAGCTACACCGGGCACGTGAAGAGCCACCTGAAGCCGCACCTGGGGAAGGTGAAGCTACGCGAGCTGAACGCGCTGCATGTGAACGTGATGCTCGGGAAGTTGGTCGACTCCGGGCTCTCAGGCACGACGGCGAACCTGGTGCGAGCGACGCTCCGGACCGCGCTTGAGTCCGCGATCCGCTGGGGCTACGTGACGCAGAACGCAGCGAAGCTCGCCGAGCCACGGAAGGTGTGGAAGGAGCCTGTGGAGCCGCTGGAGCTCGAGGAGACGCAGCGCTTCATCGAGCGCGTGTGGAGCGATCGGATGGGGATGCTGTTCGTCGCCGCGATCTACACGGGCATGCGCCAGGGTGAGCTGCTGGGGCTTCGCTGGGAGGAGGTGGACCTCGATCGCGGTGAGCTGCGCGTCCGTTACCAGTTGAATGCTGTTGATGAGCAGGTGTCTGTTGCGGTCCCGAAGACGGCGAGAAGCCGTCGGAGGATCGCACTGGGGGAAACGATGCGCGAGGTGCTCATCGAGCAACGCCGACGCCTCGAAGAGTGGGAGATGCTCGCCGGGCAGCGATGGACAGATTACGATCTGGTGTTCCCGAACACGATCGGCAAGCCGGAGAACGCCTCGAATGTGACGCATCGCCTCCAGGTGAAGCTTGCCGAGATCGGGCTACCCAGGAAGCGCTTCCACGATCTACGCCATACGGCGGCATCTACCCTGATCGCGGCCGGCGGTGACATTCACACGGTGAAGGAGTTGCTGGGGCATTCGCAGATCAGCCTGACGTCGAACACGTACGCGCATCTGACCGAACGTCTGGCAACGATGACGGCGGCTCGCATGGATGCGGCACTGGGAGCTCGCCGAGCTGACGACAATTCTGACGACAGTTTTGACGACAAATCGGATGATACAGAAGCGAACGAGACGGACGATCTCGAGCGGATTGCCTCATGATTCCGGGACGAAATGGCACTGCGTTGCATGAGCTGAGGATGATCGAGACCATATTCGGGGGAACTTTTAATCCGTTGGTTCTGGGTTCGAATCCCAGGGGAGTCACCAACGGAAATCCCCACCAATTCAAGGAAATCGAGCTCACGTGGCCGTCTTCAAGGGTCGCGCAGATGGTGTGTCTGACACCAGAAACCACCCCAAAACGTTATGAGCGCAGGTTCCTGCACGCTCTTCGGCACGTGCCGAGCGTCTCGCAGGTGCCTCGTTTGCAGGGGCACGCGCACACGTCGTGACTACCGCCAGAGGGGCACCGTCTGGGCGACCCGGCGCAACGCCACTATCCGCACGATCGATCGGTAGTTCACCTCGGCTGAAACCCGCACCCGCTTGCGCGACCTCTATTCAGCATGTGAGGAGTGACCCACCAGACCATCCTCTTACCCCGGACCGCATGAGCTGGGCGAACGGTTCCGGGAGTCTCCAGTGAAATCTCTGAGGGTACAAAAAGCCCCTGGCGAGGATCCCATTCTTCACCAGGGGCGGTCTGCAATGGTCGTCGACAAACGCAGTTGTCATTGTGGAGGAACTGTCGCTTCAACAGGAGCTGGATGCTCCGTTGGCTGGGCCTTCTCGTTCCCTTGTTGCTCACTCGGCGGCCCGATATGTTCATCGCCGACCGCATTGGCCGGTGGAGTGGTGTCATATGACACATCCATTGTCACACTGACGGGCGTCTGAAAGATCGCGAAAAAGAGCAGCGGCGCAGCAAAGATCACCAGGAGCGTTGCCGGTAGCCAGCGACGACTTCTGAAGCACCAGATCGCGATACTGAGAAAGCCGAGTGCCACGACAATACTGGTGATCGCGATGGCGAGGTTGCCGGTCATCCAGTCCGTCCGATCATCCTGATAGGTCATTGCCGGAACTCCCAGAGCATCCTCAACTGCCGTTGCGCACTTACGATTTGCACACGCAGTACCGGTAGCAAGGGAGAGGCAAGAATGACCGCGTGCAACCATTCCATGGCGGAGCCCTTTGCGATTATCGGTGAGCGCTGCACTCACATCTTACATCTACCCATATAGAAGTCAATGTCCAATTGATTCATACGAGATGCTGTTCATGCAGAAGCGGGCGCCGTCGTATTCCTTCGGGCCGTTGTTGAAGACGTGCCCGCGGTGGGAGTGGCACCGAGCGCACTGGGCTTCGGTATGGACCATGCCATGCGAGCGATCCTCGATGTACTCGACGGCGCCGGGAAGCGCCTTGCCGGAGCTTGGGCTAGCCGCGGCCATGATCGAACTCCGGCGTGCTGTTGAAGCGCGGGGTTCCAGCGATCACGCGTGGAAACGACGAGACCGACGTCGCAAGACGTCGGTCTCGTGCCGCCCGGAGCGAGGATCGCGCTACTGGCGCGCCCAGACGCCATCGACAAAGCGCCACGTCGACTGCGCCTCGCTGATCACCGGCAGGCGCTCCACCTGATGCTCCGCCACGCTGATGTGCTCGACCGCCGCCGCGAAGGCACCGTCCTGCTCACCGAGCGTCAGGATCGCGGCGCTGTGCGGCGGCTCGATCAGCGCACCGAAACCCAGCTGCAGGACCGCGCCCTCCACCACCTCGTAGCGGATGTGCACGTGACCCGAGATCGCCACCACCGGCAAGGTCCGCTCGGCGAGTCCCTCCGTCGAGCCGTCCCACGTTGCGTCGCCGGCGTACGGGAAGCCGGCCGCAATCAGGAAGTCGCCGACGCTCAGGATCGGGAAGTGCGAGAGCACCACCGCAGGACCGTCCTCCGGTAGCGAGACGCCACCCGTCCACCAGCGCTCCGGGTTCTGCTCCACCTTGACATCCAGCGCACGGGAGATCGTGGGCCAGGCGGGCGTCTCCTGATTCGGCAGGTTGCGCGCGATCGCGCCCTCCCAGTCGACGCCATCGTGATTGCCCGGCACGATCAGCACCGGCGTGCCGAGCGCTGCGATGCGCGTCATGCCGGCATCCAGCGACGCCTCGTCCTCGAACATCACGAGGTCGCCGAGGATCGCGATCGCATCCACGTCACGCTCGCGGAACCAGTCGAGCGCGGTATCGAGCATCGCGAACGACTGATCGAAGGGGTATGGGTTGATGAACCCGCGGGGCGGTGAGCCAGCCGGGGCGAGATGCGTGTCGGTCAGAACGCCGAGGACGAGCGTGTTGGTCATGGTCGAAGGTGCCTCATCAGGTCGCGTGCGCCGCCCTTCAGCGGGCGCGGGGATTGCCATCGTGAACGCGACGTGGAGGACGCGCGTCCCGCCATCTTCAATCACCATCAGGTCGTGATGCATTAACGTGTGTTTACGATACGGCAGCCAGATCATGCAGGGAAGGCTAGAATGGCATCAAGCGGGCACTGCCCCGTCTGCCACACCCGGTGGCACCTGCCTTTCCCATTCGCCTATCCGTCCAGGAGTCCTCATCGTGACGCTCGATGCTCGGCATCAGTCCGGATCATCCCTGCCTGCGCTCGTCCGCGATCTTCGCGCCGGTCGGCTCGATCGCCGATCGTTCCTCCTGCGCGCGACGTCGCTCGGGATGGCGCTGCCCGTTGCGCTGATGGCCATCAATACGGGCACGTCCGCCTTCGCGCAGACGCCGTTTGCGACGCCGACGCTCGTGCTGGATGCGGGCATTCGTGCGGATCAGGTGCGCGGCGAGGGCGGCGAGCTGCGCATCCTGCAGTGGCAGGCGCCGACCATGCTCAGCATGCATGCCGCGACCGGCAAGAAGGACAAGATGGCCGCCTCGCTCGTCAGCGAGCCGCTGATGTCGTACGCGCCGGATGGCACGCTCCTGCCGCGCCTCGTCACGCAGGTGCCGACGATCGCGAATGGGCAGCTCGCGGCGGATCTGACGCGCGTGACGTACACGCTGCTGCCGGATGTCACCTGGAGCGACGGCGAGCCGTTCACCGCGGCGGACGTCATCTTCACGTGGCAGTGGCTCGTCAATCCGGAGAATCCCACCGCGGCGGTCGGGCAGTATGAGATGATCGCGGACATCACCGCGGAGGACGATCTGACGTTGACGATCACGTACACGGCGCCGCAGCCGGGCTGGTACGTTCCGTTCACGGGCTCGAGCTGGGGCGCGATCTATCCGAAGCATGTCCTCGAGGGTGGAGGGCAGGCCGCGAACGACGCCTTTGCGCTGCAGCCGATCGGGACCGGACCGTTCGTCGTCGAGTCGTTCACGCCGAACGATCAGGTCGTCTACGTCGCGAACGAGCGGTATCGCGAGCCGACGAAGCCGTACTTCGGCCGCGTCGTGATGAAGGGTGGCGGCGATGCCGTGAGTGCGACGCGCGCCGTGCTGCAGACAGGGGAGTACGACTTCGCGCCGGCCTTGCAGCTGGAGCCGGACATCCTCGCGGAGATCGAGGCGACGGGCGATCGCGGGACGGTGGTGATTCGCGAAGGCTCCAACATGGAGCGGATCGTGATCAACTTCAGCGATCCGCACACGGAGATCGATGGCGAACGCTCGCGTCTCGATACGCCGCATCCGTTCTTCACGGATCTTCGCGTGCGGCAGGCGCTCTCGCTCGCGATCGACAAGCAGACGCTGCAGGATCGCCTCTATCTGCCGGGCGAGAAGGCCGCCTCGAACTTCCTCGAAGGGGTGCCGCCCTACACCTCGCCGAACAATCAGTGGCGCTACGATCCCGACGAGGCGAATCGTCTGCTGGATGCGGCCGGCTGGACGCGCGATGACGCGACCGGTTTCCGCGCGAAGGACGGCGTCGAGCTGGCGGTGACCTACGCGACGTCGGTGAACTCGGTGCGCCAGAAGACGCAGCAGGTCGTGAAGGCGAACTGGGAGGCGATCGGCGTGCGCACGGAGCTGATCGAGCTGGACCCGGCTGTCTTCCTTGATGGGTCGCCAGGGAACACGCAGAGTCTGCGGCACTTCTACTACGATGTGGAGATGTGGGCGGACGGGTTGGATATTACGTATCCGCTGAACTTCTTCTTCGTCTGGTACGCGGGTCCGGATAACGAGAACATCGCCCAGAAGGCGAACAACTGGCTCGGGGTGAATCAGGCGCGTTACGTGAATCCGGAGTTCGATAGCCTGTACGAAGAGGCGAAGACGCAGACGGACCCGGAGCGTCTGGTCGAGCTGTTCGTGACGATGAACGACATCGTCGTGCAGGATGTCGCGGGCATCCCGCTGATCCAGCGTTCGTCGGCGGTCTACGCGATCGCGACCTCGCTCGACGATGCGAACGTGCTGCCGAGCTCCTTCGAACAACCCTACTGGAACATCGCGAACTGGATCCGCACCCGAGACTGACCCAGCCCCGTCACGATACACCGGCGGCGGAGACACGCAGCCCGGTGAGCAGCAGACCGACGAGCTGCCTGGCATCGAAGCCATGACGGCTTCGCGCGCCGGCGCAGAGACTCCCCACGCCGCGCATCAGATCGACCGCCTGCACGTCCCCGCGGATCTCCCCTTGCGCCGCCGCGCGCGCCACGAGATCCGCGCAGACGGGTACGAGCCGCGCCAGAAAGTAATCATGCAGTACGGCGACACTCGGATCGCCCGATTGCATGATCCCCGCCAACCCCTGCTTCGTCACCAGAAAATCCACGAACAGATCGATCCACTGCACCAGCGCGGCGTAGGGCGTCGCGCTGGCAGCCAGTAGCGCGGGTCCGGCGTCGGCCAGTCCCTCCACCTGATGCCGGTAGACGGCGATCACCAGATCGGCGCGCGTCGGGAAGTGGCGGTAGATCGTCGCGGTCCCGACACCTGCCTGCGCCGCGATCTGTCGGATCGGCGCATCAACGCCAGCGGCCGCGAAGACGGTCGCGGCCGCGTCGAGGAGCGCCTCCTCATTGCGCCGCGCGTCCGCCCGGCGAACGCGGAGAGGGGTTCCGGTGCATGGATTCTGATCGGTGCAATCACTCATGGCGTGATCCTTCGCACACGAGGGTGCTTGATAAACGGGACATTGTCCCGTATTGTGTATCGGGACGATGTCCCGTTTGTGTGAATGGTACGCGATCGACCCGTCTGATACCCGGGAAGATCGCCTGACAGGAGACCTGAATCATGCCTCGCGTTGTGTATTTCGATGAAACCGGTGGCCCCGACGTCCTTCACCTCGCTGATGATCCCATCGCCGAGCCGAATGCGGGAGAAGTCCGCGTTCGGCTCGAAGCCGCCGGCATCAACCAGCTCGACGAGCTGATGCGCTCCGGCGCATTCCCTCGACCGATTCGTCTGCCGCATGCGCGGATTGGCTGCGAGGGCACCGGCATTGTCGATGCGATCGGTCCGGACGTCACGGATGTGCAGGTCGGTGACGCCGTGATCATCGCCGCAGTGCCGGAGATGGAACGCGATGGCACCTACGCCGAGTATACCGTCGTGCCGGCGAACGCCGTCATCCCGCGACCGGCGGGGCTGGATGCAGTCAGTGCAGCGGCGTTGTGGGTGGCGTCGTCGACGGCGTACGGAGCGCTCGTCGAGAAGTCCGGCATGCGTCCGGGCGATCATGTGCTGATCACCGCAGCCTCGAGCTCGGTCGGGCTCGCCGCGATTCAGGTCGC
>Ga0164243_10013046_pt1 | contig 11721 bp, 10 predicted proteins | sample OricompcompostOP_FD_108781 | JGI IMG/M metagenome (GOLD analysis project Ga0164243, IMG submission 108781) | Organic Plus compost microbial communities from Emeryville, California, USA - Original compost - Organic plus compost (OP) | ecosystem: Engineered > Solid waste > Mixed feedstock >...
GGGGTGGCGTGCCGCGCGTAGTAGGCGGCGTAGTCCTCCCGGTAGCGGGCGTGCAGCTCGCCGAGCCGGTCGATCACCCGGTCGAGCGGCGCGTCCGGCGGCAGGTCGAGCACGAGCGGGGCGACCTTGGTGCGCAGGAAGTGGTCCGGGCAGGAGGTGCCGAGCGCGGCGAGCCGGGGATGCTCGGCGCGGGAGACGAAGTCGAGCACCTCGCCGGAGTCGGTGTAGTGGCCGACCTGCCGGGCGTCGGTGGAGCACAGCCCGCGCAGCACCGGGAACAGCGCCGCCGCCCGCGCGTGCCGCTCCGGCTCCGGCAGCGTCTCGTACACGACCGGGCCGAACGGCTCGGGCCGGCCGTGCTCGGCGATGTACCGCTCCGCCGTACGGATGATCTCCAGGGAGTTCTCCCGGCACTCGTCCGAGGTGTCCCCCCAGGCGGTGATGCCGTGCCCGCCGAGGATCACCCCGATCGCCCCCGGCTTGGCCCGCTTCAGCTCGGCGATGTCGAGCCCGAGCTGGAAGCCCGGCCGCCGCCACGGCACCCACGCCACCCGGTCGCCGAAGACGCGCCGGGTCAGCTCGGGCCCGTCGGCGGCGGTGGCGATCGCGATGCCCGCGTCCGGGTGCAGGTGGTCGACGTGCGCCGCGTCCACCAGCCCGTGCATCGCGGTGTCGATCGACGGCGCCGCCCCGCCCTTGCCGAACGCGCAGTGGTCGAACGCGGCGACCATCTCGTCCTCGCGCTCCACCCCCGGGTAGACGTCGGCCAGGGCGCGCAGCCGGTCCAGGCGCAGCACGGCGAGCCCCCGCTCGGTGAGCGTGCCGAGGTCGCCGCCGGAGCCCTTCACCCACATCAGCTCGACGTCCCGCCCGGTCACCGGGTCGGTCGCCGTGCCCTTCGCGGACGCGTTGCCCCCGGCGTAGTTGGTGTTGCGCCGGTCCGAGCCGAGCACGTGCGCCCGGGCCAGCAGCTCCGCAACCGGCGAGCTCATGCCCCGCGCCCCCCGAAGCCCTCCGCGCCGCCCTGGCCGAGGCCCTGTCCGAAGCCGGCCCACGTGCCGACCGTGATCACCTGGTTCATGCGCCCCATCCCGCCTGCGTGCCGCCGACGCGCTCGGCGGCGATCTTCTCGAAGTAGCCGGACCTGGCGTAGGCGGCCATGGGGTCCGGGTCGAGCCCCATCTCCTCGCGCAGCTCGGCGAGGAGCGGCCGTACGTCGGTGTTGTAGGCGTCCATCAGCACCGCGTTCGCGCCGAGCACGTCGCCGGCCCGCTGCGCGGCGGCGAGCGCGTCCCGGTCCACCAGCAGCGCCTTCGCGGTCGCCTCCTGCACGTTCAGCACCGAGCGGATCTGGCCGGGGATCTTCGGCTCGATGTTGTGGCACTGGTCGAGCATGAACGCCACGCCCGAGTCCGGGCCGTAGCCGCCGCCCCGCACCACCTCGAACATGATCCGGAAGAGCTGGAACGGGTCCGCCGAGCCCACCATCAGGTCGTCGTCGGCGTAGAACCGCGAGTTGAAGTCGAACCCGCCGAGCTTCCCCTCGCGCAGCAGGAACGCCACGATGAACTCGATGTTCGTGCCCGGCGCGTGGTGCCCGGTGTCCACCACGACCTGCGCCTTCGGCCCGAGCCTGAGGCAGTGCGCGTACGCGGTGCCCCAGTCCGGCACGTCCGTCATGTAGAACGCGGGCTCGAACAGCTTGTACTCCAGCAGGAACCGCTGCCCCTCGCCCAGCCGGTCGTACACGGTGGACAGCGCCTCGGCGAGCCGGTCCTGCCGGGCCCGGATGTCGTCCTGCCCCGGGTAGTTCGTGCCGTCGGAGAACCACAGCTTGAGCGTGTCGGACCCGGTGAGGTCCATGATGTCCACGCATTCGAGCAGGTGGCCGGTGGCCTTCCGCCGCACCGCCGGGTCCGGGTGCGTGACGCTGCCGAGCTTGTAGTCGTCGTCCTGGAACACGTTGGAGTTGATCGCGCCGATGCCGACGCCCAGGTCGCGGGCGTGCCTGGCCAGATCGGCGTAGTCGTCCACCTTGTCCCACGGGATGTGCAGCGCCACCGTGGGCGCCACGCCGGTGTACCGGTGCACCTGGGCGGCGTCGGCGAGCTTCTCGTACGGGTCGCGCGGCACGCCCTTCTGGGCGAACACCTTGAACCGGGTGCCGCTGTTGCCGTACGCCCAGGAGGGCGTCTCGATGTGCTGCGTGCGCAGCGCCGCTTTCACCGCGGTGAGGTCGGTCATGAATCCCCGATTCAATCCAGATGGAACACTTCGGTGAGGGCGACCATGCCCTCGTCGGGCCGTCCGTCGAGGTCTTCGAAGAACGGCGCCATCTCCGCCTGCCAGCGGGCGTTGACCTCGGTGGCGGCCATCGCCGCGCGGGCGGCCTCGAAGTCGTCGGTCTCCAGGTAGCCGACGAGCAGGCCGTCGCCGGCGAGAAAGAGGGAGTAGTTGCGCCAGCCCGTCTCGCGCAGCGCGTCCAGCATCCGCGGCCACACGGCCTTGTGCCGTTCGCGGTACTCGTCGAGCCGGTCCGGCCGTACCTTCAGCAGGAAGCAGACGCGCTGCACGATCAGGGCTCCTCAAGGCTGCCAAGGGGCGTCAGAAGTCGAAGTCGTCGATGTTGTCCTTGGTGAAGACCGTCGGCTTGCCGAGCAGCACCTCGCCGTTCGCGCCGATCGTGTACTCGCCGAGCCTGCCCGCCTTGAACTTCTCGCCCTCGGCGCCGGTGATCTGGCCGGAGGCGAGCGCGGCGGCGGCGTAGCTCGCGAGGTAGCCGAGGTCGCCCGGGCTCCACAGCTCGAAGCCGTCGATGGTGCCGTCCTTGACGAACTTGCGCAGCTGGTTGGGGGTGCCGAGCCCGGTGAGCTTCACCTTGCCCTTGTACGGCGAGTCGGACAGGTACCGGGCCGCGGCGGCGATGCCGACGGTGGTCGGCGAGATGATGCCCTTCAGGTCCGGGTAGGAGCGCAGCAGGCCCTGCGTCTCGGTGAACGACTTCTGGTCGTCGTCGTTCCCGTACGCGATCTTGACGAGCTCCATGTCCTTGTACTCGGGCTTCTTCAGCTCGTCCTGCATGAACTCGATCCAGGTGTTCTGGTTGGTGGCGTTCGGCGTCGCCGACAGCACCGCGATCTTGCCCTTGTGGCCGATCTGCTCGGCGAGCAGCTGCACCTGGGTGCGGCCGAGGTCCTCGGCGCTCGCCTGGTTGATGAACAGGTGCCGGCCCTCGGGGGCGACGTCGGAGTCGTACGAGACGACCTTGATGCCGGCGGCCATCGCCTGCTTGAGCGCGGGCACCACGGCGTTCGGGTCGTTCGCCGAGATGACGATCGCGTCCTGCTTCTGCTGGATCAGCGTGTTGATGTACGACACCTGCGAGGACGCGCTGGCGTCGGACGGGCCGACCTCCTTGACCTCGGCGCCGAACTCCTTGCCCGCGTCCGCGCCGCCGGTGTCGGAGACGGTGAAGTACGGGTTGTTCACCTGCTTCGGCAGGAAGGCGATCTTGAGGCCCTGCTTGAGCGGCGCCCCCGGGTCGGCGGACGCCGCGGCCGAGGCGGCCGGGACCGCCGGCTGGGAGGCGGCCACGTCGTCGCGGGTGGTCCCGCCGCACGCCGTCGCCAGCAACGCGAGACCGGTGGCGAGCACGACGCCGAACCGGGGCCCGAGCCGGGCCCCGCGGCGGCGCGAGGGGGTGAATGTGGTCATCGAGGTGTATTCCCTTCCAGACGGACGGATCTTCGAGTCGTTCGCCGCCGCCAGACCGCCCCCAGGTTCGGCGCCAGCACGGATGCGACGAGCAGCAGCCCGGTCACGAAGTTGAGGACCTCGTTGGCCACGTCGGCGAGGATGAGCGCGTTGCGCACCACACCGAGCAGCAGCACGGCCATGAGCACCCCCGGCAGGCTGCCGCGCCCGCCGAAGATCGACACACCGCCGAGCAGGACCGCCGCGACGACCGCCAGCTCCAGCCCGACCCCGTTGTCCGCGCGGGCGCTGGCGTAGCGGAAGGTGTAGACGAGCGAGGCCAGCGAGGCGAACACGCCCGAGGCCGTGAACAGCCAGAACTTAATTCGTTTCACTCGGACTCCCGCGAAGAACGCGGCCTCCTCGTTGGAGCCGAGCGCGAAGATCGACCGGCCGAGGCCGGTGGCGTGCAGCACCACCGCCGCGAGCGCGGCCAGGATCGCCACCAGCACCGTCACCAGCGGGATCGGGCCGAAGGTCTGGGTGGCGAGTCCCGTGTACGCGGGCGGCAGGTCGGCCACCGCCTGATCGCCGAGGATCACGTACGCCAGGCCCCGGTAGAGGGCGAACGTTCCAATCGTGACCGCGAGCGACGGCAGCCCGAGCCGGGTGACGAGCAGACCGTTCACCGCCCCGCACAGCGCCCCCACCAGCAGGCAGATCGGCATGATCGTCTCGATGGCGAGGCCCGCGTTCCACAGCCAGCCGAGCACCGCGCAGGACAGGCCGAGCGTGGACGCCACCGACAGGTCGATCTCGGCGGCCACGATCACCAGCGTCATGGTGAGCGCCATGATCGCGATCTCGGTGGTGTCGAGCAGCAGGAACGACACGTTCGACGGGTTGGCGAAGCCGTCCACGGCGAACGAGGCCCACAACATGACCGCGACGAGCAGGACGAGGATCAGCCCCTCCCACCGCCGGGCCAGGCCGGTCAACCGGCCGAACGCGCCCTCGGCCGTCGCCTCGGCGCTCCGGGCGGGCGTCTCCGGGCTCCGGGCGGGCTTCTCAGCGGGCATCGCGGTACCTCCGGCGGCGCAGCGCCGCGGCGACCCGCAGCGCGAGGACGCGGTCGAGGACGATGGCGGCGATCAGCAGCGCGCCGTTGATCGCGGTCTGCGCCAGGGCGTCCACCCGGAGCACCGCGAGCGCGCTGGTGATGCTCGACAGCAGCAGCGCGCCGAGGGCCGCGCCGTACACGGTGCCGCTGCCGCCGAAGATCGCGACGCCGCCGACCACCACGGCGGCGATCACGTCGAGTTCCTTGCCGGTGGCCACGGTGGCGTCCACGGTGCCGAACCGGGCCGCCCACATCACCCCGGCGAGGCCGGCGAGCGCGCCGTTCACCACGAACGCGGTGACCACGCGGCGCCGTACCCGGATCCCGGCGAGCACCGCCGCGTCCGGGTTGGAGCCGATCGCGTACAGCTCGCGCCCCCACGGCAGGTTGCCCATCATCCAGCCGACGGCGAGCAGCACGACCACCGCCACCAGGGCGAGCAGCGGCAGGCCGAGCACCGAGCCGGACCCGAGGGATAGGAACGCCTCGGGCATGTCGGCCGCGTTCACCTGGCGGCCCCCGGCGACGGCGAAGTCGATGCCGCGGAACGCGTACAGCGTGCCGAGGGTGGCGACCAGCGCGGGCACCTTGGCCACGCCGACGAGCAGGCCGTTCACCGCGCCGCACAGCGCGCCGAGCAGCACGCACCCGGCGATCACCACCGGGATCGGCACGCCCGGGTCGTCGGCGAGGATCACCGCCCCGCCGAACGCGGCGAGGCCCACGATCGAGCTGACCGACAGGTCGACGTTGCGGGTGACGACCACGAGCGTCTGCCCGACCGCGAGCATCGCGATGATCGCCGAGTTGAGCAGGATGTCGCGCAGGCTGTCGAAGCCGAGGAAGGCCGGGTTGACCGCGCCGGTGACGCCGAACAGCGCGACGAGCGCGACGACGATGCCGAGTTCGCGCACCCGGGCGACCCGTTCGACGAGCCCGCGCCCGTTCGGCGCGCCCGGCCCGCCGGGGAGCGCGGCCTCCGCCGCCCCGGCGTCGCGGAGCACCTCGGCCTCCGGTCCGCTCATCGCTCACGCCCCCTGATCTCGCCGCCGTTCACGCCGCACTCCGTCCGGTGGCGGCGGCCATGACGCTCTCCTCGGTCGCCTCGGCGCGCGGGATCTCGGCGACCAGCCGGCCCTCGTGCATGACGAGCACCCGGTCGGCCATGCCGAGCACCTCCGGCAGCTCGGAGCTGATCATCAGCACCCCGATGCCGCCGACCGCGAGCTCCGACAGCAGGCGGTGCACCTCGGCCTTGGTGCCGACGTCGATGCCGCGGGTCGGCTCGTCCACGATCAGCACGGACGGCTCGCGGGCGAGCCACTTGCCGAGCACGACCTTCTGCTGGTTGCCGCCGGAGAGCACCTCGACCGCGTCGGTGAGCCGGGAGTACTTCAGCCGCAGCCGGATCGCCCAGTCGCGGGCCCGGTTCCGCTCGGCGGCCGGGGAGATGAGCGGGCCGCGCCGTACCGACGCGAGCCCGGCGAGGGCGATGTTGCGCTCGATCGACAGGTTCATCACCAGGCCCTGCTGGCGGCGATCCTCGGGCACGAGCGCGACCCCGGCGGCCATCGCCGCGGTCGGGCTGCCGGGCGGCAGGCGGCGTCCGGCGACCTCGACCGAGCCGGCGTCCCAGCGGTCCACGCCGAAGATCGCCCGCGCGACCTCGCTGCGGCCCGCGCCGACCAGCCCGGCGAGGGCGACGATCTCGCCGCGCCGTACCTGGAAGGAGACGTCGGTGAAGACGCCCTCGCGGGTGAGCCGGTCCACCTTGAGCACGACCTCGCCGGGCGTGCCGTCCTGCTTGGGGAAGAGCGCGTCCAGCTCCCGGCCGACCATGCGGCGCACCAGGTCGTCGGGGGTGATGTCGGCGATCAGGTCGCTCGCCACGAAGCCGCCGTCGCGCAAGGTGGTGGCGCGCCGGCACAGCTCGAAGATCTCGTCCAGCCGGTGCGAGATGAACAGCACCGCGCAGCCCTGCGCGCGCAGCGCCTTCACCACGCCGAACAGCCGGGTGACCTCGTTGCCGGACAGCGCCGCGGTGGGCTCGTCCATGATCAGTACGCGGGCGTCCCTGGACAGCGCCTTGGCGATCTCGACGAGCTGCTGGTCGGCGATGGACAGGCCGCGGGCGGGCTGGTCGGGGTCGAGCGGCACGCCGAGCCGGGCGAACAGGCCGGTCGCCTGGGCGCGCATCGCGGCCCGGTCGATGCGGCCGAACCTGCCCCGGGGCTGGCGGCCCATGAAGATGTTCTCGGTGACCGAGAGGTCCGGGAAGAGGGTGGGCTCCTGGTAGATGACGGCGATCCCGGCGCGCTGCGCGTCCGCGGGCGAGCCGAACTCCACCGGCTCGCCGTCGAGCAGGATCTCGCCCCGGTCCGGCCGGTGCACCCCGGCCATGATCTTCACCAGGGTGGACTTACCGGCGCCGTTCTCGCCCGCGAGGGCGTGCGCCTCGCCCGCCCAGAGTTCCAGCGACACCCCGCGCAGCGCGTGCACCGCCCCGAAGGACTTGCTCACTCCGCGCAGCGCGAGCACCGGAGTCGCAGGCGGCCGCTCGTCTTCCAGCATCCCGTCCCCTCGGCGGTCCATCACAAAAACGTTTTAAGGAATGATTCCTGGACGCTAAGGGCCGAGGAGTGCAGTGTCAATCCCTCATGAAGCAGACGTTTCCGGAGCGTTACCCCGCGGCTCCGCTAAGATCAACTCCGCGTCCCGTACCGTTGGGTCTGGCACCCGGACTCTTTGCACGTTTTAATATGCTGGGCCGTCGTCTCGGTATACGAGGACCGCCCGGCCGCCGCCGATGAGACGGAGCAGAGCAGGCAGCGATGAGCGAGCAGCGATGAGCACGGTCAGCATCAAGGACGTGGCCCGGCACGCAGGCGTGTCGCCGGGCACGGTCTCCAACGTGCTCAACCGCCCCGAGCGGGTCGCCCCCGCCACCCGGGCCAGGGTCGAGGAGGCGATCCGCGAGCTGGGGTTCGTCCGGCACGGTTCGGCGTCGACGCTGCGCGCGGGCCACAGCCGCACGATCGGCCTGTCGGTGATCGACATAGGGAACCCGTTCTTCACCGACGTCGCGGCCGGCGTCGAGGACGTGGCGAGCGATCTCGGCTACGCGGTGATCCTCGGCAACTCGGCCGGGTCGCGCACGAAGGAGGAGCGCAACCTGCTGGTGCTCGCCGAGCACCGGGTGCGCGGCGTGCTGATCACCCCGTCGGACGACGACCCGCGCCGCCTCGACATGCTGCGCGACCGCGGCATCAGCGTCGTGCTCGTCGACCACCCCGCGCACCGGGTGGACCAGTGCTCGGTCGCGGTGAACGACCGCGCGGGCGGTCACATGGCGCTCCGGCACCTGCTGGAACGGGACCCGGCGACGATCGCGTACGTGTCCGGCCCGCTCACCATCCGCCAGTGCGTGGAGCGCCGCAACGGCGCGGAGCAGGCGCTGCGCGAGCGCGGCCGCGACCCCAAGAAGGCGCTGCGGGTGATCGAGATGCCCGGGATGACCGCGCGGCACGGCCAGCAGGCCGCCGACAAGCTCGTCCAGGACGGCGTCCCCGACGCGATCTTCTGCGCCAACGACCTGCTCGCCCTCGGCGTGCTGCGCGGCCTGCTCCAGGCAGGCGTGGACGTGCCCGGCGACGTCGCCCTCATCGGCTACGACGACATCGACTTCGCCGCCGCGTCCACGGTGTCGCTCAGCTCGATCCGCCAGCCCACGTACAAGCTGGGCCGGCTCGCCACCGAGCTGCTCCTCGACGAGTGCGACAACCCGGACACCCACGCCCACCAGCAGATCATGTTCCAGCCCGAACTCGTCGTCAGGGAGTCCTCCCGGTGAACGCCTCCCCCGCCCGGTACGCCGCCGTCGACCTCGGCGCGTCCAACGGCCGGGTCATGGTCGCCGAGGTCGCGGACGGCCGGGTGACGCTCACCGAGGCGCACCGCTTCGCCAACCGCCCGGTACGCCTGCACGACACCCTGCACTGGGACGTGCTCGCCCTCTACCAGGGCGTGCTCGACGGCCTGCGCCGCGCCGGACCGGTCGCCTCGATCGGCATCGACTCCTGGGCGGTCGACTACGGCCTGCTCGACCGCGCGGGCCGCCTGATGCGCAACCCGGTGCACTACCGCGACTCCCGCACCGACGGGATCATGGAGCAGGTCGTGCACGAACTCGGCGCCGAGCTGCTGTACGGCGTGAGCGGCCTGCAGTTCCTCCCGTTCAACACGATCTACCAGCTGGTCGCCGAGTACCAGGACGCCGACCCCGGCGCGGCCACCCTGCTGATGATCCCCGACCTGCTCGGCTACTGGCTCACCGGCTCGGTCGGCGCCGAGGTCACCAACGCCTCCACCACCGGCCTGTACGACGTGACCGCGGGCGCCTGGTCGCACGACCTGATGTCCCGCCTGTCCATCCCCGCCGAGATCTTCCCCGGCCTCCGCCTCCCCGGCGCCCCGATCGGCACCCTCACCGCCCCGGTCGCCGAGGAGACCGGCCTGCCCGCCGGCACCCTGGTCACCGCCGTCGCCTCGCACGACACCGCCTCCGCCGTCGCCGCCGTGCCCGCCGCGACCGACCGCTTCGCGTACATCTCCTCCGGCACCTGGTCCCTCGTCGGCCTGGAACTCCCCGCGCCCGTGCTCACCGAGGAGAGCCGCCTCGCCAACTTCACCAACGAGGGCGGCGTCGACGGCACCACCCGCTACCTGCGCAACGTCATGGGCCTGTGGCTCCTCCAGGAGTGCATGCGCACCTGGTCCGCCCCCGGCGCCGACCTGCCCGGCCTGATCGCCGCCGCCGAGTCCTGCCCGCCCTTCGCCTCCCTCGTCGACCCCGACGACCCGGTCTTCCTCCCGCCGGGCGACATGCCCGCCCGCATCGCCGCCTACTGCGAACGCACCGGCCAGCCCGCCCCCGCCACCCGCCCGCAGACCGTCCGCTGCGTCCTGGAGAGCCTCGCCCTCGCGTACCGCCGCGCCGTCCGCGACGCCGTACGGCTGAGCGGCCGCGAGGTGGAGGTCATCCACGTCGTCGGCGGCGGCTCCCGCAACGCCCTGCTCTGCCAGATGACCGCCGACGCCACCGGCCTCCCCGTCCTCGCCGGCCCGGTCGAGGCCGCCGCCCTCGGCAACGCCCTCCTCCAGGCCCGCTCCCAGAACGTCATCGCCGACATCCGCGCCGCGGTGCGCGAAAGCGAGCCCATCACGACGTACGAGCCCAAGGGCGACCCGGCCGTCTGGTCCGAAGCCGCATCCCGCCTCGGCTTCGCCTGACCTCTCCCCCGCCCGAGCCGAAGGCCGTCGCCGTCTTCCCGGTGATACGGCCCTCGATCCCGAGATGGATGTCGCGACTAAGCGAGCGAACGGCCGACGGACTTATCCGGCACTCCGCCCAGAACCACCCGGACGAACATGCCCGCGTCGCCTGCTCCTTGCTCAGTTCAGCGTCCGGGCCCGGAACGTGGTGTCGTCGCACGAGGTGGCGATCTCGAACCAGGTCGTGGTGCCGTCGCGGTCGCGGGTGAAGCCCCAGCGGGAGGCGAGCAGGTCCACCAGATGCAGACCCCGCCCGCCGTCGGCGAACTCATCGTCCTGAACGCGCAGGCAGGGAGTGGTGGGCGCGCCGCCGTCGGCCACCTCGACCCGGATGACGTCGCCGACGGCGAGTACGGCGAGCGCGATCGTGCCGTCCTCGCCCGCCGTGGTGTGGCGCAGGCTGTTGGTCGCGAGTTCGCTGGCGAGCAGCACCACGGCGGACACGTCCGCGGGACCGTCCGCGAGCAGCCCGGAAAGATAGGAGCGCACCTCGGCCACGCTGCGCGGAGCCGCCGGAAGCCTGATCGCCCCCAGGATCGTCATGCCGTCGGCGACCCGTCCGGGCCGGGACAAGGCGAAGGGAACACCGCCGATGCGGCGAAGCGCCCACCGCCGGGCCGCGTCCCACCGCCGTACGCGCCGCAGCGTCTCCGCCGGGTCGTTGCCCACCAAGATCCGACCTCCTGACTGTCGAGAAATCGCAAACAAGTGCGACCGCCACTGATGTACGCTGCGCTTACGATCGCACTCGTTCCGTCATCTCTCCAGGCTGGATGGCCACTGACATCCCGCCCACATCTTGGAGGTGGAGGTCCATGTCAGCACGCCGCAAGCAGCCCCAGCGGTATCGCTCCCTCGCCCACTACTTCGGCGCACGGGTACGCGACCTGCGCGACACCTACGAGGAACGCGTGGGGAGTCCCTTGCGGCTCACCGATCTCGCCGCCCGAACCGGGTACTCGGTCTCGATGATCGGCGGAATCGAACGCGGCGACCACCTGCCGGACGGCGGCGACCGGGTCAAGGCTCTCGACGACGTGCTGGCAGCGGGCGGCGAACTGATCTGCCTGTGGCCACTGGTGCAGCGCCTCGGCCGGCAGCCCATCGACGAACTGGTTGCCGCAACAGATAGTGGAAATAACCGGAATGGTATCCCCCAGTGTCAGGACGATGACATGGAGCGACGAATACTCTTCCGCCTCACCGGTCTCGGACTCCTCACCACAAGCCCCGCCCTCACCGACGCCGAGGCACTACGGCAACTGATCGAAAAGACGCTCGGCACCGCCGAATCGTCCACTGTGGACGACTGGGAGGCGGCATGCGTGACCCACCGGCAGGCGGTGAACACCCGTCCTCCGGCACAGGTACGCGACCAGTTGATGACCGACCTGGCAGCCCTGCAGTGGTCCTTGGCTCACGCGCGACCCGAACACGCGCATGATCTACAACGATGCGCGGCCTGGATGTCGACGCTGTACGCCGGACTCCTGACCTGCCTCGGCGAATTCGGCCAAGCCCGGCGATGGTGGGCGACCGCCCGGCACGCGGCGGATGCCTCAGGTGACCTGGACGTA
>Ga0164243_10013048_pt1 | contig 11721 bp, 9 predicted proteins | sample OricompcompostOP_FD_108781 | JGI IMG/M metagenome (GOLD analysis project Ga0164243, IMG submission 108781) | Organic Plus compost microbial communities from Emeryville, California, USA - Original compost - Organic plus compost (OP) | ecosystem: Engineered > Solid waste > Mixed feedstock >...
CGAGGCGCCGGTCTGCGCAAGTACGAAGGCGATTGCCCGTTCCACATCGGCCAGGGCCTGTGCCGTATCCGCAACGGGTTCGCACGGGCGCGTTGCCGAGTCCTCAGGGCGCCACGAGCCGCCATAGCCGCGGACATCCACCGCCCAGGCGTCGAACCCGCGCTTCGCGAGGTCGTCCAGCCACGACCGGCCTTCGAAACGCAGCGTATAGGCGATGCTGCCGGGCAGGGTCGAACCGTGGAGCAACAGGACGGGCGGGCGCCCCGTGTCCTGCGATGCGCGGGCGCGCAGCAGCAAAAGCGGCTGCGAACCGTCGTCGTACGTCGTCGTATAGCGGTCCAAAGCGCCTGCGGAGTCCATTGCTCATCCTCTTGATGGCATGGGGATAGAGAGGGGCGGGCGCGAAGTAGCTTACCGTTTTCGCATCATGGTCTTTGTGAATCGGCATAACGCCCAAGGGGTTGCGGCGGGCCGGCCGATGCCAGGTAGCCGGGCGCTATCCGTGAGATATCCGATCGGCATTGGCGGGGCGTTCGCCGACGCTCTTATAGCCCTCGCTGTCTTAGAGCCGGTACGCATCGGCGGCGGGAGGAACATGGCCAAGGCACGCACGGCAGCGCGAATTCTCGTCGATCAACTCGTCGCGCAGGGCGTGACGCATGCGAGCTGCGTTCCCGGTGAAAGCTATCTGTCGGTGCTGGATGCGCTGATCGACAGCGGGATCGATCTCATCACCTGTCGCGCCGAAGGCGGTGCGGCGATGATGGCGGAGGCGCACGGCAAGCTGACCGGGCGCCCCGGCATCTGCTTCGTCACGCGTGGGCCGGGCGCCACCAACGCGGGGCCCGGCCTGCACATCGCGATGCAGGATTCGACGCCGATGATCCTGTTCGTCGGACAGGTCGAGCGTGCGTTCCGCCATCGCGAGGCGTTTCAGGAGCTCGACTACCCGCAGGCCTTTGCCGGGCTTGCCAAATGGGCTGTCGAGATCGACGATCCAGCGCGGATTCCCGAATTGCTCGCGCGCGCGTTTCGCGTTGCGATGCAGGGCAGGCCCGGCCCCGTCGTGATCGCGTTGCCGGAGGACATGCTCGACGATACCGCGAGCGTCGCCGATGCGCCGCGGGTAATCCCCGCCGCTCCGGCGCCGCTGCCGGAAGACATCGCTGCGTTCGGAGAGCTGCTGGCACGTGCGAAACGCCCGCTGGTGATCGCGGGGGGATCGCGGTGGACGCCGGAGGCTCGCAAGGCGCTGATCGGCTGGGCCGAGCAGCTGAACCTGCCCGTCGCCGCCGCCTTTCGCCGCGCCGCGCTGTTTCCCGCAACCAATCGGCAGTTCGCAGGCGATCTGGGCATCGGGCCCAATCCGGTGCTCGAGGAATATATCGGCAACTCGGACCTCGTCGTGCTTATCGGCGGGCGCATGTCTGAGATCGCGTCGAACGCCTACTCGCTGTTCGACATTCCCTGCCCGCGTCAGCCGTTCGTCCACGTGCATCCCGACCCGGCGGAACTGGGGCGGGTGTATCAGCCGACGCTTGCTGTAAACGCGACGCCGGGCGCGTTCCTGCAGGCCGTCGCACAGGTCGGAACTACCGGGGCGTGGGGCGAGGCGCGCGCGGCACTGAACGCCGCCTATCGCGCCTGGAGCGACGATCCGGCCCCATTGCCCGGATCGTTCCAGTACGGTGAGGTCGTCGCCTGGCTGCGCGAGCGTCTGCCGGACGACGCCGTCATCTGCAACGGCGCGGGCAACTTTGCCGGCTGGATTCATCGCTACTATCGTTTCCGCGGCTTTGCGACGCAGCTTGCGCCGACCAGCGGTTCGATGGGCTACGGTGTTCCCGCGGGTGTCTTCGCCAAGCGCTATCACCCAGAAAGGATCGTGGTGACTGTCGCGGGCGATGGCGATTTCCTGATGAACGGACAGGAATTCGCCACGGCGGTGCATCATGGCATTCCGCTGATCGTCGTCGTGGTCGACAACGGCATCTATGGCACGATCCGGATGCACCAGGAGCGGATGTTCCCCGGCCGCGTTTCGGCCACCAGCCTCACCAATCCCGACTTCGCGGCACTGGCTCGCGCGTTCGGCGGGCACGGCGAAACCGTGGAGACGACGGCGCAGTTCGCGCCCGCGTTCGAGCGGGCGCTGGCAACCGGCCTTCCCGCAATCATTCATTGCCGGCTGGACAGCCAGGCCATTACGCCCACCGCTACGCTGGACCAGATTCGCGAAGCGGCGCGAAAGAAGCAGGAGACGATATGAACGACGAACGCCTGATGGAAGGAAAGGTCGCCGTGGTCACCGGCGCCGGCAACGGCATCGGCCGCGCGATCGCGGTGATGATGGCGGCGCATGGGGCCAAGGTCGTCATCAACGATATCGGCGTATCGCTGACCGGCGAGGGCGGCTCCGCATCGCCTGCCGAGGAAACGCGCGAGGCGATCGTCGCCGCCGGCGGCGAAGCGGCGATCAGCACCGACAGCGTCGCCGATCCGGAGAGCGCGAAGAAGATCGTTCAATGCGCGCTCGACAACTTCGGCCGCATCGATGCCGTCGTGAACAACGCGGGCATCCTGCGCGATTCCATCTTCCACAAGATGAGCGCCGACGACTGGACATCGGTGATTGACGTCCACCTCAACGGCTCGTTCTACGTCGCTTCCGCCGCCGCGCAGCAATTCCGTCAGCAGGAATCGGGCGCGTTCGTGTTCATGGTGAGCGCGTCGGGGCTCATCGGCGCATTCGGTCAGGCCAACTATGCGGCGGCAAAGCTGGGCATGACCGCACTTTCCAAGTCGATCGCGATCGACATGAAGCGCTATAACGTCCGCTCCAACTGCATCTCGCCGGTCGCCTGGAGCCGGATGGTGAGCTCGATCCCGACCGACACGCCCGAGCAGAAAGCGCGGGTGGAGAAGATGATGCAGATCACGCCGGAGAAGAACGCTCCGCTCGCAGTCTATCTCGCGTCCGACAGCGCAGCGCATGTCAGCGGGCAGGTCTTCGGCGTGCGCAAGAACGAGATCTATCTTTACGATCAGTTCGATCTCGCGCGCGTCGTGGCGGATGCCGATGGATGGAATCCGAACAGCATCGCGGATGTGGCGATGCCCAGTCTTGCACCGAGCTTCCGCGAACCGGTGACCGCGGTGGGCGTCTTCCCCTGGGAGCCGATCTGACGATGACGGACGAGGTGCTGCTGCAGCGCGAGGGCGCGGTCGCGGTCGTCACGCTCAATCGGCCGGAGCGGATGAATGCGGTTCATCTGTCGATGATGGTGACGCTTGCCGACCTTCTGGCCGAGCTTGAAGGCGACGACACCGTCGGGGCGGTCGTGCTGACCGGAGCCGGGCGGGGATTCTGTGCCGGGGGCGACGTGAAAGGCATGGCGGAACGCGGCCCGCGCAGCTTCGAAGGGCGCCTCGCCGACCTGAAGCAGATGCACCGCGTCCCCACGCTTATCCGCAGCATGCCCAAGGTCGTCGTGGCGGCGGTCAACGGCCCGGCTGCCGGCGCCGGGTTTACTCTCGCCGCAGCGTGCGATCTGCGTGTCGCGGCACGCAGCGCGCGCTTTTCGACATCTTTCGCGAAAGTCGGCCTGTCCGGCGACATGGGCGGTTCGCATACGTTGCCGCGATTGATCGGTCCCACGCTCGCACGCGATCTCTATCTCACGAGCAGGAGCGTCGACGCCGACGAGGCGCTGCGTATCGGCCTGGTGAACGAAGTCGTCGCCGACGAGGATTGCCTGCCGCGGGCAGTCGCACGCGCACAGGAGATCGCTGCCGGCCCGCGGCTTACTTACGGTTATATCAAGCGCAATCTGCTCGCGGCTGAAAGCGAACCGTTCGAACGCCTGCTGGACATCGAGGCGCTCCACCAGCAGCGCTGCGCGGAAACCGAAGACCATGCCGAAGCAAAGCGGGCCTTCGTCGAAAAGCGCCAGCCGCAATTCCGGGGAAGATGAGATGGCCGTCGACTACGACACGCTGATGGCGTTCCGGGCACCCGATGCGACCCAGCGCTACACGGTCCGCGACACGATGCTCTATGCGCTGGGAATCGGTTTCGGCGCGGACTCGAACGATGCCGATCAACTGCGGTTCGTCTACGAGAAGGATCTCCGCGTCGTTCCCACGCAGGCGTTCGTGCTCGCTTTGCCGGGTCCGTGGGTCAGGGACAGCGGCATCGACTATGCCCGTGTCGTGCATGGAGAGCAGTACGGGGAGTTCCATGCTCCCATCCCCGCAGAAGGGGAAGTGGCGGCTTCGCTGCGGATCGCCGATGTGATCGACAAGGGAGAGGGGAAGGGCGCCCTCGTCATTGCCGAGCGTGTTCTTTCGGACAAGGCAACGGGCGCGCGCCTGGCGACGATCCGGCAGACCATCTTCGCGCGCGGCGATGGCGGCATCGGTGGGCCGCAGAAGCGGCAGGAAGCGCCGCATCCGCTGCCCGAGCGCGCGCCGGATGGGACGGTTTCACTCCCGACCGTGCCGCAGCAGGCCCTGATCTACCGTCTTTCGGGCGACTACAATCCGCTGCATGCCGATCCGGATGCTGCGAAGGGCGTGGGGTTCGATCGCCCGATCCTCCACGGTTTGTCGACCTTCGGCGTCGCCACGCACGCGCTTTTAAAAGCCGTATGCGGATACGAACCCGGCAGGATCGCCAGCATCGGCGGGCGTTTCACCGCCCCGGTGTTTCCGGGGGAGACGTTCGTCACGGATTACTGGGTCGACGGGGAAGTCGTCAGCTTCCGCACCAGGGTCGCGAACCGCGACGCGGTCGCCATCGGCAACGGCCGGATGGTGTTGCGCTAGAGCCAGTCAGGATCGCCGCGGACCTCCGCGTCGTGCTCGCCGAGCATCGGGGAGCGGTCGGGATGCATCATCGGCTGCCCGTCGAGCACGATGGGTGTGCGCAGGGCAGGCACGCTGCCGGCCGCGGCTGCGGGATGCAGCAGGTCGGTGTGCATGCGGCGATGACGGACCTGCGGATCGCCGAAGACGTCGGCAATGGTGTTGATCGGGCCGGCGGGTACCGTCGCACCCTCGAGCCGCTCCAGCAGTGCGTCGCGCTCGAAATCGGCGGTGCGCTTCGTCAGCGCGGCGATCAGGGCGGCGCGGTTCTCGACCCGCAGCTTGTTCGTCGCGAATTCCGGCGCCTGCCCGATATCGGCGAGCCCGATCGCATCGCATAGCCGCCGGAACTGCCCGTCGTTGCCGACCGCGATGATCACATGGCCGTCGCTCGTCGGGAAGACTTCGTACGGCACGACGTTGGGATGGGCGTTGCCGAGGCGCGTCGGCGGAACGCCGGAAACGAGATAGTTCAGCGCCTGGTTGGCGAGAATGCCGACCTGACTGTCGAGCAGCGAGCAATCGACCCACCCCCCCTGACCCGTCTCATCGCGGCGACGCAGCGCAGCAAGGATACCGATCACGGCGTAGAGACCGGAGAACAGGTCGGCCACAGCATAACCGGTCTTGGTCGGCTGGCCCGCGGGATCGCCGGTCACCGACATCGCGCCGCCCATGCCCTGGATCAGGAAGTCGTATCCGGCTCTGGAAGCATAGGGGCCGTCCTGCCCGAAGCCGGTTATCGATGCGATCACCAGCCGCGGATTGATTTCCTGTAGCGAGGCGGCATCGAGGCCGTACTTGCGCAGCCCTCCGACCTTGAAGTTCTCGATGACGACATCCGCCGACCGCGCCAGCCGGCGCACCAGTTCACGCCCTTGTTCGGTCGTGAAATCGGCGACGATCGAGCGCTTGCCCCTGTTGCAGGCATGAAAATAGGCCGCGGAAAGGTCGGTTTCGCCGGTGCCGGGAACGAACGGCGGCCCCCAGGTGCGGGTATCGTCGCCTTCCGGGCTTTCGACCTTCACGACGTCGGCGCCGAGATCGGCAAGGGTCTGGCCCGCCCAGGGGCCTGCAAGGATCCGGGCGAGTTCGAGCACTTTCACCCCACGGAGGGGGGCATGGTCCGTCTGGGGCTGCATCATAGGTAACGTCCAATGGCGGTTGAGCGCGAGTTCTCTAGGACGAGTTTGCAATCGCACCCATAGCGACATGCGAAGTGTGCACCGCTCGATGCAATGCTAGCGCGATCACTCCCACCGTCGGGGCAAACGGACCGGCGCCGGGCGGCCATATCGCGCCGCCTCCGGTGACGCTTTGCCTCAGCCTTCGGGCGGGACGGACGGGGTCGGGCGAAATCCTGAATGAAATGAACTTGGCTTGGGAGAACAATCTGATGCGTAGGCACTTCTTGTCTGTGTCGGTCGTTGCACTGGTTGCGACATTCGCGGCGGGGCAGGCACAGGCGCAGAGCGCGCCGCCGTCCGACGATGCGCAGGCGGCCGCTCCGGTGCCGCAGGCGGAAGACGAACAGGCGGCCGCGCCGCAGAGCTATCCCGGCGAGATCATCGTCACGGCGTCCAAGCGCCAGGAGAACCTCAGCGATGTGCCGATGTCGATCACCGCTATCAGCGGGGAAGCGCTGCAGCAGAAGGGTATCAACGACGTTCAGGACCTGGTGAAGGTCACCCCGGGTCTCAGCTACGCGGAGAGCGGCCAGGGTACGCCGGTATTCTCGCTACGGGGCGTGGGCTTCTTCGAGACCTCGATCGGCGCGCGGCCGACGGTGTCGGTCTATACCGACGAGATTCCGCTTCCCTTCTCGGTCATGGCGCAAGGCGCCGCGTTCGATCTGGAGCGGGTGGAGGTGCTGAAAGGCCCTCAAGGCACCCTGTTCGGAGCGAATTCGACCGGCGGCGCGATCAACTACGTCGCGGCCAAGCCGAAAGACTACCGCGAGATTGGCGGTACGCTCAGCTTCGCGAGCTTCGCGACGGCGGATTTCCAGGGCTATGCTACCGGTCCGCTGACCGATACGATGAACATCCGTATCGCGGCGCGCAGCGTGCAGGGTGGCGGCTGGCAGAAGAGCTACACCCGCGACGACAAGATCGGGCAGCGGAACTTCACTCAGGGCCGCGTTCTGCTCGACTGGCAGCCGAGCGACCGGCTGACAATCTCGGCGAACCTCAACGGCTTCATCGACAAGGGCGAGACCCAGGCGGCTCAGCTCATCGGCATCCTCCACGTCACGCCGAGCCTTGCACACGAAGTGCCGCTGCTGGAGGATTATCCCCTCGCGCCCGAAGACAATCGCGCCGCCGACTGGGACAGGACCACTGATTACCACAAGGACAACAACTTCTATCAGGCGGCCTTCCGGGGCGACTACGAGCTTACCGACGATATTACGTTCACATCGCTGACGGCGTGGTCGCGTTTCTCCATCGACCAGAACAACGATGTCGACGGCACGGCACTGCCCAGCAGCGACATCGCGGTCGTCGGCAAGATCACCTCGTTCTCCACCGAAGCCAGACTGTCCGGCGACATGGGGGCGCTGCGCTGGATCGTCGGCGGGAACTACTCGCGCGAGCACACGATCGAGAACGACTATCTCTACTTCCCCTACGCGTCGGCCGTGCATGCCTTCACGCCGGCATACGATTACGATTCGACCAACCCCTTCACCACGCAGGATTTCCGCACCCTCGCGGCGTTCGGGAACGTCGATCTCGACATCGGCCAGTTCACCCTTCACGCTGGCCTTCGCTACACCAAGGCCGATCTCGACTATTCTGGTTGCACCAAGGTCAACAGCGATGCGTCGGGCGCAGCGATCACGACATTGTTCAATGCCCTGCGCGCCGGCCAGGGACTGGCGCCGATCGATCCGCTGGTGGCCGGCGAATGCCAGTCGCTGGACGAGACGCTGACGCCCAACCTGCGTTCCGAGAGCTTCGATCAGGATAACCTGAGCTGGCGGCTCGGCGTCGACTTCAAGCCGCACGACGACATGCTGCTCTATGCAAACGTCTCCCGCGGTTACAAGGCGGGCAGCGTTCCGGCACCGGGCGCGATCAATCTCGAGGAGTTCGACCCGGTCGATCAGGAATCGGTGCTTGCCTATGAGGCCGGCTTCAAGCTGTCCCTCGCCGACCGGATCGCGGATATCTCCGGTGCCGGTTTCTACTACGACTACACCGACAAGCAGCTATTGGCGCGGCGGATCACTACGCCCAATCTTCTGGGTGCGTTGCCGGCGCTGATCAATGTGCCGAAATCCCGGATCATGGGCGCCGAAGGGCAGATCAGTGTCTATCCCGTTTCGGGCCTGTCGCTGACCGCCGCGGCGACCTACCTCGATTCCAAGGTCACCGACGATTTCATCAACTATACGATCCTCGCGACCCAGGAGAACTTCAAGGGCAATCCGTTCCCCTATACGCCGAAGTGGCAGGTGGTTCTGGACGGCCAGTATGTCTTCCCGGTGAGCTCCAGCGTCGACGGACTGCTCGGTGCCAACATGAGCTATCGCAGCTCGACGACGGCCGGCTTCGGGACGCATCCCTATCTCGCGATCGATGGATACACCCTGCTCGATCTCAGGGCCGGCATTCAGGATCCGGACGGGGCATGGAGCGTGCAGGTGTTCGGCCGCAACGTGACCGATACCTACTACTGGACCAACGTCGCGAAGTTCAACGACACCGTCCGGCGACTGACGGGGAGGCCGGCGACATTCGGCGTTCAGGTCGGCTTCAAGTTCTGAATTCGACGCGAGGGAGGTGTCTGTTTCGCCTCCCTCACGCCGGAACCGCAATCGGAGCCATGCCGAGATGCGAATTATGCTGCACCTCACACCCTTGCTAGCGCCGCGAAATGGTTGATCTTCCTATCCGGCCTGCCGAGCAATTCCGCGAATTCCTGGCGCAGGGACGCTTCATGATCCAGCGCGCGCGCGCAAGCGGCGCCTATGTATTCTATCCGCGTGTCGCGGAGCCGCGGACCGGCGAGACCGATCTGGAATGGGTCGAGGCGAGTGGGAGCGGTGCCGTCTACTCCACCACGGTGCAACGCAACAGGCGGCCCACGCCCGACAGCAACCTCGCCCTGATCGAACTCGCGGAAGGGCCGCGGATGCTGAGCAAGGTGGTGGGCATCGCACCCGACGAGGTGAGGATCGGCATGGCCGTGCAGGCACGCATCCTCGACGAAGGCGACGGGCCGTTCGTCGTCTTCGAACCGGAGCAGGCGGCATGAATGACGCCTTTCCGCGCGGGAAAACCGCGATCGTCTCGACCGCCACCTATGGGATGGGGGAAGCGCCGGGGCTTCAGTCGATCGACCTGCTTGCCCATGCAAGCATCGCCGCGCTCGCCAAGGCCGGGCTGACTCCCGCCGATGTCGATGGCGTGTTCACCGGCATGCCCTTCGACCTGCTTTCCGGCCTCAGCGTACCGGAATATCTGGGGATCGAGGCGCGGATCACGGATAACAACCGGACGGGCGGATCGGCCTTCCAGACGCTCGCCGTGGCGGCCGCTCTGGCGCTGGACAGCGGGCAGTGCGATGTCGCCCTGATCGCTTACGGGAGCAATCTGCGTACCGGAGTCGGGGCGATCGCGCCCCCTCCGCCCGACCCGTTCGAGTGGGCGTACAAGGCGCGCTATCCCATCTCCGCCTATGCCCTGGCCGCCGTCCGCCACATGCACGAATTCGGCACTACCCGCGAACAGCTCGCGGAAGTCGCCGTGGCCGCGCGGGCATGGGCGAATAGAAATCCGCTTGCCGTGAAGCGCGGGCCGCTCACGGTCGATGACGTTCTCGGCGCACGCATGGTGTGCGACCCTCTGACGGTGCGCGACTGTTGCCTGGTGACGGACGGCGGTGCGGCGGTCGTGATGACGCGTGCGGACCGTGCGCGGGATCTGGCGGCGCGGCCGGCCTATCTGCTCGGCGGTGCGGCTGCGACGACGCACAATCGGATTGCCGCCATGCCGGATCTGACGGTGACGGGTGCCGTGGACAGCGGCCGGCGCGCCTTCGCCCAGGCGGGGTACGGGCCGGGCGACATGGATGCGCTGCAGCTCTACGATGCGTTCACGATCAACCCTATCCTGTTTCTGGAGGATCTCGGCTTCTGCCCGAAGGGAGAAGGCGGAAGGTTCGTTTCCGGCGGCCGTATCGCCCCGGGGGGCGAATTTCCGGTCAATACCAACGGCGGCGGGCTCTCGTGCGTGCACCCGGGTATGTACGGCCTGTTCGCTCTGGCCGAGGCGGCGGATCAGTTGATGGGCACGGCCGGGGAGCATCAGCTCGACCGGCCGGTCGAACTCAGTCTCGCGCATGGGAACGGCATGCTGCTCTCCAGCCAGGCGACGGTGATCCTGGGATCCGCAAGCACATTGTAGCCGCTACGGCGCGGCAGGAGAGCCGATGATGGCCACACGACAAGTCCCGACATCCGAAGGCGAGGGGCCGCAGCGGACGCCCGAGAAGGGCTCGAGCCTGGCCTACGGCTACTATGTCGTGATCCTGCTGTCGGTGACCTACATGCTGTCCTTCATGGACAGGACGCTGGTGAGCCTCCTGATCGAACCCATCAAGGCCGAATTCGCGCTGAGCGATACGCAGATCGGGGCGCTGATCGGCTTCGGGTTCGTCGTGTTCTACTCGGTCCTGGGGCTTCCCTTCGGCGCGCTCGCGGATCGTACGAACCGGCGAAATCTTATCCTCGTGGGGCTCGTCGCATGGAGCCTGGCGACGAGCGCCAGCGGATTTGCCGGGGGCTTCCTCATGCTGTTGGTGATGCGCGGCCTGGTCGGGGTAGGGGAAGCGACACTGTCGCCCAGCGCCTATTCGACGATCGCGGACCGGTTTCCGCCCCGGCGGCTGGGAATCGCCATTGCGATCTACGCCATCGGTGTGTCACTCGGCGGCGGGCTGGCGACGATGTTCGGCGGGGTCCTCGTGGAGTGGGCGAGCGACCATGCGATCACCTTTCCGGTAGTCGGGACGGTGGGGGGCTGGCGTCTCGCCTTCTTCATCGTCGGGCTGCTCGGTCTGCCGCTCGCGCTCCTCATGGCGCTCACCATGCGCGAGGCGCCGCGCCGGACGGTGACTCCGGCACCGCCCTTTTCCGATCTGTGGCGCTTCATCGGCCGGCGGAAGGCGGCGATGATCGGCACGCTCACCGCATTCGCCTTCGCCAACGTCGCCAACTATGTGGTGTTTCTCTGGGGCGCGCCGCTGTTCATGCGGGTGCACGGGCTCGATCCGCGAACAACGGGGCTGTTCCTGGGCGCGATCGTCGGGGTTTTCGGCAGTATCGGCATGCTCGCGAGCGGCGCGATCTCCGACCGGCTGATTCACAAAGGCAAGATCGACGCGCCGGTGCGCGTCACCTTCTGGACGATCATCGCGCAGATTCCATTGATGCCGGCTGCGTTCCTCGTCGGCGATGCCACGCTTGCCTTCGTGCTCCTGATCCCCACGATGATGCTGACCACCGCCGCGTCGAGCGTTCAGGGTACGGCGCTGCAACTCATGACGCCGGCCAGGATGCGCGGGCGCATGATCGCGATCTACCTGCTGTTCGTCACCCTGGTGGGGATGGGCATCGGCCCGCTGATGATCGGGGTGCTCTCCGACCACGCGTTTACCGCTGCCGACGGCCTGCAGCCGGCCATGGCGGTCGTTGCCGTAGTGGGGCTGGTGGTGGCGGCTGTGCTGCTCGCCCTGGTGCGACGCCAAACCTACGCCCTGATGGCGGAGCAGCGCGCGGCGGAGGACGGTTGACCGTCAGGCAAGCGCGCCGCTGTTCATGCGGGTGCACGGGCTCGATCCGCGAAC
>Ga0164243_10013049_pt1 | contig 11720 bp, 10 predicted proteins | sample OricompcompostOP_FD_108781 | JGI IMG/M metagenome (GOLD analysis project Ga0164243, IMG submission 108781) | Organic Plus compost microbial communities from Emeryville, California, USA - Original compost - Organic plus compost (OP) | ecosystem: Engineered > Solid waste > Mixed feedstock >...
CCAGGTACACCGCGGCGAGGTCGAAGCGCACCGCCAGCAGCGCCGACCGCAGCACCGCGTCGTCGCGGACCGCCTCGCCGGGAGTCACCAGGTCGGCACCGGGCAGCGACTCGACGGCGGCGCGCTCGCCGGCCTCGGCGTGCAGGTCGTAGCGCGCGCTGACCAGGAACACCCGCAGCGCGGCCGCCTGGTCCTCGGGATCGGCGAACAGGTCCCGCTCGGAGGTGCCCGCGGTGGCGGCGCGGTGCAGCGCCGGGCGCGTGGCCGCCTGCGACAGCTCCGCCGCGTCGCAGAGCAGGCCGGCGTGCGCGGCGAGCGCGAACGCGCCGTGGGCACCGGCGGCGGCCGAGACCGGGTCCAGCCCCCACAGCAGCGGAGACCGGTCGGCCAGCCGCAGCGCCAGCGACTTCGCCGGGTTGGTGGCGGGCTCGTTGTCCGGGCGGGACCGCTCGGCCTCGGCGTCGAGCTCGTCGGCGAGCTCGTCACCGTCGCAGCGCAGCAGCCCGAGCTCCACCAGCACCCGGAGTCCGGCGGCGAACACGTGCCCGAACGTCAGCGGCGCGGGCACCGGCACCCGCGGGGAGAGCATCTTCGCGCGGCCCGCGCCGGCAGCCGCCACCGGACCCTCCGAGCCGGAGGTGAGCACCACGGCCGCGCCGCGGCGGGTCGCCTCGGCCACCGCCTCGGCCAGCGGCGAATCGCCCTCCTGCTCGGTGTGCGCCAGCACCACGTCCAGCGGGCCCACCCACGACGGCATCACGTCGGCCAGCACCACCGGACACGGCGCGGTCGGGGCGGCCAGCGCCGCCAGCAACCGGTGCGCGGCCGGGGCGACGCCCGGCCGGGCCAGCAGCACCACCGCGCGGGGGCGCTGCTCACCGAGCTCGCCCAGGTCCACCTCGGCGGCCACCTCCCAGGCCGACCGCACCTGCGCTCCCGCCAGCGCCGCCTGCCGCAGCGCACCGCCCGCGTCCGCGGCGGCCAGCCGCTGCGGATCGTCGAAGAGACTGTCGTCGAGCACGAGGCTCATCCCCTTCCGGCGTCCGCGGCGGCGCTGCCGGACGGGCCGTCCACGGCCTCCTCCAGCAGCAGCACCGGGATGCCGTCCCGCACCGGGTAGCTCCGCCCGCAGGCGGTGCAGGTCAAGTAGTCGGCCCCGGCGTCGGCGGGCAGGCCGGGCCGCAGGGCGGCGTGCTCCGGGCACGGACACGCCAGAATCTCCAACAACCGCGGTTCCAGGTCAACGGCCACAATTCCTCCTGAGATCAACGGCCCGGCCACCGGAACGGGCCCGCAGGCCCCGGAGCACCGGGCAGGTCCGCGCGCCCCGCGGTCAGTTCCGCACGAGCGCGAGCACCTCGTCGCGCAGCGCGGCCACGCCCCCCTCGTCGGGGGCCTCCACGTTGAGCCGCAGCAGCGGCTCGGTGTTCGAGGGCCGCAGGTTGAACCAGGAACCGTCGGGCAGGTCCACGGTAAGCCCGTCGAGCTCGTCCACACGAGCACCGCTGCGGGCGGAGAACTCGTCGGCGACCGCGCGCATCCGCGCCGCCGGGTCGTCGACGGTGGAGTTGACCTCACCGGAGGCCGCGTAGCGGGTGTAGGCGGCCATGAGCCGGGACAGCGGCTCGGACTGGCCGCCGAGCGCGGCCAGCACGTGCAGCGCGGCGAGCATGCCCGAGTCCGCGCGCCAGAAGTCCCGGAAGTAGTAGTGCGCCGAGTGCTCCCCGCCGAAGACCGCGCCGGTCTCGGCCATGGTCTGCTTGATGAACGAGTGCCCGACGCGGCTGCGCACCGGCTTGCCGCCCTGCTCGGCGATGATCTCGGGAACGGCCTTCGAGGTGATCAGGTTGTGGATCACCGAACTGCCCGGCTCGCGGGCCAGCTCGCGGGTGGCGACCAGCGCGGTGATCGCGCTCGGCGGCACCGGGTCGGCGTTCTCGTCCACGACGAAGCAGCGGTCCGCGTCGCCGTCGAAGGCCAGCCCCGCGTCCGCGCCGACCTCGCGCACCTTGGCCTGCAGGTCCACCAGCGTGTCCGGGTCCAGCGGGTTCGCCACGTGGTTCGGGAAGGTGCCGTCGAGCTCGAAGTACATCGGCACGATCTCGACCGGCAGGTCCTCGAACACGGTCGGCACGGTGTGCCCGCCCATGCCGTTGCCCGCGTCGACCGCGATCTTCAGCGGCCGGATCCCGCGCAGGTCCACCAGCTCGCGCAGGAACGCCGCGTAGTCGGCCACCATGGTGCGCTCGCTCGTGCCGCCGCGGGCGCCGAGGAACTCCGGAACCCCCTGGGCCACCAGCTCCTGGATCTCCGACAGGCCGCTGTCCTGCCCCACCGGAGCCGCCCCGGCGCGGCACAGCTTGATGCCGTTGTACTCGGCCGGGTTGTGGCTGGCGGTGAACATCGCCCCGGGAAGCTCCAGGCGACCGGAGGCGAAGTAGAGCATGTCGGTGCTGGCCAGCCCGAGGTGCACCACGTCGATCCCCTGGCCGGTCACGCCCTCGGCGAAGGCGGCGGCCAACCCCGGGGAGGACTCGCGCATGTCGTGGCCGATCACCACCGCCGGGCCGCCCACCAGCCTCGTGAACGCGGCCCCGATGTCGCGGGCGCTGCCCTCGTCGAGCTCGGTGCCCACCACCCCGCGGATGTCATAAGCCTTGACGATTCCCGACAGGTCCCGCACGCTGCCCCACTCCCGAAGACGACGACATCGACAATGCCGCCGCGAGCCTACCGGCGAGGACGTCCTGGTTGTCGACCTCGGTCGCGCGCAGAAGCAGGTTGCACCGGCCGGGGCATGCCGCTGCCCGGCGCCCGCCGCACCCGCTCCCCCGGCGGGCTCACTCGTCCAGCGGGTCGGGCAGCGCGCGCAGGTGTCCGCGGCGGCTGGTGCCGGCGGAGTTCGACGGGTCGTGCCGGACCGGGCGGTCGGGACTGCCGGCTTCGCGCACCGCCTCGGCGAGCGCGGTCAGGTCGTCGGCGGTCGGCTCCGGCGGGGCGAACTCGCCCTCGTGCCGCACGACCTCCCAGCCCTTCGGCGCGGTGAGCCGCATCGCGTGCTCCTCGCAGAGGTCGTAGCTGTGCGGCTCGTCCGAAGTCGCCAACGGCCCGACGACCGCGGTGGAGTCGGCGTAGGCATAGGTGAGCGTCGCTACGGCCGGGTCGGTGCACCCGGTCCGCGAGCAACGCCTCACGCTCCGCACGAGGGGCACGATAGCGTCCCGCTCCAAGCTCTCGCCGCAGGCACGCGGGAACGGATCCGCGGACCCCGCTGCCCGCGGCCGGCAACCCCCGCCACCCCCGGTCGACTGAGGCCGAATCGCACGAACGGTGCCCGCGTCACCAGCCGTCCGGGGCGTATCCTCACCCCGTGGTAACCGCACGTGGAGTTCGGCGCCGGAGCCCGGCGCGCCGGGATCGGCGAGGCCGTGGCCTGCGAGGATCGCTGTACCCGTCGTCCGTGCCGATGGCGCGCAGCCGCTCCCAGCGGTTCGACGCGCTCGTGCTCGAGGCGCTGGAGCCGATCGAGCGTCGCTGGCGCACCGAGCTGGCCCAGCTGGACGTGGCGGTCGACGAAGTTCCCGAAGTGAAGATCACCACACCGGAGCGCGTGGTCTGGGACGAGGACGTCGTCGTCGACGCCAACGTCCCGCTGGCGCGGTTGGTGCCGGCCGGTGTGGACCGCCGCGGCCTGCCCACGCGGGCGCGGGTGGTGCTGTACCGGCGACCGCTGGAGGCCCGCGCCCGCGACGGCTCGGACATGGCCGACCTGCTGCACGACGTGCTTGTGGAGCAGATCGCCGCCTACCTGCGGCTGAGCCCGGACGTGATCGAAGGGCACTAGATCGAAGGGCACTGGGGCCGCCGCGCGGCGCGGGTCGGGCCGCGGTGCTCCGCGCCTCATTCCGCGCTCCCAGCGCGTGGCTGGCCGGTGCGCGGCTGGCCGGAGTGCTCGCCGTGCTCGTCGCTCCCGTCTCGGACGGTGTTCGGCTCGGCCGCGTCCGGTGCGGCCGAGCCGGCCCGTTCCGCGCTCGGGCCGACACCTTCCGACTCAGCCGACCCGCCAGATTCAGCCCCACCAGATTCGGCAGCCCCGCCAGCTTCAGCCGACGCGCCAGGCTCAGCTGACCAGCCCGGCTCGGCAGTCGCCGTCCCTCCAGCCGACGAGCCGCCCGGTCCAGCCGAGTCGGTGGAGCGCTGCTCGGCCTGGCCCGGGGAGGCTTCCCGCGCCCCTTCCGAACCGCTCCGCTGGGCCTGCGATCCGGCGGCGCGGTCGGTCGACCGGGAAGCCGCGGGCGAGGCGGCGCCCAGGCGCAGCGCGCGTTCCGGCAGGGCACCGATGATGACGAAGAGCAGCGCCGCGGCCTGGACGGCGAGCAGTCCGGTTCGGGGAGCGGTCGTGTAGGACACGCGCACCTCGCCGCCGCTCGGTGGCAGGGGCACGGCGACCTGCGCGTCCCAGGCCGTGGCGAGGGGCATCTCGCGGCCGTTGACGCTCGCGCGCCACCCGGGCTCGTTCGCGGTTCCGAGCACGAGCAGCCGCCCGCTCCCTCCTTCGGAGACGCGCACGGCCGCGGTCGGCAGCCCGGCCTCGACCGGCAGGGGCCGGTCTTCCGGCGGCGGGGTTGGTCGCTTCCGCGCCTGCCGGGCCAGGTCCGGCCCGAGCAGTTGCACGGGGGTGTGCGGCGGCAGCAGTCGGAGGTCAGCGGTGGTGGCCGAACCGCCCTGGTCGGCGACCATGTCCGCCTGCGCGCGCAGCGCCGCGGCCGAGCTCCGCGGCACCCGCACCGCGTCGACGCCGTGCGCGGCGGCGGCTGCGAGCGCGCCGCGGATCCGCTCGGGGTCGGTCGAGAGCAGGTCCGCGTTCCTGCTCCGCAGCCAGTCGCCCGCGCGCGGGGCGGGAGCGAGATCGTCGTCGCCGAACCGCGGTCCGCGCTGCGGCAGCCACCGGGCGGACTGCTGGCCGGGCTGGACCTGCAGCACGGTGCCGCGCTCAGGCGCGGGGCCGTCGACCACCCGCAGCGGCCCCCGCGCACCGAGCACCGCCGCGAACGCCAGCAGCACGACCGGCCCGATCAGCACCCAGCGCAGCGCCGGCACGCGCCACCGCGGCGTCCCCGCGGTGAGCACGATCCCGAGCAGCCCCGCCGCGACCACGAGCAGCGGCCCGCCGGCCCACCCGGTGGAGCCGACCAGCAGCGCGGCCACCCAGCCGCCCGCGGCCACGACGGCTCCGGGAACCATCCGGCGGGCCGGCGCGAGCACCGCGGCAGCCAGCGCCGCGAGCACGACCAGACCGCCGTCGACGGCGAAACCCGCCCCGCCCGGGCTCAGCGCGAGCAGGCCGGGACCGGAGGACGGCTCTCCGACCTGCGCACCGATGCCCCGAACCAGTTCCCCGGGGCGATCGAGCAGCACCACCGGCCACGGCAGCAGGCAGGCGACCGGCAGCAGCACCAGCAGTCCCACGCCCGCGATCCGGCGCCGGACGGTCAGACCACCGCCCGGCAGCACCACGAACCCGGCGAGCACCAGCACCAGCACGACCGCGTGCACCAGCGGCGCGAAGGCGCCGATCACCGCCAGGCCGAGCGCGGTGCGGCAGGCCGTGCCCAGCCAGTGGGCCGAACCCACCAATCCCAGCACCGCCGCCGCGCCCCACAGCACCGGCGGCAGGAGCACGTGCGCGACCACCACGTCGAGCCGCCCCTGCGCCGCCGAGACCGCGGCCAGCGGCAGCAGCGCGTACGCGGCCGCCGCGAACATCCGGCGCGGCCGCGATCCGGTGAGCCGGGCAGCGACCGCGTGGGCGGTCACGCCCGCCAGCGGAACTTCGAAGAGCACGAGCAGCGCCACCGCCGCGGGCGGCCCGCCGATCGGGGCGAGCACCGTGCCGAGCAGGGCGAGCACGAGCAGCGACGCCGGGGCCGGGGCACCGGTCCCGCCGGCGACCGGGTGCCAGGCGGCCAGGTAGTCGGACCAGGTGCTGGCGAGATCGCCGACCGGCAGCAGCCGCCCACCGGCGAGGTCGAGCCCCCACCGCGGCGCGTCGGCGACCACGCCGTGCCCCAGCAGCGGGAAGGCGCACAGGCCCAGGAACAGCAGGACCGGTGGTCGCCGCAGGACGGTCCGCGCGAACCGCGCCGACCGGCGGAGCACCTCCGCGGCCGGCGAGCGGGCGGATCGGCCGGCCGCGGGCGGCCGCTGCTCCCGTGGATCAGTCACCACCCGACGGTAAAGGACCCCGGAACGGGAAAAACCCCGCCCTGGGGCGGGGTTTTCCAGCGCTCAGCGAGCGGCGACCGAGCAGCGGCGGCTCAGACGGCCCGCTTCTTGAGCTTGCGGCGCTCCCGCTCGGACAGGCCGCCCCAGATGCCGAACCGCTCGTCGTGCTCCAGGGCGTACTCCAGGCACTCGGAGCGCACCTCGCAGCCGGCGCAGATGCGCTTGGCCTCCCTGGTCGAACCGCCCTTCTCCGGGAAGAACGCCTCGGGATCGGTCTGCGCGCACAGGGCGCGCTCCTGCCACTCCTGCTCCTGCTCGTCCAACCCGAACAGGCCGGCGATCATGTCCAGCTCGGCTGGTTTCGGGTCGTCCCCCCGTTCAGCGAGCCGGCCCTCCCCTGCGTTCATCATGCTGTTCCCCCGATCTCTCCCGCTCCCGGACGCCCTCCCCAGGGCGCTGCCGAGAGGCACTCGCGTTCGTGCGCGGGACCTGCCGCATCCCGGAGGTCCTCGCGTTGGCGGCGGCTCGCGGTTTCCCGCGGCCCGCCGGCACCGCGACCGCCCCGCACGGCGGTGCACCACCGACCGGCCCGCCGGTCGGGTGTCGCGCACCCGACCGGCACCCCCGACCGGCAGCGGGGCGCACCGCGGCGATCAGTCTCCCGCGGCGAACCCCCGCCGTGCGGAACCGGGCAGCACCGGCCCCGGGTCGAGACGCACCCGCCGCCTTCCCATGACGCGGATCGACCGGAACCGGTCGCTGCTCTTTTCCGGACCGCACTCCGGCCCTCGTCGACACCGGAGGAAAATCCCTCCGGGATGGACCTGCGATGCGGATTCGTCCGGAGCGGACGAATCCGCGCGACGACGGCTCCACGGGTTTTCCGCGCGGCGTTCGGACGACGGGTCCATCGTGCACCGGTTCGCCCGCTGCGGAGCAGCGCAGAAACCCCTAGAAAGCCCCCGGGAAATCCCGGGAGCCGCTCCCGGAAAAACCCCCGAGGACCCTGTTGTCCGGTCCCCTCTTATCCCCTCAGCCGGACGTATCCGGCGCTGAATAACACCGCTGTGATTACACCCGTGTCGCTCCTTGCGGTCAAGTGGAAACCATCCGTTAGGGGACACGCGCGGTAACCCGATCGCGGGGGGCGGGGCCACTGAACGGGCCACCCGCAGCCCGGCCGATCGGGCTCGCCGCGGCCGACCGCCCCGGTGCCCGTCAGCGCGCACCGCGCGACCTGGAGACTGGTGGGCGTGCTGAACACCGCGATGCGAGTAAGTCCCCTCTTCCTCGGCCTGGTCGCGGCCACGGTCGCGGGCGGAGTGCTGGCCACCGTGCCGAACACCGTCGCCATGACGACCGGTGTGGTGCTCATCGTGCTCGGAGGCTGGGCCTGTTCGCTGTGCCTGCACGAGTTCGGGCACGCGGCGGCCGCCTTCCGCGGCGGCGACCGGGAAGTCCGCGCGAAGGGCTACCTGACCCTGGACCCCCGCCGCTACACCGACCCGGTGCTGAGCATCGTGCTGCCGCTGCTGTTCGTGGCGATCGGCGGCATCCCGCTGCCCGGCGGCGCCGTGTGGATCAACCACGGCGCGCTGCGCACGCGCCGCAACGAGTCGTTCGTGTCCGCGGCCGGCCCGCTGATGAACCTGGTGATCGGCGCGGTACTCGCGCTGGTCGTCGCCCTCGTGCCGATGAAGCTCCCGCTGGCCGCGGGGCTGAGCTACCTCGCCTTCCTGCAGATCATCGGCTTCGTGCTCAACGTGCTGCCCATCCCGGGGCTGGACGGCTACGGGGTCATCGAGCCGTGGCTGTCCGGCGAGGCCAGGCGCTTCGGCGAGCAGGCCCGCCCGTGGGCGCCGCTGATCCTGTTCGCGGCGATCATCGCGATCCCGATGGTCACCCAGGGGTTCTTCGCGGTGGCCCACCAGCTGTTCGACGTGGTCGGCGGCAGCACCCGGATGGCGGTCAACGGCGACTACCTCTTCCGCTTCTGGGAGCGCTGAGCAGGGGCTGATCGCGGCCGTGGGAGGATCGGCGCCGTGAAGGTTGTAGCACTGGTAGGCGGGGTCGGCGGCGCGCGCTTCCTGCTCGGCGTCAAGGCCGCGCTGGGAATGCCCGCGGTCGGCGAGCCGCAGCAGCCGAGCGGGAACGAGGTCGCGGCGGTGGTCAACACCGGCGACGACGTGTGGATGCACGGGCTGCGGATCTGCCCGGACCTGGACACCTGCATGTACACCCTCTCCGGGGCGATCGACCGGGAGCGGGGCTGGGGACATCGCAACGAGACCTGGTCGGTCTCCGAGGAGCTGAAGGCCTACGGCGCCGAGCCGTCCTGGTTCGGCCTCGGCGACCGGGACGTGGCCACCCACCTGATCCGCAGCCGGATGCTGCGCGCCGGCTACCCGCTCTCGGACGTCACCGAGGCGCTGTGCGCGCGCTGGCGGCCGGGCGCGCGGCTGCTGCCGGTCACCGACGAGCGGGTCGAGACGCACGTGGCGATCGACGATCCGGACAGCGGGGACCAGCGGGCGGTGCACTTCCAGGAGTGGTGGGTGCGCTACCGGTCCGAGCCGCCGGCGCGCGCGATCGTGCCGGTGGGCGCGGACGAGGCGAAGCCGACCGGCGCGGTGGCCGCGGCGCTGGACGAGGCGGACCTGATCCTGGTCGCGCCGTCGAACCCGGTGGTCAGCGTGGGCACGCTGCTGGCGGTGCCGGGATTCCGGGACGCGCTGCGCGCCGCGCGGGCCCCGGTGGTCGGGATTTCGCCGATCATCGGTGACGCGCCGCTGCGCGGCATGGCCGACCGGTGCCTGAGCGCGATCGGCGTGGAGACCAGCGCCGCGGCGGTGGGGCGGCACTACGGCGCCCGCTCGGCGGACGGGATCCTCGACGGCTGGCTGGTGCACAGCGGCGAGTCGGCGGACGTGCCGGGCGTGCAGGTGCGGGACGTCCCGCTGGTGATGTCCGATGTGGACGCCACCGCGGAGATGGTGCGCGCGGCCGCCGACGTCGCGGGCCTGGAGCTGCCGGAGGTGCGGCGGTGAACGAGCACCCGGTGAGCGAGCAGCCGGTGAGCGATCACGCGGCCGCCGCGGAGCTGCGGCTGCTGCCGGTCCGCGGTCTCGCCGAGTTCGGCCCCGGTGACGACCTGGCCGCGGCCGTGGCGGACGCCGCGCCGTGGTTGGTCGACGACGACGTCCTCGTGGTGACCAGCAAGGTCCTGTCCAAGATCGAGGGCCGGACCGTGCCCGCCCCGGCCGATCCGGACGAGCGCGCGAAGTTGCGCGCCGAGCTGGTCGAGCAGGAGGCGGTGCAGGTGGTCGCCCGGCGCGGCGACGCCGTGATCACCCGCAACGAGCTGGGCGTGGTGCAGGCGGCTTCGGGGGTGGACGCCTCGAACGTGCCCACCGACCGGGTGGCCCTGCTGCCGCGGGATCCGGACGGGGCGGCCCGCCGGCTGCGGGACCGGCTCGGCGAGCTCCTCGGCGTCCGGGTCGCGGTCGTGGTCACCGACACGATGGGCCGGGCCTGGCGCAACGGGCAGACCGACGCCGCCATCGGGGCGGCCGGGCTGCCGGTGCTGCACGGCTACGCGGGCAGCACCGACGAGCAGGGCAACGAGCTGGTCGTCACCGAGGTGGCGATCGCCGACGAGCTCGCGGCGGCGGCCGATCTGGTCAAGGGCAAGCTGCACGGCGTCCCGGTCGGCGTGGTGCGCGGCCTGGCGCTGGAGGACGACGGTTCGACCGCGCGGGATCTGGTGCGCCCCGAGGAGAAGGACATGTTCCGGCTCGGCGTGGACCAGGCGCGCGCGCTGGGCCATCGGGAAGCGGTGCTGCTGCGCCGCTCGGTGCGCTCGTTCGCGGACGAGCCGGTGGATCCGGACGCGCTGCGCCGCGCGGTCGGCGCCGCGCTGACCGCGCCCGCCCCGCACCACACCAAGCCCGTGCGGTTCGTGTGGCTGCGCGACCGCGCGGTCCGCGCGAAGTTGCTCGACGCGATGCGGACCGCCTGGCTGGAGGACCTGCGCGCCGACGGGCGTTCCGAGCACGCCGCGCAGCGGCGGGTGGGGCGGGGCGACCTGCTCTACGAGGCGCCGGAGCTGGTGCTGCCGTTCCTGGTGGCCGACGGCGCGCACCACTACCCGGACGAGCGCCGCAGCGGGGCCGAGCACCGGATGTTCACGGTCGCCGCGGGTGCGGCGGTGCAGGGGCTGCTGGTGTCGCTGGCGGCCGAGGACCTGGGGTCGTGCTGGGTGTCGTCGACGTTGTTCTGCCCCGAGGTCGTGCGCTCCGAGCTGGATCTGCCGGAGAGCTGGGAGCCGATGGGCGCGGTCGCCGTGGGGCGCGCGGCGGAGCCGAGCCCGGGCCCGCGGCCTCCGCGGGAGCTGGACGACCAGTGGGTCGAGCTGTGAGCGGTCCGCGGGCGGACGCGCTGCGGGTGCTGGCCGCGTGGTGCCCGGAGGATCCGCAGCAGGACTCGCTGCGCCACGCGTTCCTGACGCTGCTGAACGCGCGGGAGGACGCCTGCCTGCGGTCCTGCGAGCCGGGGCACGTCACGGCTTCGGCCGTGCTCGTCGACGCCGCCGGGGCGCGGACGATGCTGACGCTGCACCCCCGGGTGGGGGCGTGGCTGCAGCTCGGTGGGCACTGCGAGCCGTCGGACGAGTCGCTGGCGGCTGCGGCGCTGCGCGAGGCCACCGAGGAGTCCGGCGTGTCCGGGCTGGTGGTGGATCCGGATCCGGTGCACCTGGCGGTGCACCCGGTGACCTGCTCGCTCGGTGCGCCGACCCGGCACCTCGACGTGCGATTCCTGGTGCGCGCCCCGGCGGGCGCGGAGCCGGTGCGCAGTCACGAGTCGCTGGATCTGCGCTGGTGGCCGCTGGATTCGGCTCCGGACGGTTCGGACCTGCAGCCGTTGCTGGCGGCGGCGCGCAGCCGCATGTGAGTCCGCAGTGGACGGAACCGCGCGCTGCGGGCGCCAGAGCTGCGAATCCGCTCACATGCGCCGGTAGTCGCGCACGGGCATGCGCGGACCGAAGCGCGGCCGGGAAGCCCCGGCGGCCGACAGGTAGCGCACGGCGCGCTGGCGCTGGCCTGCGTACGGCGCGAGCGCCGCGAGCATTCCCTCGTCGTCGAGCGGACGCCCTTCCAGCGCGGCACCGACCACGGCGGGCAGGTGGAAGTCGCCGACGCTGACCGCGTCCGGATCGCCCCACGCGCGCTGCGCCACCTCGGCGGCCGTCCACGGCCCGATGCCGGGCACGTGCTGCAGCAGCCGCCGGCCTTCGTCCCCGCGCAGTTCCGCGGCGCGCTCCAGCCGGTGCGCCACGGCGGCCGACGCCAGCAGCGCGCGGCGGCGCGAACCGTCGATGCCGGCCCGGTGCCACTCCCAGTCGGGAATGCGCCGCACCTGGCGCGGAGTCGGCGGCACCCGCAGCCCCGCGGGGGCCGGGCCGGGCGCGGCGGTGCCGAACCGCCAGCACAGCTCGC